>Ga0247723_1001206_pt1 | contig 15587 bp, 7 predicted proteins | sample MSEWelMarce5H_FC_FD_189079 | JGI IMG/M metagenome (GOLD analysis project Ga0247723, IMG submission 189079) | Subsurface sediment microbial communities from gas well in West Virginia, United States - MSEEL Well Study Marcellus 5H_FC | ecosystem: Environmental > Terrestrial > Deep subsurface > Rock...
TTTCAATGTCCTTGTTATTTTCTTTTCTATGAAAGAACAAAACATTCTTTTTTAATTATTTCCGGGGAAGTGAATAAGGTCATTTAGCAGTAATAAATAAGTAGTTTTCCCTTTAAGCTTTGATAAATAAATTGGATTTTTAACTAAAAGATGGCTGATTTTTATATAGTACCGCCCAGATTAACAGTTGGAACATTTGATCGTGCAAATGTTGTCAATAGTATTAACAGCTTAAAAGGTGATCTGTCTTTTGTAGCTGATCCTAATTCTGGTGTCAGAATATTAGTTTCTGGCGATGTACTTCAATTTTCAATAGCCCAAGATTATTATGTAAAAAAATCTGGCGACACTTACACAAAAAATCTTTTATTTAGACCTGACAATGGCTTTTATGGTCTTGCAGTAGGATTTGGTTCAACAACACCAGGCATTGGTGTTACTGGTAGTTTGTATTTTGATGTTACTACTGGTTTATTAAATGTTCATGATGGTACTACGTGGAATCCAATTTCTGGCAATGGAATACCACAAGCTGCAGCTGATCTTAGATATTTAAAATTAGACGGTACTAACACTCCTACCGCTAATATTTCGATGGCTTCGTTTTTCTTAAGACTTGCTAATTTACCAACTCAATCTATAGCAGGCTTAGCAGGACAATTATATTACAATACGACCACTGGCTTAGTAAACGTATATAACGGTTCACAATGGACAGCAGTAGGTCTTGGAATTACCAGTATTACTCTTGGTAATGGTTTGTATTCCGCTACTAACCCTATTACCACATCTGGCACAATTTCTGTAGATGAAGCTGCTAACTTTACATGGACAGGATCTCATATATTCAATAACCCAGTTACTTTTGCAGCAGCTGGGCAATCATTTGATATTTCTAAGCTTTATATTTCTGGGCAAGCACAAGGCGATATAATATTTTTTGATAGTGGAGCTTGGACAAGATTTGGAATTGGGTCCACAAGTCAAGCTTTAGTAGTTAATTCTTCAGGAACTGGACTTACTTGGGGCACTGCTATCGGTAGTGGTGGTAGTGGGATAAGTTCTCTAAATAACTTAACAGCTGGCATTCAAGATTTTGCAGTTGGTTTCTCTGGTAGTACGTTCAATATATCTTCTTTTGGTGCTACTCATACATTCAATATTCCAATTGCTGGTATAGCTGCTACAGGTCTTGTTTCAACATTAAGTCAAACATTTGCTGGTGTAAAGACATTTACTTCAGGAATTATTGGAGACATTGCTGGTATTGCAACGACTGCCGGTATTGCAATCACATCTGCTAATGTAAATATAGTTTCTGCAAGTTCTAATGCTAATCATCCATTGATATTTACACCTTCAACTGGTTCTATATCAGGAGCTGCGTTATCTTCAAACTCAACAGTAGTATTTAATCCTAATAGTAATATTTTAAGTGTTTCTGGAATTTCAATCACTTCGGGTACTGCATCAACAAATACATCTACAGGTGCATTAGTTGTTGCGGGTGGTGTTGGAATTGGCGGTTCATTATTTGTAGGCGGAGACCTTACAATTGAAGGCAGCCTTACATCCATAAATTCAGTAATCGTTACTATTGATGATAAAAATATAGAACTTGCCTCAACAGACAGTCCTTCTGATGTTTATGCTGAAGGTGGTGGCATAACCTTAAAAGGCACAACAGACAAAATATTTGCTTGGTATGCTGGAACAGGTTGGTCTGTAAATCAAAGTTTCAATCTATCTTCAGGTAACACTTTCCAAATTGGAAATAGTTCAGTTCTCAGTTCAACAACTTTAGGCACTGGTGTTACTAATTCAAGTTTAACTTCTGTTGGAACAATCAATTCTGGTGTTTGGTCTGGAACTGCAATTACCTCAAAATATGGTGGTACTGGTTTTACCACTTATGCAAAAGGGGATTTGCTTGCTGGATCTGGATCTTCATTAGTTATATTACCAGTTGGTTCAAACTCTTATGTTCTTACAGCAAATTCAACAGAAACTTCAGGTTTAGCTTGGACTGCTGCCTCTACTATTGGTACAACTACAGTAGGTACACCGACAGACGGATTAATTAATGATGGATTCTTTACTGCTTGGACATCTGCAACATCAATTGCAGATGCATTTGATGATGTGAGCGAACTACTTGCCTTAATAGCACCTGCAAGACCAAGTTACCTGACTGGAACAAGCTTATCTGCTACATCAGTGCCAACATACTACACAGTTAGAATATCTGCTGGATTAGGTACTGAATGGTATCAAGCTGGATATGGCACTGGTTCTTCTATAACAAGATATTATTTATCTGGCGCTCATACTTTATCCACCGCTAATACATCAACAACATTCTCGGCTGGAAGTCTTACTACATCTACTTACGGAACAATTTATTTTAATCGTTACAATTCTACAACCCCAGCTGGTGGCGGTGTAGGAACTATAGATCTTACTACAAACTATGCGATTAATTTTACAAATAACAATTTAAAACTTACAGCATTAGGTGTTTACAATTCTATATGGACAAAAGCTAATGCTCAAATTTCAGCTTATACTCAGCCAAATCAAGGATATGAGGGAGTTTATATAGCTCACACTGAAAATAGCCAGTTCACTTCTACATATGAGATGTGGAAAGATCCTTGGTCAGCTTCAAATCCAAACCCAACTTTCTCTCAATCTGCTACAGCTGCAACATATTCACAAACTTTAAGATATCTTTCAGGTATTGGATACTATACCACTGGAACAGGATTTAGTGTTTATTTCAAGGGTGCTGCTGGAATATATAGTAGCTGTTACAACACTACTCAAGTTTATGCTATATCAGCAACTGGTTTAGTTACAGCAACAGGTACAGCTTCAAGTCCTCTTTATACTGATGAGCTTGATAAATCTGGATCAAACCATGTAAGAGTGAGCCTTAACTCATCAAGTGCATCTTCATTCAATAAATATCTTACTGCTACTATTTACAAAGCTCATGGAACTACTGCAGCATCAAACGCAACAATTGGTAGGGCAATCAATACATATAGCACTGTTTCTACTGATACTTACGAAGGATTTCAAGACGAAGCCAGAAGATTAGTAATAGGATCTGGTATTGCATTTACATCCACAATTGATATGGCAAATGGTAATTTGCAAGTCAGATCTGGAAGTTTAACTTATCCTATTGCAGCAGATTATGACACTGAATGGGGAGGAAGCCACACATTTACTGGCGACCAAGAATATCAAAGATATTTTTATAAAACTTCTGCAAGTACTGGGACACTTACATTTACAGGCTTTACTGCTTCGAACATTGCTGCATATGGCACTGGCAGCGTAAATGTACTTTTATATCTTGAAGGCGATAATAAGTATTTTGATTTAGGTGTGTTACAAGGATCAAATTCTAATGACGGATCTTCAAGAGCGGCAGCTATATCAGCTAAAACTTCCGCATCATCTGGTGCTCTTAACTGGTCTTTAGGCGTGTATACAACTGGAGTAAGTGGAGCGGGTAATTCAGGAAGATATAGAGCAATTATAATATTCAGAAATAATACATACACCATGACAAGTATAACGAGTTCATAAAATGCCCTGGACACAAACAGATACAAGCTTTAAGAAGCTACAAAATAAAAGAATCACCACCAGCACAGGCAAAGGTATTGATGAGGAAAAGGGAGCCTCGGCATTAGAGTTATATCTGCCTGATATAAAAACTGATCTGATTCCAGGCACTCCTCCTGGAGCTACTACAGCAGTATTAGCGTACACTGGATCAATTGGACAAACATTAGCTGTAGATACTTCTGTCCCAAGTAACCTAACCTGGTTTGCAACATCTGGTTACGGAAATACTACTTCAGCCAATGATGGTAGCGCAGGATCTGAAAATCAAAGATTAGGTGATTGGATTTCAGACAAATACGATGCTTTTGGTACTGTATCTGGTGCTGGTTATGAAATCAAGGTTTACGATAAAGATTCTAACCTTATTACAAAAGCTGACCCTTCTGACTGGTTATTTGACTATCAAACTGGAATTTTAGTTTTCAATAATGCCAGCACAGCATATGGCGCAGTATCTTCATCTGGTCCTTTTAGAGTAGTAGGTTATAGATATATTGGGCAGAAAGGTGTAATTTCAGGCTCATATGGTGGTTCTGGATTTACAACCTATACTTTAGGTGATCTTTTAGTTGGCGCTGGAAGCACTTTAATTAAATTTCCAGTTGGGTCAGATAACTATGTTCTGACTGCAGATTCTTCTCAGCCATCAGGATTAAGATGGGCAGTTGGCGGTGGCGGTGGTGCAGGTCTTACTCTTAATGGATTAACAGCATCAACTCAATATTTTGTCACTGGAACTTCTGGTAGTGGATTCAATATTTCTTCTTCTGGATCTACACATACTTTCAATATTCCTATTGCAGGAGTTGGAGCTACTGGTTTAGTCTCTACATTAGCCCAGACGTTTGCCGGTCAAAAGACTTTTACATCTGCAATAATTGGTGATCTTTCTGGAATAGCTACCACTGCTGGTTTAGCTATTACTGCTAATTATTCACACCAATCAGGATATGCAATCACTTCTGGCTTTGCAACTACTTCAGGATTTGCCACAACTGCTGGTTTTGCTACCACTGCTGATTATTCACATCAATCTGGATACGCTACTACTTCTGGATTTGCAACAACATCAGGTTTAGCTACTACAGCTTCTTATGCTACTCAGTCAGGTTATGCAATTACTGCTGGTCTTGCTACAACAGCTACCTATGCTCATCAATCAGGATATGCAATCACTTCAGGATTTGCCACTACTGCTTCTTATTCATATCAATCAGGCTATGGAATAACTTCAGGATTCGCAACAACTGCTGGATTGGCCACTACTGCTACTTACGCCCATCAATCAGGATATGGAATAACTGCAGGTTTGGCAACTACTGCTACCTATGCTCATCAGTCAGGTTATGCCACCACTTCAGGATTCGCCACCACAGCAGGTTTAGCAACTACGGCTACTTATGCGCATCAATCTGGTTATGGTATTACTTCAGGATTTGCGACAACTGCTGGATTAGCTACAACTGCCACTTATGCCCATCAAGCTGGTTACGCTATTACAGCCGGATTAGCCACAACTGCTACATATGCTCATCAGTCTGGCTATGCTACGACTTCAGGTTTAGCTACTACAGCTGGTTTAGCAACTACGGCAACATATGCACTTCAAGCTGGGTATGGGATTACTGCGGGCTTAGCTACGACAGCTACTTACGCCCATCAAGCTGGATTTGCAACTACTTCAGGTTTAGCCACTACAGCTACTTATTCACACCAATCAGGTTATGGTATTACATCTGGATTTGCAACTACAGCAGCAAATCTAAATGTTTCTAATGCATCAACTGGAACATTTTTTCCAGTTCTTTCAAATACTGCATCTTCAACTTCTGGAATTGCTGCATCTGTAAATAGCTTATTCTCTTTCAATACAGCAAATGGAGCATTTGGTGCTACTTCAGTCAATATTTTCACTGGTCAATCTTACAGTATTGGTGGAAATAGTGTTCTTTCTTCAAGTTCGCTTGGTACTGGGGTTACTAATTCCTCATTAACTGCCCTTGGAACAATTACCACTGGTGTTTGGGCAGGTACGTTAATAACTGCATTCTATGGCGGAACGGGATATAACTCATACACTAAAGGTGATATTTTAGTTGGTGCTGGCAATACATTTATTAAATTAAATGTAGGCACTGATAATTTTGTATTAACTGCCGACAATACAACGCCAAGTGGAGTCAAATGGACAAGTGTTGCTGGTCTTTCCATCACTTCAATTAACAGCCTTACTGCATCTGCTCAATTTTTCTCTACTGGAAGTTCTGGAACTGGATTTAATATATCTTCTTCTGGCAGTACACACACATTCAATATTCCAATCGCAGGTACAGGCGCAACAGGTTTAGTTTCAACTCTTGCTCAATCTTTTGCTGGAATAAAGACTTTTACTAATGATGTAATAATTAGTTCATCAACAGGATCAACCGCATTCAACACAGGCGCATTAACTGTTTATGGCGGAGTGGGTGTTTCAGGTCAATTATCATTCAATCAGGCTGCTTTAGGATACACTGGTGCAACAAATCCATCTATAGCGTTTATTGGAAGTACAACAGCTGCACCAATTACGTTAACTGTTCTTTCAGACAATTCACTTCTCTGGGAAGGAACCTCTGGAAAATTATTTGGTATCAACAATAATCTTTCATCAGGTTGGATCTTTAATGTTGGAGATATATCTGGTCTTCCAATAATCCGTGCAAATGCTGATGGAACAATTGCAATGGCTGAATTTACAGCCAATGTGGGTATTGGTCTTTCTAATCCTTCTTATAAATTGCATGTAGTTGGAGATACAAATTTATCATCTGGTTATGTTTACAGAATAAATGGCGCATCTGTTTTATCTTCAACAACTCTTGGTACTGGAGTTACAAATTCAAGTTTAACATCTGTAGGAATTATTACTTCTGGTACATGGTCTGGAAGTACTATCACTTCGTTATATGGTGGCACAGGTAACTCAAATTATTCAACTGGCGATTTGCTTGTCGGTGCAGGTTCAACATTATTAAAATTAGCTGTTGGAAATAATAATTTTCTTTTAGTTGCTGATAGTGCTGTTCCTGGCGGAGTTAAGTGGGCAAATGTATCTGGTTTTGCTATAACCAATATAAATGGACTTACAGCATCTAAACAAGATCTTGCATTTGGTTATTCTGGAACTGTACCAGCGTTTTCATCATCTGGTAGTACACATACATTAAATATTCCATTAGCAGGTACAGGATCTACAGGTTTAGTTTCCACTCAGGCTCAAAGTTTTGCTGGAATTAAAACATTTACTAATGCTGTTTCAATTACTGACACTACAGGATCTTCATCATATACTTCTGGAGCATTAGTTGTTTCTGGTGGCGTAGGAATTGCTGGAACACTTAATGTTCAGGGTGATTTCAATGTTCAAGGCACTTTCACAACAATAAATTCCACTACTGTAAATGTTGCTGATAAAAATATTGAATTAGGTGTTGTAGCCACACCAACAGATATAACTGCTCAAGGCGGTGGCATAACTTTACGTGGTGCAACTGATAAGTCTATCAATTGGTATTCTGGTGTAGGTTGGTCCTCATCTGAAAACTGGAATTTAGCTTCTGGTAACACATATAAAATAAATAACACAACAGTACTTTCTGCTACATCTTTAGGTACTGGGGTCACTAATTCTTCACTAACTGCACTTGGAACAATTACTACTGGTGTTTGGTCTGGAACAGCAATAACAGCTCTATATGGTGGAACTGGTTTAGTTCCTACATTTACTGTTGGAGACATTCTTTACGCAAATACAGCAAACACATGGGGCAGATTAACAGCAAATTCAAATTCAGGATATGTTTTAACATCTGCAGGTTCTGGAGCTACACCAACTTATGTTGCTCCATCAACATTGTCAGTTGGATTTGCTACTACTTCAAGTTATTCTTATCAATCTGGTTACGGAATAACTTCAGGATTTGCTACTACTGCAAGTTATGCTCTTCAATCTGGATATGGAATAACTTCTGGCTTTGCAACAACAGCAGGTTCAGCTACAACAGCTACATATGCTCTTCAATCTGGTTACGGAATAACTTCAGGATTTGCTACAACAGCTGGTTTAGCTACTACAGCAACATATGCACATCAGTCAGGTTATGCAACTACATCTGGCTTAGCAACTACCGCTAATTATGCTCATCAATCCGGATATGCGATCACATCTGGTTTAGCTACTACTGCTACTTACGCCCATCAATCTGGGTATGCAATTACATCCGGATCATCTGCATCTGCTACTACAGCTACATATGCACATCAGTCCGGATATGCTATTACATCTGGTTCGTCTGCATCTGCTACTACTGCTACATATGCTCATCAATCTGGATACGCAATCACATCTGGTTCAGCGACCACTGCTACTTACGCTCATCAGTCAGGTTATGCAACGACATCAGGTTTAGCAACCACAGCCACTTATGCACATCAATCAGGATATGCCACTACTTCAGGATTAGCAACTACAGCAACTTACGCTCATCAATCGGGATATGCAATCACTTCTGGTTATGGAATTACTTCAGGATTTGCTACTACTGCTGGACTTGCTACAACTGCTACATATGCCCATCAGTCTGGATATGCAATTACTTCTGGATTTGCAACTACTGCAGCAAATATAAATGTAGTAGCAGCTAACTCTAATACAGTTCATCAAATAATCTTTACACCTACAAGTGGAACTGGTTCTGGAGTAGCTGTTTCTTCCAGATCAACTGTAAACTTCAATCCTTTTACTGATATAATGTCAGTTTCTGGCTTAGCAGTAACATCATCAACAACTTCAACAAGTTCATCTTCAGGAGCATTGATTGTTACTGGTGGCGTTGGTATTGGTGGAAGTTTATATACATCTGCATCATTTGCTGATTCTATATCAGGTGTTGTTCTCAATAACGGTGTAATCACTTCAGGTAGTTGGGCTGGTTCTACAATCACTGCTTTATATGGTGGTACAGGATACAACTCATATACAAAGGGTGATCTTTTAGTTGGAGCTGGTTCAACATTTATCAAAGTTGGATTAGGTTCAACAAATTATGTTTTATCTTCAAATTCTGTATTCCCAGGTGGCATTGGTTGGACCCATGTTACAGCTGTTGGAATAGGAACATCACCTCCAAGCAATGAACACAATGCTGATCTTTGGTGGAATTCAACTGATGGAAGCTTAAATGTTTATTACAGTGATGGTGATACAGATCAATGGGTTGAAATAGCTGGAGGATCTGGAATTGATCTTTCACAACCTGTTCATATCACTTCTACTGTTGGTTCTACAAATGTTAGTACTGGAGCATTAATTGTAGATGGTGGCGTTGGAATTCAAGGCGAATTACACACTGCCTCTCTTGTTATCAATGGTACTTATGATGTTGTTGGAACAAGTATTACATTAGCTGGATCAGGGGCAAGCCAAGAAATATTTGCATTAGACGCATCAATATATAGATCAGTCAAATACATGATTCAAACTACCCATGGAGCAGATTACCAAGTACAAGAAGCTTTAGTTCTTCAAGATGGAACAGATGCGTATCTAACCCAATATGCTCAATTGCTTTCATTTAATAACTTAGTTTTAGCTACCTTTGATGTTGATTTGTCTGGAGGAAATATGAGGCTTCTGGCAGATCCACAATTCACGAACACAACCTTTAAAATATATGGAACAGCAGTGAGATTATAAAATGGCAATTATCAGAAACTTCAGATTACCTTCAGGAATCGGTGTTAGTGCTGACTATATTGAAACATATGGTGTCATTGAATCTTTAAGCACAAATACAGGTTCAGTTGTAGCTCGTGGCGGGATGGGTGTTTCTGGAAATATATATCTTGGTGGAAATCTTTCAATTGGTTCTACTGTTATATCTGGTGCTTGGGCAGGAACAGCAATTACAGGTAGATTTGGCGGAACTGGATACACTACATATACAAAAGGCGATCTTTTAGTTGGGGTTGGTTCTACACTTGTAAAAGTTGGAATTGGATCGTCGCATCAAGTATTAAGTTATAGTCCATCTGCTACTTCTGGATTAGGTTGGACTGATATTTCGTTATTTTCTTCTATATCTACTTGTTACGGAGCCTTTTACAGCACACAAACCCAGCAAGTATATGGTGCAAATACAATCACCCCTATTACTCTCAATAATACATATGAAGCAGCAAATGTTCAAATATACGGTGGAGCAGGAACATCATCAAGAATTCAAATTAATTCAACAGGTGTATTTAATATTCAATTTTCTGCTCAAATTAACTTAGCATCAGGAACACAGCCACAAGAAGGAGATTTCTGGTTTAGGATTGATGGCTCAGACGTTCCTTTTTCAAATACAAAAATGTCTGTCACTGCTAAAGATTTCCATTCATTAATTGCGCTCAATTTCGTTTCAAGATTCACACAAGGACAGTATTTTGAATTAATGATGAGTAGTGCTGATTCACATTTTCTTATACAGGGTATTGGAGCAACAACAGGACCTGTAAGACCAGCCACACCAAGCATCATAATATCAGTGACAAAAGTTTTATAAATAGAGAGAAAAAATGGCAGACTTTAATTTCCCCTCAGCTCCAAATACAAACGATTTATATACATTTAATGGTATCACTTATCGCTATGATGGTTCAAGATAGATAATGGGTATTGATATTGGACCTATCGAAGCTACTGATAGATTAGCAATTAGTTTTGATGTTGGAAATGCAAGAAGTTATTCCGGTAGTGGAATAACTGTAAATGGTCTTGTAAGTGGCATTGGATTCACCTTAGTAAACGGTGTAGGGTTTGGTACTACAGCAACAAGATATTTTATCTTTGATGGCGTTGATGATAATATTCCATTTAACATCCCAAATGTTGGCACTACTATATCTATTGAAATGTGGGCAAGAATAAAATCATTTTCTAATGGAATGCCTTTTGGATTTAATCTTTACGATGTTTGGGCAAATGGAGGCAGATTTGGTTTCAATACTGCTGTTTCTGATATCTATGGATTAACATCTACTCAAGTAACAAATCTTGGTCTTCTTAATCAATGGAAACATTACGTCTTTGAAATGAGAAGTGATGTAGCGTATACAAATAATAAAATTTACATCAATGCAGTAAATCAATCTTTATCTCAAGTTGCTGGGTCAGAATCTTCAGGTAATAGAAATTTTAACAGTGGCAATGGAAGAATAAATTCTTGGTTAGCAAGTAGTTTCTTTCTTGAGATGGATCTTGCCCAATTTCAAGTTTACAACAGAGCTTTATCAGCAGCAGAAATATTACAAAATTACAATGCTACAAAAGGGAGATATAAGTAATGGGACTTGATCATTCTCCTCTTGTTGTTACTGATGGATTAGTTGGATATTGGGATGCAGCAAATCCAAGAAGTTATTCAGGATCAGGAAATACTTGGTACGATTTGTCAAGAAATGCAAATAATTTAACTTTAACAAATTCCCCATCTTATAATTCTTCCGGATATTTTTCAACAGGTGCAACAGGGTATTTTACTGGCGCTGGAACTTCTTCTATTCCTGTAGGCAATGATAATTACTCTATGTTTTTATTTGCAAGACTTTCTTCTTGGGCAGATGGAAGAGGCTTTATTTCTATTGGAGGTTTTACAGTTGGAAATCAAAGTAATGCATTTAGGACAAATACATCTACATTAGGATACTTGGTTCATTATTGGTGGTCAAATGATTTAACATCATCAAATAACAATGGGAATATTCAAAACAATCAATGGTTTTACGCTGGTGTAACTTTTGATGGGACTACAAGAAAAATATATGCCAATAATGTTCTTGTTTCTTCTGACACCCCAACAAGTCATAACGTAACTTCAACTACAATTCAATTAGCAAAAACTTATGCCACAGAATATTTACAAGGCGATATAAGTATTGCTAAAATTTACAACAGAGCTTTAACTGTATCAGAAATAGTACAAAATTATAATGCTACAAAAAGGAGATATGGACTTTAATGGGCATTGATTATAATAATGTAATTGTCACTGATGGATTAAGCGTTTATTTAGATACAGCAAATCCAAGATGTTATTCAGGATCAGGAATAACTGTAAATGGACTTGTAGGTGGTATTGGTGGAACTCTTGTAAACGGTATAGGATTTAGTAGTCAAAATAATGGCTCTTTTTTCTATGATGGGTCAGATGATTATTTCAGATTTCCTTTAAACTTTTTCGTTCACGATTCTGGATCTCCTTTTACTGTATCTATATGGTTTAAAACAGCAACAACTGGAATGATTTTTGGTCAAGAAAATGGAGCAACACCAGGAGCAGGCGGTGGTTGGGTGCCTGCAATTTATGTAGATACAAATGGAAAAATTAGAACGTCTTGTTTTTGGGGCGGTTCAACAACAAACCAATCAATTTCATCTGCTTCAGTTAATGACAATCTATGGCATCAAATTACAGTTACATTTGAAAGCACATCGCATAAAAGCTATTTAGATGGCATTTTATTTGACACGATTTCAAAGACTCAAACTTTTTATTCCTTAACTTATTATTATTATTTGGGAAGTGGAAAAAACACATCTTGGCCAAATACTGGAAATATGACATTGAGTGGCAATATTTCTAATTTTATGTTTTACAATCGTGCCTTATCAGCATCAGAAATCCTCCAAAATTACAACGCTACTAAACGTAGATATGGATTATAAGAAATATTCCTTTCTATAAAGAAATATTTTATAACACTAATAGCGAATAAATAAGAGAAAAGAAAAAATTCGGTATTTTCATGGCAGCACTTAATTTCCCAACATCTCCAACATTAAATCAAGTTTTTACATCAAATGGTAAATCTTGGAGATGGGATGGCACTGCATGGAAAACATTTAATACAACAAGCATTTCAAGCGGAGGAACAGGACTAACCTCAATTACTGCTGGAAATGCTTTTTTATCGTCTAATTCCGCTGGCACTGCACTTACATATAGAACATTAACAGCCGGATCTGGGATGGAAATTACTTTCTCAGCAAATGATGTAACTTTTGCAGCTACAGGAGTTTCTTCAGGAACAGTAACGGGAACAGGTACTTCGGCATATGTTCCTTTATGGACTCACGGTGGCACAGGACTCACTGATTCCATAATGCAGCAATATGATTCTACTATCATTGTTAGCGGTCAAATTAAAGCGATAACTAAGAGCTTCAAGATTCCTCACCCGTTAGATCCGAAAAAAGAACTTGAACACGGAAGTTTAGAAGGCCCAGAACACGGAGCATATCAAAGGGGTTCGGGATCTGGGTATGACCAGGTGGAAATATTTTTTCCTAATTACTGGTCAAGTTTAGTCGAAAATAATTATTCAATCATTATCACTTCTAAGTGCAATCATAACTTATACGTATCAAATAAAAATGCAGATTCGTTTATAGTCAGAAGGATTGGAAGGTTTAATTTCAGTAAGAAGTATATTGAGTTCGACTATTTTGTTATTGGAGAAAGAAAAGATATTAAGATTGATGTTGAACAAGATATCAATTAATTTTTAGGAGTATATAATGCCACCACAAGATGATTTCGCTGAAAAAGTAATCCAATCATTAAAGAAAAATCAAAGAGCTGTAGATCTGACAGAACCAAAAGTTGAAGATGAAGTAGTCGTTCAATCAGATTTTGAAGCAAAAGGCGCTCAAGACGCAGGAGGAGACGGTCCTTTAACTGGCGGTAACAAAGATATTAATATTGTTCCCGGTTACGGAGGAGTTGCTGCTACTTCTGTATCTCAAATCAACTTCTATTGGAACTCTCCTGCCACTCCTGATATTTCTGGTTTTGGCCAAAGTGTCAGAACTACGATCTTTAACTATGCTTCTTCTGCTACAAACCCATTACTTGTAATTGGTGGATATAACGGATCAGTAAACTATCTTCCGAGCCAAACCTGGGGTGGCGCTGGTTCTGGTACAACTGCTAAGATTTTTATTGATCCATTCCGTGGTCATATTACTCTTGATTATGTTGACTTAAACACAACTGGTATTGCATCAACTACAAGAGCTGGTTCAATTTGGTATGATACATCCTCAACAAGAGTTAGAGTTGGTACAGGTGCTGCTACCGCTAAAACATTCGCTTATACTGATGACCTTATTTCAGCGACCAGTGTTTCAATTGGAGCTGCTACTGGTTTTACAGTATTATATCCAACATTCTCGAACGTATCCTCATCATCTGCTGGTGTTGCTCTTTCAGTTGATATTGATGTCAGTTATAACCCATTACTAAATTTATTCACCGTTCCTGTAATTACTGGTACTGCTGCAACATTTACAAACTTTACCGGATCATTGATTGGTACAGCTACAACAGCGCAAAATGTTAATGTAGCTACTTCTGGAGCAGTTACTGGACCATTCTATTTTGCAATGGTCAATACTGGAACAGGGTCAGGTTTGGCTCTTTCCACTGATACTAACCTTTCCTACAATGCTGCAGTAGACGTATTGACAGTAGCTAATATTTCTGGTACAGCAATCACTGGTACTTCATTATCTGGAAAGCATTTTGGAGATGCTGCTGGTACAGCAGCTACCTACACCACTGTATTCGCTTCTTTAGTTGGTACTGCTACCACTGCTCAAAATATTAATGTAGCTACTTCTGGAGCTGTTACTGGACCGTTCTATTTCCCAATGGTGAACACTGGAACAGGGTCAGGTTTAGCTCTTTCCACTGACACAAACCTTTCTTATAATGCAGCTGTTGATGTCCTTACAGTTGCCAATATCTCTGGTACTGCAATCACTGGCACTTCATTATCAGGTAAGCACTTCGGAGATGCAGCTGGTACAGCTGCTACCTACACTACTGTATTTGCTTCTTTAGTTGGTACTGCTACAACAGCACAAAATGTAAACGTAGCTACAACTAACAATGTAGCTGGTGTATTCTACTTACCATTGCTTAATTCAGCTACTGGATCAGGTTTAGCTCTTTCCACTGATACGGCATTATCTTATAACTCTGCAGTGGATGTTCTTACAGTAACTAACATTTCTGGTACTGCAATTACAGCTACATCCATATCCGGAACTCATTATGGATCTTTTACTGGTACTGCTACTACAGCTCAAAATATCAATGTAGCTACCTCTGGTGCAGTGACGGGACCATTCTACTTTACGATGGTCAATACAGGTACAGGTTCAGGTTTAGCTCTTTCTACAGATACTGCATTATCTTATAATGCTGCAGTTGACGTATTAACAGTTGCTAATATCTCTGGTACTGCAATTACTGGAACATCATTATCTGGTAAGCACTTTGGAGATGCAGCTGGTACAGCTGCTACCTACACCACTGTATTTGCATCATTGGTTGGAACAGCTACAACTGCTCAGAATGTTAACGTTGCAACTACAAATAATGTAGCTGGTACATTCTATCTACCATTGCTGAACTCTGCAACTGGATCTGGATTGGCTCTTTCTACTGATACAGCACTTTCTTATAATTCAGCTGTTGACGTATTGACAGTTACTAATATCTCTGGTACTGCAATTACAGCTACGTCCTTATCTGGAACTCATTATGGATCCTTGGTAGGGACAGCTACAACAGCACAGAATGTCAATGTAGCTACTTCCGGTGCTGTAACTGGGCCATTTTATTTTGCTATGGTCAACACTGGTACAGGATCTGGCTTGGCTCTGTCCACTGATACTAACCTTTCCTACAATGCTGCAGTTGATGTGTTAACAGTTGCTAATATCTCTGGTACAGCAATTACAGCTACTTCATTTAGTGGACCTTTATCAGGTACGGCTACTACTGCGCAAAATATCAATGTTGTAAATGCTTCCACATCTTCAGCAACACACTACTTGCACTTTTCACCAA
>Ga0247723_1001207_pt1 | contig 15578 bp, 20 predicted proteins | sample MSEWelMarce5H_FC_FD_189079 | JGI IMG/M metagenome (GOLD analysis project Ga0247723, IMG submission 189079) | Subsurface sediment microbial communities from gas well in West Virginia, United States - MSEEL Well Study Marcellus 5H_FC | ecosystem: Environmental > Terrestrial > Deep subsurface >...
TTGTAGTTGCTGGCGGTGGCGGAGGCGGCGGCGGCTGGTCTTCTGGCGGTGGCGGAGGCGGCGGCGGAGCTGGCGGATACAGAACTAGCATTGGTGGATCTCAATTTTCAATTGCAGTATCAACTAGTTTTACTGTAACTGTAGGTGCAGGTGGTACTGCAGGATCTGGTGGCGGATTAGTTGCAAATGGAACGCAAGGCGCTAGTTCAATATTTTCTACTATTACATCTGCTGGTGGCGGATTTGGTGGAGGTCAAGATGCAAACGGTGGCGCTGGCGGTTCAGGCGGCGGCGGCGGTGGTTTTGGTGGAGTAACCAAACAATCAGGTGGAGCTGGTAATACTCCTTCAACTTCTCCATCTCAAGGAAGTACTGGTGGAAACGGTGGAGATACTGCAGGCGGCGGTGGCGGTGGTATTACAGCAGTCGGTTCAATTGGATCAGGTTCTGCAGCAGGAAACGGTGGAGCAGGTACAGCAAATTCAATCTCTGGTTCTTCTGTGACTTATGCGGCAGGTGCTAAAGGCGGTGGAGTTAGCAATAACGGCGCTGGTGTAGCAGGAACTGCAAATACCGGTAATGGCGGTGCAGGAAACTACGGAAATACATCTGGTGGAACAGGTGGATCTGGAGTAGTTGTATTGCGTTATGCTGATAATTTCCCAGACATAACTACAATAGCTGCTGGTTTAACCTACACACGAACTACTCCAACAGGATATAAAGTATATACATTCACAGCAGGAACAGGAACGGTGACAATATAATGGGACACTATGCATTTCTAGATGACAACAAAATCGTAACCGAGGTTATTACTGGCCGAGATGAAAACGAAAGTGTTGATGGCATTACAGATTGGGAAGCACACTACGGTGCATTTCGTGGTCAAGTCTGTAAGCGCACTTCATACAATACAATTGGTGGGGTTCACTCAAATGGCGGAACACCATTTAGAAAGAACTACGCAGGTATTGGATACATATACGATGAAGCAAGAGATGCTTTCATTGCACCAAAACCTTTTGAATCATGGCTTTTAGATGAAGAAAGCTGCACATGGACGGCTCCAACTCCTCATCCAACAGATGGTTTGATGTACAAGTGGGTTGAAGAAGATCTAAACTGGCAAGTAATTACATTTTAATTTAAGGTCGGGGGACCAATGAAAATTGCAGTTTATACAATAGCTCTTAATGAACAAAGTTTTGTTGAACGCTGGTATAAAAGTGCAAAACAAGCTGACTATCTTCTCATAGCCGATACAGGATCTAATGATCTTACAGTTAAGTATGCCAAAAACCTAGGCATAAATGTGATCCAAATAGGCATTAAACCTTGGCGATTTGATGATGCTAGAAATGCTGCTATGGCTGCACTTCCGATGGACATAGATTATTGCATAGCTTTAGATATGGATGAAGAACTACAAGTCGGTTGGCGCAAAGAGTTAGAAACTTTAGAATCTACAATTACTAGACCTAGATATAAATATATCTGGTCTTGGAATCCAGATGGATCACCAGGTCTAACTTACGGTGGAGACAAGATCCACACAAGAAAAAATTACAGATGGAAACATCCGGTACATGAAGTTTTAACTTGTACAAGCAATGAAGTACAAGCATGGACAAAGTTAGAGATACATCATCACCCAGATGATGCTAAATCTAGAGGTCAATACTTTGATTTGCTTGCTCAATCTGTAATAGAAGATCCAACCGATGATAGAAATTGCTTTTACAATGCAAGAGAATTGTTTTTTCACAATAAGTGGACAGAAGCAATTAAAGAGTTTAAGCGTCACTTAAGTCTTCCTAAAGCTCAGTGGAAACCTGAACGAGCAGCATCTATGAGATACCTGGCTAAGATGGAAGACTCAGAAAAAGAATCTTGGTTACTAAAAGCAATTGCGGAATCGCCTAATAGCCGAGAACCTAGAGTAGATCTTGCTCAGTATTACTATTCAAAGAGTCTTTGGTTAGACTGTTATGCACATGCTCATGCAGCATTAAGAATTACAGAACAACCGCTTGAATATCTTGTAGAATCAGACGCTTGGGGATACTTACCTCATGATTTAATAGCGATTGCATGCTACAATATGGACAAACTACAAGAAGCAATTGAACATGGGCAAAAAGCTGTTGAACTAGCACCATGGATCGAAAGATTAAAACAAAATGTTATTTATTACAAAGAAGCACTGATAATGAAAGGCAACTAAATGAGTCTATCAAATAGACTGCGCAAATCAGGAGAAAAACGGTCTAACAACCAGTTTATAGAACCTTTTTTGCCTGGTCGTGCTTTGTATGCAACTCCAGCTGGAGTAGATGTAAACTCTGATACCGCAATTCGCATGTCAACTGTTTATGCTTGCGTACGACTATTAGGTGACACTATTAGTTCTTTGCCATTATCTGCTTATGTCCGTCGTGGTCGTTCTAGAATAAATTACGCTTCTGTTTATGGAGAATTACCTAAATGGATTAACAATCCAAACCCTGACTCAACTCGCTTAGAATTCTACGAGCAAGTAATCTCATCTCTAAACCTTCACGGCAATGCATTCATTCTGACCGTACGTGACGATATGGGCGACGTTCAAGAGCTTTACTGCATAAACCCACTCCAGGTTCGTATACGTCGTCCTGATCCGATGGGTGAGATCGAATACATAGTTACAATCGGTCAGAACGCACAAGATCAAGCAAATCAGTTTTACGATAACGCACAACCTTTTGATCCAATGTCAACTAAGACTATGGTTTTAACAAAGAATGAAATGCTACACATTCCAATGTTTAGACTACCAGGTCAGTTACTTGGACTTGGTCCTATTGCAGCAGCTCGTATTACTCTTGGTTCTGCTATGGCTGCAGAAGTTTATGCAGCAAGTTACTTTGGAAATGCAGCAAATCCTGGTGGAGTTATTGAATCTCCAGGAGAAATGACTGAAGAACAAGCCGCTGACATTGCACGAAACTGGAATATGTCACATACAGGACCTTATCGTGCTGGAAAGCTTGGCATTTTAACTAGTGGAGCAACTTTTAAGCCACTTACTCTAAATGCTGCTGATGCACAACTTCTAGAGGTACGTAGATTTGGTGTGGAAGAAATTGCGAGACTATTCCGTGTACCTGTATCTTTACTTGGCCATCCTGTTGCTGGAGCGATGTCATTTGCATCTGTTGAAGCTCAGAACTTATCATTTGTGCAGCATTCTTTGCGTCCTTTGCTTGAAAGATTAGAGCAAGCACTCTCACCTTTGCTTCCTGAATCAGATGGATTTATTAAGTTTAACCTTGATGCGTTACTACGTGGAACAACACTAGAACGCTATGATGCCTACACAAAAGGTCTACGCGAAGGCTTCCTAAGCCTAAACGATGTCCGTTATGTAGAAGATCTTGCACCTCTTGGAGAATCTGGCGATCAATATCGAGTACCATTACAAAATATTGATGCGGCAGACGCAAAAGATGTTGGCTTAAACCTACGTGCCGACATTGCAGCCAAGTTAATTCAAGTAGGTTTTGATCCGAAATCTGTTATTGAAGCTGTTGGTTTACCTGATATGAATCACACAGGTTTACCTTCAAATCAATTGCAACCAATCTCAACAATAGATCCAATAGATCCGAAGGCAGCATATGAAGTCGAATAATGCTAAAGAAGATAACGTCGGGGAAGACAGGAGCACGATGAAGAAGATTGAACGCCGTACTTTTACGGTTCGCAACATAGAAACACGCCAAGAAGGCGACGGAACAATGCGTCTTGCTGGTTATGCGGCAGTGTTCAATGATCCAAGTGTTCCACTTCCGTTTAGTGAGCGCATCGCACCTGGAGCATTCAGAAAAACTTTAAGTGAGACGCCAGACGTAAGATTGTTAATCAATCACGAAGGTTTACCACTAGCACGGACAAAAAACAATACTTTAACTTTGACCGAAGACGAAACTGGCCTGTACATTGACGCACTTCTTCCAGATACATCAGAAGCTAGAGATCTTTGGACTCTAGTTCAACGTGGTGATGTTGATCAGATGAGTTTTGCATTTCGCGTAATCCGCCAATCATGGAACAAAGAACGTACAGAAAGAACTCTGACAGAAGTTTCACTTGCAGACGGTGACGTATCGGTTGTTACTTATCCTGCTTATCCAACTACTACAGTTGAAGCTCGTGAAGCTCTTGCTAGTGCAATTCAAGCCGTAAAAGAAGGTAGAGAAGTTTCTGGCGAATCTCTAATAATTTTGCAGACTGTTTTTGAGAAAATGTCTGAAGGCCACGAATATGTGATGGAAGCCGTGGAAATGATGGCAGCATTGATGGGTGCGCAAGAGACACCAATCGAAGAAGAAGCCACAATGACTGAAGATGATATGGAAGAAGATGTAGAGGCCGCACAACCTCGTTCAATCTCACTTCGTTTAGCAAAAGCAATTATCAACAATACAAAATAATATTCTGTTGGCAAATTGCCTACAGATACCGAAGTCGGAGCGAGACTCACACCCTACAAGCGCCGTGAGCACTATCGCCACCACCTCGACCAAACTCATAAGGAGCAGAATACAATGTCATACCTTGACAAAGTAATCGAGCGCCGTGATGCAGTTAAGGCAGAAATGGATACAGTTCTAGAAGCAGTTGCTGCTGAAGAACGTACCGACCTTACTGCAGAGGAGACCGAGAAGGTTGACGCTCTTGTAGAAGAGTCACGTTCACTCGATGCAAAGATCGAAAAGCTAAAGACACAGGCTGATGCCGATGCTAAGGCTGCAGAAATCCGTTCAGCAGTTGCACCAGTTGCAACTCCAGTAGGTGGCGCTCGCGTTATCTCTGAAGCACGTACATACACACCAGAAGCAGAAGCATCATTCGTGAAGGATGCGTACAACGCACAGTTCAAGAACGATTTTGCTGCATCTGAGCGTCTTGCACGCCACATGCGTGAAGAAAAAGTTGAAAACCGCGCAGTTGCTACTGGCAACTTTGATGGTCTTGTAGTACCACAGTACCTAACAGATCTAGCTGCACCGTTTGCACGTGCTGGTCGTCCATTCTTGGATGCTGCCACAAACAAGCATGCACTACCTGCAAGCGGAATGACACTGAACATCAGCCGCATGACAACAGGTACAACAACTGCAATTCAAGCAACAGAAAACGCTGCAGTATCTAACACAGATGCTGATGACACACTATTGACTATCAATGTGCGTACAGTTGCAGGACAACAGGACATTTCACGCCAAGCAATCGAGCGCGGTACAGGAATTGATCAGTTCATTCTTGCAGACCTCATTCGTTCATGGCACACAACTCTTGACAACCAATGCCTAAATGGTGCTGGTACATCAGGAACAGTTCTTGGTCTTGATGCTTCAGGTGGAAACGCAATCACCTACACATCTGCATCTCCAACAGTAGCGCTTCTTTACCCAAAGCTAGCTGACGCTGTACAACAGATTCAGACAACTGCATTCCAGCAACCAACACACTGGATCATGCACCCACGCCGTCTAGCTTATTTGCTAGCAGCAGTTGACAGCCAAAACCGTCCACTTGTTGTTCCAAATAACTACGGTCCAATGAACCCAATTGCAGCAGGAGCTGGAGCAGTATCATACGGTAACTCAGGTTACTCATTGATGGGTCTTCCAATCATTACTGATGCAAATGTTGTTACAAACGCAGGTGCTGGTACAAACCAGGACAAGATCTATTGCGTTGCTGCACCTGAAATGCACCTTTGGGAGCAAGCAGGTTCACCGTTTGCATTGAACTTTGATGCAACATCTGCTGGAAGCTTGACAATCAAGTCTGTTGTCTACGGCTATGCAGCATTCTCAGCAGGTCGTTACCCATCAGCTGCCTCAATTATCTCAGGCACTGGTTTGGTTGCGCCAACTTTCTAAGCTAAGCTTAGAACAATAGTGTGAGACCGGTAAGACTCCCCCGACTTGCCGGTCTCACACCTTAAAAACGGGGTAAGTATGAAACTTAAATTATTTAAGAAGAAGCAAACAGCAACGGCTTTGCCCGATTTAGAACGAGCAATGCAGCCTAAATCAGAGAAAAGGATAACGCATGGCACTAACAAACGCCTATTGCACCCTATCGGATGTCAAGAATGCTCTTGCAATCGAGGACATCAATGATGATCTAGCGATAGAAGCCGCAATTGCTGCAGCATGTAGAATGATTGATGACTATACTGGTAGATTTTTTTATAAAGACGGTACAACTGCCGCACCTGTAGTTCGTTACTACACACCAAATGATTGGTGGATCTGTAACCTTGATGACTTTATTTCAATTACTGAAATTGCAACAGATGATAACTTTGACCGCAGTTACACAACAATTTGGGGTAATAGCGATTACATGGTAGAACCAATTAACAACCCACGTAGAGGTTGGCCTTATACACGAATTTTAGCTGTTGATCGATACCTTTTCCCTCGTTTATATCCTCAGACTGTAAAAGTAACAGGAGTATGGGGATGGTCTGCAATTCCTTCAGAGATCAATTTGGCTGCACGTTTGCAAGCATCTAGATTGTTTATCCGTAAGCAATCACCATTTGGAGTTGCTGGTTCTGTTGATATGGGAACCGTAAGACTAACTTCTAGATTAGATCCAGATGTCGAAGCATTGATCCGTCCACTTAAGAAGCTAAATGGAGTTGCATACTAATGCAACCAAGCAAAGTCCGAGATGGATTAAAAGCCAATCTTCAGTCAATTGAAGGTCTTAGAGTTTATGATCTAGTACCTGATGTTATAGTTCCACCATGCGCAATAATTGGTCAATTAGATCTTGTATTCGATCTTAACAATGCTCGAGGTTTAGATTCTGCAAGTGTAGATGTAATGGTTATTGTCCAACGATTCTCAGAGCGAACAGGTCAAGATAAACTTGACAAATACCTTTCTGGTTCAGGTGATTATTCAATAAAAGCAGCAATTGAATCAGATCGTACTCTCGGTGGAGTTGTTGACACACTTAGAGTTACTGCGGCTCAATCAGGAGTTTACCAAACAGCTGATGTTGAATATCTATCATACCGCTATCAGGTAACAATATATGGAGATGGAGAATAATGTCATACATAGTAAAATCCGATAACTTTGAACTCGGAAATAAGAAAAAAGGTGACCAAGTCACTGAAAAAGAATTGCTTGATGCAGGTTGCAACCTTGAAGCACTAGTCAAGGGTGAACACTTATCAGGTAATACACCAACCAAACCAGCAACAGAAATAGGAGCGGACGAATAATGGCCCGTTTAGTTCTCACCAACGCATATATCACTATTAACGCAGTTAATCTTTCAGATCATATTGCTAGCATTACACTCACTACAACAGACGATGTTGTTGAAACAACAGCTTTTGGTACAACAGCTCGTACTCGAGTTGCTGGACTTGCTGACAACTCAATTGCATTAGAGTTCCACCAGGATTATGCAGCGGCTTCTGTTGAAGCAACAATTAACGCAGCTGGAGCTTCTCTTGTTGGTACAACAACAGCAGTAGTTGTCAAGCCAAATGGCGCAACAACTTCAGCTACAAACCCTTCTTATAGTTTCAATGCACTTGTTTCAGAGTGGACTCCACTTAACGGTGCAGTTGGAGAACTAGCAACAGCTTCGGTCACTTGGCCGATTGATGGGGCAATCACAAAGGCGGTTGCATAGTGGCACGTATTGTTTTAACTAACGTTGCTGTCACCTTTGGTGCAACAGACATTTCATCTTATGTCACTTCTGTGACTTTAGGATCAACTTATGACGTAGTCGAAACAACTGCATTTGGTAACACAGCTCGTACTCGAGTTGCCGGTTTAGCCGATAACAGTGTTGCTTTTGAGTTTAATCAAGACTACGCAGCAAGCGCATTAGAATCAGTTATTTATCCAACACTTGGTACAGCAGTTTCAATTACTGTTCGTCCAGTAGCTGGCACAACACCGGCATACTCTTTCAGTGCTCTAGTTTCAGAATGGACTCCACTAAATGGAGCCGTTGGTGAACTTGCCACTGCATCAGTTACCTGGCCAATTAGTGGTACAATCACCAAATCCTAATCTAACAAGGGGGAAATCATGGACGGTCTTGGAATCAAAGTAAAGACAATTGAAGGCAATGAGACAACATACAAGTTGACTCCACGCGTCATTGTTGCATTTGAACAGCAATACGGCAAAGGAATGCCTAAATTGCTTGGAGAAGAACAAAAGATCGAACACGTTTATTGGTTAGCATGGAAGTGTATGCAATCCAGCGGCGTCATTGTAAAACCATTTGGTCCTGAATTCTTAGACACAATTGCGTCTGCTGAATTGGATTCAGATGATTCTTTCGGATCCACCGAGACAGCTTAACGTACAACGTAGCAGCTATCTCGGTGGAAACTGGAATTTCACCAATAGATCTAATAGATGCACCTGAAGGAATACTTGAGGCAATTACTATTTATCTCAAAGAGCGAGTAAAAGGTGGATAAATGGAAGAAGACACCAGGATCATTTTAACAGGTATAGAACCAACTCTTAGAGCTCTTAAAGAGTTTGATAAGAAAGCTGTTACTAAGTTCAATAAAATAGTTAACACTGAATTGAACAATGCTGAAGGTGCTGCTCATCGTTTAGTTGATAGCATTCAAAGCAGAACAACAAATACTCCAATGCGTAATTGGAGACCAACAGCAGCAGTAAGTGGACGAACATGGGGCGGAGCTGGTTGGCCTGCTTGGGATACAAATACAATTAAAGCAGGAATCACTGTTTCCAAAGCACAAAGACGTACTCGTAAAGATTACACAACTAGTGCTGGTGCTTTGTTAAATACTTCTGATGCTGGTAAAGTATTTGAACTTTCAGGGCGTAATAAAAGTAGTGGATCATTCATTGAAAGACTTAATTGGTTTGGTAAAGCTTCTCGTCTTGTTTGGAAAGTTGTAGATAAAGAACGACCAAGGATTGAAAAAGTAGTAGAAAAAGCGTTAGAAGACGCAAAACGTGAATTACAAAATCATCTTGATTCAGCGGGAAAGGTAGACTAAAATGGCAGTTGGTGCAGTAGTCGCCCGCATTCTTACGCAATACTCTGACAAAGGTACAAAAGCCGCAGTCAAAGATATTGGCAAGATGGAAAAAAAGTTTGGTGACTTTGCTAATAGAACTGCCAAGAAGTTTGGTTTAGCTGCAATTGCAGCAGGAGCTTTTGCAGCAAAGATTGGTTATGACGCTGTTAAAGCAGCAATGGAAGATCAGAAGTCCCAAGCTCTTCTAGCCAACTCACTTAGAAATACTGTTAGTGCTACAGATGCAACTATTGCAGCAACAGAAGAATACATCACTGCAATGCAAGCTGAGTTTGGTATTGCAGATGATCAACTTCGTCCTGCTCTAGCCGGACTTGCGGCCGTAACTGGTGAAGTTGGTAAAGCACAGACATTGCTTGGCGTCTCAATGGATATTGCAGCAGCAAAAGGTATTGATCTTAATGCTGCTTCCAAGTTAGTTGCCAAAGCTTACGGTGGAAATATTGGCGCATTAAAGAAACTTTTCCCACAGATTTCAGCAGCAACAGTTAAATCAAAAGACTTTGCAGCAGCAATGCGTGAGATCTCAGGTGAAACAAAAGGCGCTGCAGCTGCAGCAGCCAATACATTTGCTGGACAAATGGAAAGAATTAAACTTGCATTTGGTGAAGCATCAGAGTCTCTTGGTTATAAGTTAATCCCACAGATTAAGTCTTTTGCTGATCTTATTATTAACAAGGCTATTCCTGCAATTCAGAAGTTTGTTGATGAAAATGGCGATAAAATTGCAGCAGGATTTAAGACTTCTATTTCTTATGGTATTGCTTTTGCAAAGTTAATGTACGACATGTTTAGTTTTGTTGCTAGAAATATTAAAGTATTTGCAACTCTTGGTGCTGTAATCATTGCTGCGTTCTTTGGAGCAAAAGTTGCAGGAGCTGTAGCTGCTTTAGTAACAGGAATTCAAGCAATTATCAAGGTCATGAAAGCACTTCGTACCGTCTCGCTTGCATCTGCAGCTGCAACCGCGTTAGCCACAGGTGGTGTTTCAGCAGCAGCTGGAGCAGCAGCATTTGGAGTTGCTTTAGTAGGTATAGGTATAGCTGCAAATAAGTTTAATAAAGATTCAGATAAAGCTGCAGATTCACTAGGTAAGTTTGACTTTAATGCTAAAGGATTTTCTGCATCAGCATCAGATTATACTAAAGGCATAGAAGACATGACCGGTGCAACAAACGGTCTTGCTACTTCAACTAAAGATGCTGCAAAAGCAACAGCATTACTATTGCAACTGCAAAAAAAGTATGGACTAAAAGGACTTAAAGAAACTGATCCAATCACTCTTGAAGCAATTAGAAAGAATCAAGTTAAGCAAGCAAAACTTGGTATTTCAAGTCCAACAATCTCATTGTTAGCATCTGCTGGACATGGAAATATTGCAGCAAACAACACAATGAATGGTGGAAACATCACTGTAAATGTTGCTGGTTCCGTTGTTTCACAAGGTGATCTTGTTAATGGAATCAAGAATGGTCTTGCAACTCTTATGCGCCGACGTGGTGGCAGTCAGTTTGCGGTGCTCTAATGCCAGCAAATGCACCTTCACTTACCGTTTCGTTTAGTAACGGCGGAGCTTTTACTGCTGTTAGCGCTGATCTATTACTATCTGTCGAAATCCGTCGAGGTCGTCAATATCAAAATGACTTCTTAGAAGCTGGAACTGCCGATGTTGTATTAAATAACCAATCAGGAGCATTTGATCCAAGCAACACATCAAGTCCGTGGTATGGAATTTTAATTGCAGGAATGCAAGTAAGAATTCAAGGTAATTCCACAACTATTTTTACAGGTTATTTAGAGAACAATGAAGTCAATCAAGGTATTTATCCTACAGTTTCATTGACATTTGTTGATGGTCTTGCACAAATTGCCAAGGCGATTGCACCTGCTCTTGCAACAAGTTCATTTCAAGAAACTGCTTCTGCTAGAGCAACTAGAGCACTAGATCTTGCTGAATGGACTGGTGGACGTAGTCTAAGTGGAACAACTGTTATGCAAAAGACAAAACAAAATATGAGTTGTCTTGAGATGTTAGAACAGTGTGCAAACTGCGTAGGCGGACGTTTCTATGTAAGTAGATCAGGAGTTGCAACTCTTGTAACTTTATCTAATAAGTTTACACGGCCAACTCAATTGCTATTTAGTGATCAGGGCGATGCTAATAGTGTCGGTTACGATGGAATCATCACAAACCCTGGGACTGATTATGTTTACAATGAAGCAATAGTATTTAGAGGACCAAAGAAAACTCAGAAGACAGCAAAGTTTACTTCTAGCGTTTCTACATATGGACTTAAGTCTAAAAAACTTGATGCACCTATTTTTGACGATACAAGTGCTGCAAATCTTGCTTTGTATGCTGCCAGAAAAGACGCTGATGCTGTTGTATTAGCAGAACAAATAGATTTTACTGCAATTGGTATTGGTGCACTTGCCACAGATATGCTTGAAACTGAGTTAAATGATCTTGTGCAAGTTAAACGTCTTACATATGATGGTAGAAATATCACTATCAATTGTGTTGTAGAAGGATTAGCTCATTCAATAACAGCAGATAACTGGAGAGTTAGTTACTTCACATCTGTAGTTGATCCGTATACGATTACGATTTAGGGGAAATAATGCCACTTTGTCCGCAAATCACAATCACTCCGATTACAGTTACTACAACTGGAATGACTCAAACCTCTATCATTCCTATTGTTGCAGCAACAACAGAAGAGACTGATGAACTCCAAACCGAGATCAATTCCATTGAAGCATCTGTTAATGGAAAAAACCATATTTACCGACAGGCAACTGCCCCAGATGGATCTGTTTATCCTTTAACTGAAGGCGACGTTTGGTTCGATACTGATGACGGAAACAAGCAATACTATTGGACTGGTTTAGCCTGGGTTTCTGTACAAGATCTTGGAATTCAAGCAGCAGAAGATGCTGCGGCAGCAGCTTCATCAGCGGCGGCAGCAGCTTCATCAGCGGCAGCATCAGCAACTGCAGCTGCGGCAGCGGCAAGCGCAGCAGCAACCGCAGCACAAACAACGGCTGATGGTAAAAATAAGATTTATCGCCAAACAACTATGCCAACTACAGGTCCTTTCACTGAAGGTGATCTTTGGTTTGATACAGATGACGATAACAAGTTTTATCGCTATACAAGTGGTGCATTTTCTGCGTTTACTTTAGGAAATGAAGCTCTTGCTTCATTATCTGCGACCAAACTTACAGCTGGAACTATTGATGCTTCTGTTATTACAGTCTCAAATATCAATGCAGGAAACATTTCAACTGGTTCACTTGCTGCTGATCGAATTGCTGCAAATACAATTACTGGGGCAAAATTAGTTGCTGGTACTATTGAAGCTGTATCTATAGCTGCAAATACAATTACGGGAGCTAAACTTGCAGTAGGAACCATTGAAGCGGTATCAATTGCTGCCTCAACTATTACTGGTGCAAAAATAGCTGCTTCCACAATTACTGCAAGCAATATTGCTGCTGCAACAATTACAGCGGATCAAATTGCTGGTGCAACAATTACCGCCGCTGAAATTGCTGCAGAAACAATTACTGCAGCTGAAATTGCTGCAGATTCAATTACAGTAGATCGTTTAACTGCTGGAACTTTGACAGCATTTACACTTCAAACTTCTACAGGAACTAGAAGAGTTACTATTTCTGCTGCAAATAATGCTATTTCTTTCAGAGAAGCAGGATCAACAGTAGGATGGGTTGGACCTGCATCTGTTAGTGGAGTTGTAATGCATTATGGATCAACTTTTAACCCTGCTGTTACAACGTATCCAAATGCATATGTTTCTTCTGGAGATGCCAGAATTGCTTTTAGTTCGACTATTTATGTACAAGCATCGACAACCGGCGTTGTTATAAGTGGAAACTTATACAGTCTAACAAACTTTTATAATCAAGATACAACAACAACTGCAAATGCCGCAAATACGTGGATGTCTGCTACTAATGGACTTACTAGACGAAGTACAGCTTCTAGCGAACGCTACAAAGACAACATTGTTGGACTACGGACTGTTTCAGACTTAGATCCTGCAAAACTACTAGAACTTCCTGTAAGAGCTTTTACTTATAAAACAGATTATTTAGACTCTGAAGATGATCGAGCCGGCCTTATGCTTCCAGGTTTTATTGCTGAAGAAGTTGCTGCAATTTATCCAATTGCTGCAGATAAAGTAGATGGAACAGTTGAGTCTTGGAATGATCGGTTTATTGTTCCAGGTATGCTAGCTTTGATTCAAGATCTAAATACACGTATCAAAACACTTGAGGGGAATGTAAATGGATAGTACAACAGAACTGGACATCAATGTTGTTATTGCTGCACTAAGAGAGCAGATCGGCCTGCTGGCTTTGGATAAAGCAATGTTGGCGGCTAGAGTGGGGGATCTCGAAGCAAAACTCAAGGAGAAGAATGACTGTGAATGACTGGGCTGCACTAATACTTGCGGTCATATCAATACTAGGTTCGTTTGTCATGGCCGTACGTTGGCTAGTGAAACATTTCCTAAATGAATTAAAACCCAATGGTGGATCAAGTCTAAAAGATTCAGTTACTAGATTAGAAACTCAAATGGAATTGATAGTAAAAATGCTCACAAAGGAGACAAAATGAAAGAAACAAAGAAGCTCATTATCCGTTTAGCTGCAGTTTTCTACGTATCTGCACTAGCAACAATCGGAGCAGGTTCATTATTTGGAGTTCCAGCAGCTACAGCCGCAGGAATTGCAGGTCTTTTGGCTGTCGCTAAAGTTGGAGAATCACTTGCTAAGGCATATATTGCCGATGGTAAGTTAAGTAAAGATGAAATTGACGGAGCATTTAACGAGACAAAGGGCAAGAAGTGAATCTAACTGAAATTGCTGATGGTTACATTGGCTATACAGAAGGACCAAATAACGATACAACTTTTGGCAAATGGTATAAGTTAAACCATCAACCTTGGTGTGCAATGTCCGCATCTAAGATCTTTCATGAAGCAGGAATGATTAAGGCAGTTGCACCAAAGACCAATCCAAAAGGTTTTGCGTCATGCGATCAGTGGCTTAAGTATCTAACAGCAAACAATCAGTTAGTTCCAATTGGCCAAGCACAACGAGGTGACATTGTTTTCTTCCAGTTTGATACCGATGCTCAACCAGATCATGTTGGCATTGTCCGACACCACAATACAAAATTAAAGTATATGAATGTGTGGGAAGGCAACACTTCGGACAACAAAAAAGGTAGTCAATCAAATGGCGACGGGTTCTACTTAAAACGACGCAAGTACGATACAATTATGGCAATTGCACGTCCAACAAGTATTGGAACAGGAAAAAAATAATGGCATCTGCGGGGGATTTGTCAAAAGACATTGGTGAAATACTTAAACCAAGTCGTGATAAAAAGTGCATATTAGGAAAGTATTTTGAAGATCTATCAGATGATGATTCTACTTCATTAGAAGTATTGTTAAACTCTACTGTATCTAACGCCAAAATATCTGATTTACTCAATCGTCACGGATTTGCAATAGGTGAAACTGCAATTTGGAAACATAGAGCGGGCAGTTGTGCTTGCGTGAGGCCTCAATGACAATTTCTGAAGAAGCAAAACAATTACAACTTGAGTCTGATCCAAACGTTACTGAATTACGTCAAACACTTGTACGAACACAAAAAGAATTATCTAAAGCAAAACAACGAACAGAAGAATTAGTAGAAGCCACAATCCAAGCATGTAAAGATGCAACTTTGGCTTTAGGTCCAATGAAGCCTATTGAAGGTCCAAAGCCTGACAAGCGCCGCAAGCGAGCAGAAGTTGCTTTGTGGCATTTGACTGACTGGCAAGGTGCAAAAGTAACTCCTAGTTATAACTCAGAGATCATGAGAACTAGAGTCATGGACTTTACAATCAAAGCAACTAAAATTACTGAAATACAAAGACAAGACCATCCAGTCAATGATGTTGTCATCTGCTTTGGCGGAGATATGGTTGAAGGTCTTTTTAACTACCCAGCTCAATTATGGGAAATAGATCTAAGCCTTTATGATCAGTACATAACTGTCAGTCGTTTGATTGTAGATGTTGTAAGACAAGCACTAGCAGTTTATCAACATGTAACTGTAATTGCAGAATGGGGAAATCATGGCCGAATCGGAAACAAAAGAGCAGACGTACCGAAGTCTGACAATTTTGATCGTATGTGTTATGAGCTTGCTCGTCAGTTACTATGTTCTGAAGAAGCAACTGCTAAAAGACTGACATGGGATCCACGTCATGGTGTTGAAGATATTCAACGCATTGAAATCGGCAATTATCGAGCTTTGCTTATGCACGGCGATGAAGTTGGTAGATCTGGTTTTGCTTCTCCGGCCGGATGGCAAGCAGCTGGAAACCGTTGGAAAGCCGGAGCATACGACTGGGAATTTCAAGATATAT
>Ga0247723_1001208_pt1 | contig 15564 bp, 12 predicted proteins | sample MSEWelMarce5H_FC_FD_189079 | JGI IMG/M metagenome (GOLD analysis project Ga0247723, IMG submission 189079) | Subsurface sediment microbial communities from gas well in West Virginia, United States - MSEEL Well Study Marcellus 5H_FC | ecosystem: Environmental > Terrestrial > Deep subsurface >...
AGGTATGCTCTCAATCGCTCAATCAACGCGTTTTTCTCTGCAGTTGCTGCGGTAATTAAATCGCCCTGGTTTAGCGTTACCTCGGAGCCTGGAATAGGGATGGTGGAGTATTTTCCTCTAACGTACCCGAGTATCTCTTTCACTATCGCTAATCCATATTCGAATATCCACTGTCTACCAATTGAATTGATTTGAGTGTAGGTTGGATTAGTGAATGGTACATTGGATACATTGGTGATAATGCTAGCACCATTTCGATCAACGTATGGTTGATTTCGATCAGATGTCAATATGTAGTGGAAGTACAGTATTTGAATGGATGATGTTTTGGGAATAGGGAACAATTTCAATTTATTGTTCACTAATTCAAATGTGTATTGTGATTTACGGATTTGGTCGTTCAATTCAATTGCTTGAATTTTTTGCAAATCGTAGTTCATGGGCATCAACAAAAAGTTGATTGCTGGTGAATATCCACCCCACCCAAAACTGTCCATCATTTGCATCATTCCAGTACCCGTACCCGCGTATGGATCAAAGTATCGTGTGATGGCTGGAGATGCCTCGTAAAATACACGCTTAACTTCAATTGCTCCATCAATGTTTTGAGATGCAGCCCATTCGTTCAAATCGTACGTTTGTTGGCCCGGGCTAAGTACAATCGAACCCGTATGATATTCAATATTTCCACCAACGCCTGCCTCTGTTCCGTATTGATTCGATATACGAACCATAGAAGCCAAATTATCTTGTACCAATTCATTGTTTCCTGGATTAATGGTTGTAGGTGCACCCTGGTATGCTAGTAAATTTTCAGCTACCTGGTATGCATATAACTCATTGCCGTATGTGGTGATGGCTTCTTCGAAAGCAGCGTAGAAGTTTAAATCTTGCAATTCAATTTCCACTAATGGAAAACCTAGTCGACGCGAAGCAAATGTAGTGAATTTGTCGGAGTCGCCTTGAAATTGGAAGTCAGCATCGTAGAATCCAAATGGTGTTTTACCTGATTGGAATGATGATGAACCCGGGTATATAGGGATGTTTGCCATGGGGTTATGCGTTAATTAGTGTATACTCTATATCTGCACTACCTGTTATAGCATACGCCGAAACGGACTGGATTGTATCGCCGAATGAGCTGGAGAAATTGCTTGAGGTAATGTTAGGTGAAACAATAAATATGGATGAGGTAGGTAACAATTCTTGTGTGTATCCACCTTGTGATCCACTAACGGTAATAGCGACAGATGTTGCATCGTCTAAATTAGATATACGCGCGTATTTTAAACTACTAGATGGAAATACACCCGCTCCCGGATTCACACCATTTAAATTGAATAAGTCAACCGAAGTTGTAGCGGGGCAAGTAAGTATCCTGTGGTCAACGTTGCTTACATTTGGTATAGTGTAAGTGATTTCGTTTTTGTTTACGCTGTTTCTTACTATTTGCTCCTCAGTGATGTGTATTTTGAATGTAGTGGGTGTTAAAGTAGATGCCATTTTATTGTTTGGGTATACATATGAAAAAAAATGGGCTCAGTTAAGAGCCCATGAATGGTTAGTCACGAAATTCTTCGTATATTTTAAGTATATCCTCTACTGCCTCATGGCGGTGGTTTTTCTTCAATGTGACTACCTTAACTGATGGTGTGCGTTCTTCGAGGCGGGTAAAGAATGATATACCGGAATCTTTTTTGGAACGTAAATCCACCTGGGATATGTCACCGCAAAATACCATTTTTCCACCTTTACCTAAACGGCCCAAAATCATTTCGGTTTGGGGGTGGGTGATGTTTTGACATTCGTCTACAATTACAAATGAATTGGGGAATGTGCGGCCGCGCATGAATGCGAATGGTACAATTTCAATTATGCCGTCCTGCACTAGCTTGTCGATTTTTTCTTTATCGTACAACATATGTAAATTGGCATATATAGGTGCCAACCACGGGTCCATTTTTTCTTTTAAATCGCCAGGAAGGAATCCGATATCCTCTTTTGCTACGGTAGGTCGGGTGATGATTAGTTTTTCCATTTCTTTACGGAACACTAAATCGAGCGCTATTTGACAAGCAAGTAAAGTTTTTCCACTACCTGCCATGCCTTTAATTAACGTAACTGGTGTGTTCAGGATTGTGTCTTTTGCTTCTTTTTGCTCTTCGTTGAGCGATAACTTGAATTTGATTGGTCCTTTCGGTTTACGTTTCTCCTTGAATACATCTTGTGCTTCCGGAGTACGATTGTAGTCAGTCATATAACTGGTTTTATGGTTTCAACAATAAATATATGGCTAAATTAGATAAATGCCAAATTTATTTTAATGTCATTTCAAATCTGGTTACTCCACAATCCCATATCCGGTGGTATCCCAGTTGTTGCATGAGTTGGTATTCGGTGTGGTTTGCGGTATCCATTCCTATTTGCTTAAGTCGACCTTTGTTGAAGTTGAATCGGTGCAATCTGCTGATGAAATCCTGTGTATACCAGTAACCATGTTGAGATGTAGAGGTATGCGTAAATCCACACGTTAAATAAACGTTTTTCACGGGTGATGACCAACGGTTATCTGCGAATGAAAATATATGTGATGGTGAGCATGTTTTGATGAAATGCTTGAGTAAACGAGATGCAGCACCAACTACATTGGTGTTTGTTTTGTTGCAAAATCGAATGAGCTCCCACGAGTCAGCAATTTGTGTTTTAGTTTGTCCAATGGCTTGTCTCGGTTTTCTGAATGTCATTACCGACACCAACTCACCACCATGGTACAGGCCAAATTTGTATTGTGAACGGTCCATACCCTGTATGTGGTTTGCGTTCAAAAATTGGTTTTTAATATCCACTGGCACCTCCCGTATTTCACATTTACGCGCATATAGCGTGGTTGTGTTTTGTTTCAGCTCGTTTTGTATTCTGGATAGCACTATGTGTTGTTTGGTGATGAGCTCATCCGAGAATATGTTGATTAGTTTGATGTTGTTTTGGGTGCATTCACGAAATAAATTACGATAATATTGGTTTGGTTTATATGAGGCATGCTCCAGGTGTACTATGTTTATCGCTAGTGCGTGCTCTGGAATGTATATGTCTATTTGGTTGTTGTGGTTTGTGTGGATTTCTCCATGATATATTCCGCGAATGAACTCGAGTAGCGTTCTGTTTAGTGGGTGTATATCGTTTTGTAGTGCGGATAGTTCTGTTTTTTTAGTTTCAATATGGTTGTGGTTGATGATGTGTGTGTTGTTTTCCACAAATGATGTACCATATTGCCACTTGTATCCCTTGCATGTTTTCTGTTTACCATTACAACATGCACGAATATCGGTTGAGTGGATAAGTATATTGTTTAGTGCAAATTCCTTTTCCACTTGGTAGCTATTGCTGTATTCGCGTATGAAATTGTCTTGTAGATCATATTGCAGTACAGTTTGCTGTTTGATTTTCACGTTTTGTTTGAGTTCCTCCAGCACATGCTCTATTTGATCATCGTCTGCGAACTGGAATATATAGCCGCGGCATGTTTTCTGTTTGTCTCTGCGGCATGAGCTCAATATACCTCCCGTGTTTTCTTTGGTATCCGCTAACAATATGTTTTTTACTTCAGATGTGGAATTGAATGTGGATACAAATGTACCATCTAGTGTGTATGCGTTTATTTTGCGTGTATTTTTGGTTGATGATAGCGACATTTTCTGTTTAGTGGATGCTGATTTGTTACCACCCTTTCCATCATTTAACATAGTGAACATAACTGAATCCCACCCATATTGCTCTATATGGTGTTGCTTGTAAAATGATTCACGCTCATCTAGTTGCTCTGGGTTACATAGTTCAAGTATCTCAAATGTGTGGTTGTTTAAGCCATGGTAGATAAATGAGTTGTATAGTTGGGGTTGACCTTTGCAATGTAACCTATTGTAGTGGTACCAACGTTTGTCTATATCTGTTGATTGACCAATGTATGTTTTGTTGGAGGGTGATGTGATTTTGTATATGCCTATTTGTTTCATGTAAATGTACCTTATGTTCCGCTATAAATATAGTGAATATATTTTTGGTTGGCACGGAAGAGGGGAATATAAGGGGGGAGATGGGAGTGTGAGATGTGTGGAAATAAAAATGGGCGCCTAAAAGGCGCCCATCTTACGTGGAAAATCTGCGTTTTTACGCGCGATTAGATGCTTGCTAAGTCAGAAACGAATACTCTACCGAAGAATTCAGGTCTAATCATTTTCTTCGCGTAGCGAGTCAATAAACCTTTTCTTGGTGTAAATGTTTCAGGATCGTATACAAGTGGTGTCATGATCAAAGGAACATAAGGCGCGAATACAGCTCCTGTTTCTAAGAATTGAGCACCTCTGTAACCCATCAAGATAACGTTTTCAGTCATGTATGGGTTTTTGTATACTGTGTAACGGTTGTTCAAGTTACCTGCTTTTTGGATACCAAATGCGTAGCTTGATTTAGTTACATCACCGTCAGAAGATGAAGCAAATCCTGGGATTGACTCAAGAATTGTTGCTACAGCTGGAGAACATACCATGAAGTTAGCACCACCTCTCAATGTCTTTTGGTGAATTTTGTTTGACACTTTTTGGAATTTAGTACCCAATGTTTGGAACCAAGAACCTTGTGTGTTGAAGAAACCAAGTGATTCGTATGCAGTTTTACCTGAATTCAAAGATTGGTTGTTTTTAGCTGACCAGTACTCATCTGCTGCAGAAGCGTCTTGAATCAACATATCTAAGTTTTCTAAATCGATTTCTAATGCGATGTACTCAGACATGATTGAAGTTAATTCTGCTTCAGCATCTAATGATTGGTAAGCGTTCAAATCTTGTGCGAACTCTGGAGTCCATTGTGCTTTCAATTTACGTGTTTTAGCAACAATAGCCTCTGATTTCAATTTGATATCAATTGATGGGATAGCTAATGCGTCAGCTGATGTAGATCCAGCGTTTGCGTATCCAGCACCTGATGCATCTTCGAAATCACCTCTGTTGTTGTCAACTGGTTGTTGGTTGTACCATACATAGTTAGCTGTACCGTTTGTTGGTACATTTGCTGATGCTACTGCACCTGCATAGATAAAGTATACATTAGTACCATCTGTTGTAGTGTATTGTGGTAATACTTTAGCAGTTGTTCCAGCTGTTAATGTTGAACCAGAAGCTAATGTAAACGCTCTAACACCTTTCAAGTCAGGGCGAGTCATTGATGCAGCAGTAATAGCTACTTTTGTATATGCACCAGCAGCAACTGAAGCAGATAATTCGTTTGCGTAATCTAAATCAGCCCATGATGCTGTAGTTACTGTAGTTGTAGCTGAAGCTGAGAATTGGTTAACTGTGTATCCGAATCTTCCAGCACCATATAAACCTCCGTTTGGATCGTTTGCAGCACCTGGGTTAGTTACACCGTAAAGTGAACCTGTACCGTATACATCTCCTGCTGGTCCAAAGTTCAATTTTTTAGTTTGACCATATTGGAAATCCAAGAAGAAAACAAGACCTGAAGGTAAGTTCATTGGTTGAACTGACATGAATTCTTTAGTTGATAAAGAACCGAATACTTTACGTACTAATGGTAAAGCTACTCCTGCCCATTGCTCACCACCTGATCCATTACCTATGCTGAATGTACCACCACCTTGGTTAGTTGCATTCGACTCCATAACCAGCTGTTTAGCTTGGTTTTCAAGAATCATTGCCATGTTGTTTTTGTCTACTTCAGTTCCGATACCTTCTAGTAAACCTGTTTTACCCCACTTTGCAGCCATTCTAGCAGCATCGCTTTGTAAGTTTTTCCAGCCACTTGCTGAACTTTCTAATAATGAATTAATTGTTGACATCTGTGTGTGTTTTGTTTTTTTAAGTTTAAAATTAAATTAGTCCAGCCAATTTACGCATTCTATTGAATACTTCGTTTGACTCAACTATAGGTTGTTTTGTGTTTACAACTGGTGTATTTGTTGTTTTTGATGCTCTACCTAAATTTTCGCGGATTGGAGTTGTTTTTACTTTAAGTCCCTCGTTTAAAGTTGAATAAACCAATTTTACTTCTTTTACTGTAGTTGCTTTGTCAAATGAACTCAACACTTTTACTTTTTGACTTTCGTTCAATGTTTTTTCTTTGAAGATTTTGTTAGTGTAAAGCAATTTAGCGTTTAACAAGTTAACCTCGTTTAAATCTGAACGTAGTGTGTTGATGATTGAAGTAGCATCTTTTAATTCAGCTTTAAGTGTTTCAATTTCAGCTAATACTGTATCGTTTACTGTTGTTGTTGCAGTGGTTGTTTCAGTAGTTGTTGCTGTAGTTTCAACTGTTGCTGTTTCTTCTTCAATTTCGCGTAACAATTCAGCTAAGTCCATATCTTCTTCACCGTCCATTTCCATGTCGATTTCTTCTTCGCCTTCGCCTTCTTCGCCTTCTTCACCATTTTCTGGTTTTAACTCACCAGCTTCGACCATATCCGCGATTACGTCTGCGATCATTTCTTTTAAGTCTTCGTCAGTCATGTCTTCTAATTCCAACGGCTCACCTTCTTCTTCTGTTTCCTCTTCTGTTTCTTCTTCAGATTCTTCAGCTTCGTTTAGTGTTTCGTCGTTTTCTTCGTTTTCAATTTCTGCAAGTAACTCTTCTAAGTCAATTTCATTTACTGAAGTCTCGTTTTCTTCAACTGCATCTAAATCATCACCGTCCATGAAAGTTTCTTCCATAGTATCTTCTTCAATTGTGTCGTCTGACATTTCTTGAAGTTTCAATGATAACATAGTTTTCAATTGAGGTGTGAAGGTTTCTTCCAGGGCTGCTTTAGCGTTTGCTATTGCCATTTCCTTCAAGGTTTTAGCGTCAGCAATTGCTTCTGCAAGCATTTCTCTGTTTGTTGCCATTTTTCCTAAATTATGTTTTGTGTTGGGAAAGTACGTTTATTTGAAACGTAATAGAATATAAATTAATTGGATGCCATATGTTATGTATTGAGGGGATGGCATATTCGGAGTATACGTATGTATGGAGATAGTGAAAGTCGAGGGAAGAAAAAAAAAGCCCCCAAAGTGGGAGCGATTTTTCACCGGTTTGCAATCTTAAATGTTTAAAATATAGGGCATGTACCTTTAGTACACAGTATTTCGGTAACTATTGAGTTGACTTTGTTGTATGGATCTAATTGTGTAGTCCTGGATTCATTTAGTGTGGTTGGTTGGTTAAACCATGAATTTGGGTTTGATGGGTTGCTTACCAAGTCCCAAGATAGTAATTCGAAATCATCCTGCACCTCCATGATTTCACCTACTTGTTTAAGTGAGCCCATTCCACGTGAAGATACCCCAATGTTTAATCCATTTTTAACTAATGCTCCCGCTATACGGCCAGAGGATGTTCCTTTTTCACCCATGTCGGAGAATATTTCAATTACTCCCATGATGCGATCACCGTCCCACCATATTTTACGTATAGCGTGGGATACGTTTTTAAGGTTGATGATTTGTGAATCCGGGTGATCTAATTCACCACATGATTCAGTGGTGTTTTGTTGGATTTTGGTTATGAATTTATCAATTTCACGTTCCCACAACTCACGTGGGTAATAACGACCATTTCCGTTTTTTACTTCAACGGTAGCTAATATACCTTCCACAAATACATTCCCACCGTTTCCCTGTCCTTCTAGGAGACGAACAGGGGATGGGTTAAAGTATCTTGTTTCAATTAGTAGTTGTTTATTCATGGGTGTAAATATATGTTTTAGTAGTCCATACCTTCAAATCCACCAATTATATCATTGTATAATTCGCGTTTGAATTGTGGGTAGTCAGCAATGATTGAGTCGATGTCTTCACCTTCGTTGTAACGAGATTCTGCGTCTTGTTTAGCGGCCATGTATTCTGGTGATGCTTCGTCTACGTTTTCGGTTTCGTCAAGTACTTCTTTTTTCTTGCCTTTCATGGATTTTTCAAGTTTGGCTTTTGCTTTTTCTAGCAATTTGATTTCTTTTTGAAGTGCTTTAATTTTCTTACCATCTGTCAAGTCTTTCAAGTCTTCGTTCTCGTCTAACATGTTCAATTGTGCTTGACGTTTTTCGATTTCCTCTTGCACTTTGTTAAGTTTAGACTGGGTTACCTCGTTTGCTACCTCACCATCGATTTCTTTTAAACGTTTGTGTACGTTTTCGTTTAGTGGCATTTTGCTTACTTCTTCAGCAATGATTGAGCGGATGATTGTGCGTAACTTTGATTCGTTGATTGACATGTCTTTTGTTTGTTTATTTTCGTTTAGCTTAACTGGCTCCATACCACCCGATGCATATTTTCCTTTCACCTCTTTAGTTTTACCTAAACCTGGGAATTCATCTGTGTAGCCAAGTCCTTTGATGCCAAATTGGCCATCTTTTGTGTAGTGGATTGGGTCTTTTGCTAAATTTTTCAATACGATGGCTTTCAATTCTTCCATCGTTTTGTCAGCGTTTTTCGGGTCTTTCATTTCCGCGTAGTAGCCCATCATTACTTGATCGAATATAACGTTGTCGATATTTTTTTCGTCTGTGTTGTCGTGCGCGTGTTCTTGCTTTTTTTCAACCGATTTAGATACCGTTTTTGCTTCCGCTTTGTCTGTTTCCTCTTTCTTTTTTGCTTCTTTCAAGAACGTCTCAAATGCAGTTTCGAATGATTCTTTTTTAGTTGGAATCATTTGGTTAATTGCTTGTAAACCAACGATATTTTCGTTGATGATGTTTTTGTCTTTTAATATTTGAGTGGTTAACTTAAGGTCAGCGTTGACTGGAATTAGGTCTGCAAATTGACGTTTTGCTTCAGATAAAAATACACCTGTGTGTCCTTTTCCTTCTTTGATTAATAGATACTGGTCTTGTAGTGTTTTTTTCATTTTGTTGCGGTTAGTAGTGTTTCAATGTTTTTAAGGTAACTTAAAATCATTTCGGTTGGTTTATATATATCGTATGATCCGGGATTTTCATTGTAGTATTCTGCCGTTTCATTTTTTACGTTGGAAACAATTGGATATAGTGCGTTTAAACGCGCTTCAATGTCATCGAACGCAGCTATGCGCTCGCGTTGGAAATCGTTGATTTCGGTAATAGGTTCCACTTCAAACAACTGTTTTACCTCCAAGCCCGAACCTTTAATTTTATCGGGTACCGCTTTGTAACCTAGTTTGTAGTAGTATTTTGATGCAGCGCCTTTTGCATTTTTGTTTTTGTTGAATGCTTTAGGTGTAGCGTACTGTTCACCAGCTCCTGGAGTGAATGTAGCGCCACCTTGTGATGTAGCGCTGATTTCCTTCAGTTTGGATTTAACCATTTCACGTATTCTATCCGTTAACATGTTCCAGTTCTTTAATTAAATCGTAGTATTGCAATAAGTCGATAACGTTTGTGTCTTTGATTTTCTGTGTTTTTCCAGGTACGTTAATCAATTCGATGATTTCGTTTATTTTGATTTGTGTTACTGGGTTGGTTGTTTTTTGGTTAAGAGCACGTAAATGGTTTTTGATTTCAGTGGTCTTGTCTGTGTAGAATTCTTTTAGGCGTGTTGTGTTGTCTACTGAATTCATGTATTCTTTCAGTATGGCTTTTTGTTCCGGGGTGAAATTGTTGTATTTTGAGTTGAATTTCTCCATGGATATCTTGTATGACAATAAACGAACATCTTTGTCTTCGTTTATGAATGTATCCATCACATCGTCTTTTACTTTTTTCTCAGTGATTGGTGCAGCAGTCAAATGTTCAAGTATGGTAATTTTATTGTTGATTACTTGTTCAGGATCAACTGTATTAGCTGGTTGTGTGTATGTTTCTAGTAATGTGTAGAATGCTGCGTATACTTTGTAGTTTGGCAGTTTGTGGTTGAAAAATTGTTCTATGTTGTAGTGTTCTTTGATTTCCTTAATCAAATTGTATTTTTGGCGTTTGATAGTGCCTTTGTTTAAGGATTGGGATGATTCAACCAATGTGTTAACTATCACATTTGCTTTAGTTTCGGTCAATGTGGTTTTCTTCAACAATGTCTCGTACAATTTGTATTCACGGCCCAACTCGGTTTTCACAAAATATTTTTTCAGTAAATCCTTCACTGGTGAATCTTTCCCATCTAATGTATCCGCAGTAATTTGGCGAACCAATAATTCAAATAGAATACCCGTATTTTTGTACTTCGAATGTTTTATAAGATTCATTCTGTATAGTTTAGTTTAATTATAAATATATGGAGAGGTATTACTCTCGTATCTGTGACTCATCTAGTAGCGAATTTCCCTGGATATCTGACTCAAATATGATGCGTTTCTTGTTTTTGTTGATTTGGTTGAATAATTCAGTGTTGCGTTTGTTGCTTTTCTTTGATTCGAGAGCCAATGGTGAACCGCCTTTGTATTGTGGTTTGATTGAATCTGATTCGTCGTTGTCTTTTTTCATACCCATCACACCCAACATATCTTTACCAAATGCATGGTCTTGTGTGTTGCGGTTGGTTACTTTTTCTTCAGGGCGACCAAGTGGTTTTTTCTCGTCGTATCCTTCAGGCACTTCACCTTCCTCGTATCTGCCACGACCATATAACGATGCTAAATCGTGTGGTGTACCATATGATTTGCCCGTTTCAAGTGGATCGTTTCCTTCGTTCTCTACCTGTGCTATTCTGAATTTACGCTTAGCATCTTGTAGAATCAAGTCTCTATATTCATCGAATTTGTCCTCGCTCAACTGGAATAAATGCTCGTATACGAAATCGGTTGGGAATATTTTGTTTTCGATCATTGATGTGGCTAATTCCACTTTCTCTTTCAACAATGCCACTTTCTCTTGTTCGAATATGATTGACGGGTTAGTTAATGACAGTTCGAAATTGGTTAAATTTTCGTCAGTGTAACCTTGTGAATATAAGTGTACCAATGCAATTTTGGTTAATTCGGATACCATGATGCTTTGGATACGAGATATAGTGCGCGCAAAGCGAATATCTTCAGCGGCTAACGTTGATTTACCGGTTAAGTCTTTTTCGTAACCCATGAACGCTTTCGGTACTTTAAGTGCCGCAAATAATTTATCGCGTAAGTAAGTTACATCCTGGATTCCATCGTATTGTAAACCGCCTAAATTGTCTATTTTGGTTGCGTTGTCGTTTCCACGTACCGGAATATAGAAGTCTTCCAGTAAGTTTTGCATGTTGTATTTTAAGTTGTAGTCGCCCGTTTGTTGATCAATATACGGGGTGCGTTTCATTTTGCTGATTGTTTTTTGCATGAAGTTTTCCACTTCAGATGGTGCTATATTCCCCACGTTAATGTAGAATATACGTTTTTCAGGTGCACGTACAATTCTGTGAATCAACATGGCATCTTCCATCATTGTATACTGCTTGAACAATTTACGACCCGGTTCCAAATACGATCTACCATATGGTAAAAAGTTGGTATCGGTCAATAAACGGAAATGTGCCATCTCGTAATTGTCGAAATATACATCATTTGCGCTGTTAGCTGAATTCGGCACATTGTAGTAACCATAGTTTGAAGGTGATGATACACCATCTGGTTGGAATTTGAATCGAACGGAAGATGGATGATCGCGGTCATATCCGTCTTGTCTTTCAATATGAAATGCGTTGAATGGGATTACATTGTATACACCAAATTTGTCGGATATTTCCAGTTTGAGGAAAAAATCACCATATTTGCACATACCTCTAACCCATGGCCATAAATTGAATTCAATGTTTAAAACATCGTAGAATAAATTGTATAGTATTTGCTGGATGTCTTCATCTGAGCTACGTATTTGCAATACCTCACCCATGTCGTTTTTTAATGTACTTTCATCTGCGATGATGTCCAGTGCAGATGCTACAATGGCATCAGTGTCCATGGCATCGTATTCTGAATACAATGTAGGTCGAAGTGTTTGGTAGTTGAAGCTACTTTGATATCCATATATGGAGGTGTGGGTGTTTGTCCATATTCTACTGAATCTGTCTACCAATGAATTGGTTTCGTACTTACCAGATTGCTGGATTTTGTTGATGTCCATAACTTTCAAACCGCCACCTTCATTGCGTATGATTACGTCTGTTGAAAATAACCGTTTAAGTCTGGAAAGTAAATTAACTTCTGCCATGTTTTGTTTTGTTTATATGTTTAAAGTAACCACGAGATATCCTCACTCCCACCATATGGGTTTTGGATATTGTATGGGTTTGTGTTGTTGTTTGTTGAATAGCCTCCAGAATATGGGTTGGTAGATGTTGACATACTGTTAAGTATACTACGAGTCATGTCCATTCCTTGCTGTCTCATTTTAAATGACGTCTCACGTAAATAGCAGGCCACAGCAAATGCCATGATTAAATCATCGTTGTATCCAGTTTGTGCTTCCGGTCTACCGTTTTTCCATATGAACACTTTCATTTCTTCAAGCAATCTAGCGGAATATACGATAGCACTTTTGTCTGTCACAGCCTCTTGAAACTTTCCTATGGCAATAGGTCGTGTTGCCTGAGTTAATGAGAATCCAGCGGTCATTTTGTTAGTGTCCATGAATGGATCAAAGAATGAGTTTGAAATGCTACCACGAGGTGTATGGTATAGGTTTTGGTAACCACGCTCAATTACAGTCTGTACTGTGGACCATCCAATGGATGAGTTCTCAATGGATAATAGTGCATTGTTGTATTCAGTGGCAATACCCACTAGCAAATAGCCAAATTCTTTTGTGCCTAATTGTCCGCGGTATTCGCCAACTTGGGTGAAGTTTTCAACATCGATGATATGGAATGTTGAATAATCTTTCCCGTCGCCTCGTGCCACATCGGCTGAAATTAAATAGTTGCGTGAATAGTCAGCTGGTTCCCATATCCACAGGTTTTGGTCAATTCCGCGCTTCTCAAGTGGTTCACGGACAAATGACTGTTCGTAGAATGCTATATCCTCTGGGTAGAATACGGTGTCACCGGATGTCTCAAAGTTACAGTCACAATTGTGGACTATACCGTACTCTGTTACATAGGTATGGGTATTTTCAACTTCAAAATTATATACTACTGTTGGTGTACCTGTGAATTCCAGAATTAATTGGTTGTGCTGGTTGGATGAAGGATAAAAATCTACTGGTTGGTTGTCAATATTTTTGACTTCAACCCACTCGCCATTTACACTAAATGGATGATTTCCAGTTACCGATTTAATATTTGAATTAAGTGCAGACGATATGCTGTATACGTCTGTGGATTCATGGGAAAATGTTCGGACTACCTTATTGTAAGTTCCATCATGTGATAATACAATATCGCCTACAATTATGTCCTCTATGTGTTTGGGCCCATTATTAGTGTATACAATGACATCTCCACTGAAGCATTCTTGTGCCGCCATTCTATGACCCAAATCGGAGTCTTGTCTGTCGCGCCACTCTTGGTTACGTTCGGGATGTACTTGCCATGGTAGGCGGATGGGAAGGAAACTGTTTTCGCCCAACTCGGAAGCAACCCATGTTTTGTGGAACCAGTTACCGGTACCATATGGAGTGGATAAAGCGATACAGCCCCCACCAGTTGCTAGGGTTTGTTGAGCTGATGCCCATATCTCACCGATGTTGTTAATGAACGCTGCCTCATCGATTAGTAGCAAAGATACTGCTTCTGATCGACCTGCATCAGATGAAGCTGATGTTGCTTTGATTTGCGAGCCGTTGTTTAAGCGGAGGGTGAGTTTGTTGAATTCGGTTGGTTTGTCTTTTTCTTTTAACCACGTTGGTAAATTATCGTACATGAATTTTACCTTGGTTACCATGTTTTTAGCGGTATCCTGCTTGGTTGCAATACAAAGTATGTTTTTGTCTTGGTGGAATAACATCAACCACAATGAATATCCAGCCGCTAGTGTAGATATACCTAACTGTCTAGATTTGAGTACGATGGAGTACGGGTTTTCCTGGAATAGGGTGAGTACTTTCTCCTGGAATGGATACAGGTTAAATTGGATGCGTCCGCGTTTTGGATGCTGGATGTAGCAATATTTTTTCATGAAATATGCTGGTGAGGTCGCACATTTGATGTACTCTTCCTTGATTATTTCGCGGAGGCTTTTCTTGCTTTCTTCCATCTATTTTGCAGTTACAATGAATGTAAGTAAACCCATCACCGCAACCAACCCACCAGCTAAATAACCAGTTGCATTTTCGTAAAACGACAACTTTTCCCCCAACGTTTCATTCTCTGTTTCGAGTTTGAATATCATGTCGTTTTGGATAAGTTGGTTTTGTGAATATGACGATATTTGATTTTGGTAATTGGTGGTTTTTTGTTCGTATATCGATATCACACTGTCCTTGTGTGATATAAGTAACCGTTGATACGTCACTATTTGTGTCGTTTCTTTTAGCTCTTCTCGGATGGCATCACATTGCACTAGATCCTTTGCTACGTTTTGTGCTGTTTTGTATGGTAAGCAGATTTTACTTGTATCTTTCTGTGAAAAAACTATGCAATTGAGTAGAAGTGTAACTGTTAATATTTTTAATTTTAATATCATAATACGAACGTATGTTGAGTATGTTTTGTTGGGTTTTGTCAATAGCAATGTTAATTGAATCTATTGAATGTTGGTGATTGACAATTACACCATCCAGTTTATGTTGCTGGGATTGTAGGTGTTGTATGACTTTTGATATACTGTCGAGTTGTTGTTTTTGTCGGGTTAAATCAAGTGGTTTAGTTTCACACGATTTAGTGGATAGGAATAAAACAACAAGGGTAATACATAATAGTATTACCGTTGATAAGTTAATATGGATTACCCTGTCGTTCATTGTATTAATTATATGTTGACTTGTTTCAATTTGTCCATTGCCATTTCAATGCGCATTTTATCTGCTGACAATTTTTTACGTGTTTCCATGTCTGATGAACCAGCTAATGATTTAAGTTCAGCTGTAACTCTTTCCAGCTCGTTTCTCAACATACCGTATTTTTCCGCGCGTGTAGTACCACCTTTTGAACCTGCTGCCGCTTTCATTGCTGCTGCGTCTGCTTTGTCTTCTGGTTCCATTTTCGCTTTCGGTTCAGCTTTTGCAGGTGCTGCTTTAGCCGCTGCAGGTTTTTCTGCTTTAGGTGCAGCTGCAGGTTTTTCAGTGGCTTTACGTCCACGTGCTCCTGGCTCGTATTCGCCTAGCGCTTTAGCTACTGCTTTTTCTGTTTGTGGTCCACCTAAATTTGCTGTGTATTTTGGATCGTCACCGTATTTTTCTTCTTGTGCCATCAATGCGTCCTCTACTTCAGGTGCAAGTTCAGGTCGTTTCTTTTTACTCAATATGATTTTTGAAATGTCTTTTGCGGTTGCATCTGGGAATTGGTCTTTCAATTTTTCTGATGCAGTTTTGATTGCTGCGAATAGTTCAGCGCCTTTCTCACCACCGATGAATGGCATTTCGTTCAATGTCTCTTCGTCCAATTGAGTTTCCTCTAATGTAGTGCCAGGTTTAGATAACTCTTGTTTTTGCTTATTTAACGCAGCGATTTCTTTGTCGATTGCTGTTTTTTTAGCATCCATTGC
>Ga0247723_1001209_pt1 | contig 15547 bp, 24 predicted proteins | sample MSEWelMarce5H_FC_FD_189079 | JGI IMG/M metagenome (GOLD analysis project Ga0247723, IMG submission 189079) | Subsurface sediment microbial communities from gas well in West Virginia, United States - MSEEL Well Study Marcellus 5H_FC | ecosystem: Environmental > Terrestrial > Deep subsurface >...
CAGGGGGACGTATGCATCTGCCCCTGACAATGAGGACAATAAAATGCCCCGCACAGAAATGCTTTGTGTGCCTGACTGAGTGCCGGATGTGTTTAGGGTTGTTGATAACGTGTAAGTAAGGCCGGTTGGCGTACCTGCCGTGGTTGTGACCCCTGAACCACCAGCGGTGGTGGATAAAGTAAATGTTGTAGAACCGTTAGTAGCAATGATGTAATACGTTGTTGGATTGACGTACCCCGTAATAGACCCTGTACCGCCGTATGCGCCACTGAGTACTAACGACTGACCAACCGCCAAAGTAAGACTTGCGGTGGTGCAGCTAAACTGACCCGCCACTCCGGTAATAACTACACCTGATAGCGTTGCACTTGAAGTAGCAGATGTTGCCAAATTAAATGTAACGCCGCTGGTATTTGCAACGTAGTACGTTATCCCCGGTATTAAGCCCGTTGGCAAAGCCCCGGTTGTAGTTAGGGTAAGGGGAGTTCCGTTTACCAGCGTTACAGAGGTAGCGGTAACCACACATGGGGACGCAATGGTTAAAGTAATTTCAGGCTGACGGTAGCCAATAGCTGCATCCCAGTAATACAGCGGTGCTCCACGGGGGCCGTAAACTAGGTTCTGCCCCCAATTAACTTGGTTCCAAATACGCAATGCATCAGTAGCGGAAACGCCAATGCCCCATGCGCCAGAACCCCAAGTACTTGCACCCCAGCCACTTAAAGGTGTTGAATAAGACGGGCCAGTATTAACTTGGTAGACAGCATAGACTGTTCCACCACCAGTAGCCGCAGTAGCTGCTGAAGCGATTGTGATGGTGTAAGAATTAGCGTCAATTCTTGTAAGTTGGTATTCACCAGTAATAAGCTGCCCACCTACAGATGTGCCGCCATAGAAAGTAACGTAGTCCCCAGAAATTGCGCCGTGGGAAGCATGGGTTACAGTAACCGTGGTTGTGCCATCGGTTGCAAACGGATTGGTTAGTGTGTACTCGCCCCGGATAGGGGTAATGTCGTAGTACGCCCCGCCGTTCTCAATGTAAAACTTTAAGTTTGTGCCAACGCCCAGCAAGTTTTGGGAGCTAAGCGTTACCCAGTTCCACAAGGAGCGGCAGACACCAAGAAACACATTACCTGAAATACGCGCCCAACCGCCTATCTTCTCGGGCGTGCCTTGGCGAAACCGTACCTTGTCGGACTCATACCAACCGCCTTCATTGGTGTAGCGCGTATTTTCTCTGTTTACCCCGCTTTTTAATTGCAATTTTTGCAAAGTCATGCTATAATCTCCATGTCTACAAGGAGAACACTGTGTACGTTTATGTTTGGAAATCTAAAGAAGGCATCCCATTTTATGTTGGCATGAGCCAAAACATACGCCGCCCAAGCCCAAAAAGTGTGGGGCGTAGAAATAAATCCTGCGCTTTGATGGTGCAAGACATTGGTGCGGATAATGTAATTATTGAGCTTCATACAGTACCTGATGCTACTGCCGCAAAACTTTTGGAGCAATCTCTTATAGCCCAGCACGGGCGTTTGGTTAATGGTTCTGGCACACTAACCAATATATCTGTCGGGGGAGAATTCCATGAAGTAGAAGACACTACAAAAACTTTACTAAAAGAATTGTGGGCTGACCCTGCACACCGGGCAAAAACAATAGCCGCACGCTTGGGGGAAAAACGTTCTCTAACTGAAACAACTAAGGCCGCACTGCGCCAAAACTTAGCCAACAACCCTGCCATGAAAGGCTGGTCTGAACGCAACGGAGTAGACCCTGACTTTGATGCCAAGCGTATTGCAGGTATTAAAGCCGCCCAACCAAAAAGAGCCGAGAAAATGCGTGACCCAGTTGCTTTGGCGCAGCGCAAGGAGCGTTTAAAGGCAACCATGAATTCTCCTGAGTACAAGGCTAAACGTGCTGCCTTTGATACGCCTGAGTACCGCGCAAAGTTATCCGCAGCTAAAAAAGCGTACTGGGATAAAAAGCGTACTGAATAAAGCATGGTTTACACGTTTCTTTCAAAATGCGGGCAATCGACCAGCGATTTGAAGTTGCCACCCCATCGGTTCTTTGGATGCAAGCTTTCCCAGTAAGCCCCAATTGGAGCCAAGATAGCCTTGTTCCAGATTATCTGCCCATCTTTGAAGAAATTCAAGTCTATGGCACACCTTTTGAGGTGGAGGGAGTTCATGGTTTTTGAGCGACCAGTCTTAAAGTAAATTGCCTGTTGCTCAGGAGTGCGTGCTAGTTCCCCGCCAGTGACTACAAAACCTTGGTCTGTAGCGTATTGGACAAGTTTTCCCATGTCCAGCAAGAATGCGGCTTGTTCTTGACTCAGGCTCATACCACCTCCGATTTTTTGAGTTCTTCATCCGTTTCGCCGTGGGACAGCTTCACGCCAGCCAGTAGACCAATGAAGCCGCCGACGATGGTTTGAAATGCGGGCGATATGAGTTTGAAGATTTCTGCGTTGTCCACAAGAGGGTTAAAAAGACCAGCCATCAGCACCCCGACCATTCCAATGACAACAACGCACAGAGTGAAACTGACCATTAGGGTCACGAGGAAGGTAAGTTTTGCTTTCATTTTGGATTCCTTATATCTGCCAGCTTCTCAATTGTCCTGCCGCCAAAGTACGCACCCATAATGAGCATACCCCAGTTTCCAAGCAGTGTGACATAAGATTGGTTGGCATTGAGATTGAACGCCGACATCATGGCAAACAGGAAGTAGCCTACAAAAATAGCTACAAGGCTTAAAGGGCGGATATTCTTGGACAACCAAGAGTCAGACCCCATATCTGACTTCCAACGCTCAGACACGTTGTTGTCCTCGTTCTGCGCTGCGGCAGCAAAGACCTTGAGGGTTTCCAATTCCATTTGGGCTTTCTGGATGCCTAGCTCAATCAAACGCTCTTCGTGGTCAAACTGCAATTGGCGCAGCTTGGTAATGTCTTCTGGGCTGGGGTTGTCGGCAATCTTGATGCCAAAGGTGTTCTCAACCACTTCCTTACCCTTGGCTTGCAGGGCGGAAGACAATAGACCAAGGCCGTTTTCAGCGAGTGTTCCCAGCAGGGTTGCAACTATCGGTATCATTTATTTCCCCGTTAAAAGTGTTAGCCACCAAAAGCAAAGACCTAGCAGTAGGAGTATCAACGCACCCGCTATCAGCCAAGTCATCAAGTCTTCAATCTCTTCCTTGCGTTTTTTCTTATGGTTTTCTGCCAGTATTTCCTCAACTTTGCGCTGCTGGATGATCCTGTTACGCTCCACCATAAGCTGCTGCCAAAGGTCTGCGTTGCCCGACATGACCATATAGTTATTCAGTTCCCGCTCGGCATCTGCAAGCACCTTGGCCTGCATCACTATCTCAAAAGCCTGCGCCGTGTCCGACTGTGCAAAACTAGACTTAGGCTTTGACGCTGCCTTCTGGACAACATCCTTGGCCTCAAAGAACTTCATCATGTCGCCGGATACGGCTTGGATGTCCTTACCTAGCGCAATAGCTGCCTTTATTCCTTTGACCGCCGCTTGGGCCGTAGCGAAAGCGGTGATCGGGTCAATCATAGGTTACCGTGCTTCAAGCGCCTCAATACGGGCGGTTAGGGATGTGATAAGTGCTTGCTGTTCTTGGATGCACTTCATTAGCGCATATTGCAAGTCGGTTTGGTAAATTCCTTTTAATGGGATTCCATCTTCTGGAACTTCATCGCCAAACCCATCTATGTTGACCAACTCAGGGGCAACCGCTTCCATTTCTTGAGCAATGCAGCCTAAATTTAACAAGTCATCAGTTTGGTCTATATACTTGAATGTGCGAACAGGTATGGCGCAAATCTTTGCAAGGTAACTACCCGCATCTTTAATTTCGGTTTTTGTTCGCGCATCTGATAAATTGGAGTTGTTTGCGCTGTAGTTGTATAAACCGCCGTTTGAAGGGAAGTAAAAACGTGCAGCAGTACCATCGTAACCAATAACCATTGCATTAGATGAACTGTTATAAGGCCCAGATGAAAGCCTTACAAGAATTCCTGTTGATGCTGCTGATTGTGTTACGTTAAATTTTTCTCCTCCATATTGCGCGGTAGCTGCTACTAGCACATTACCGCTGGAGTCGATACGGGCGCGTTCTGCGCCGCTGCTATACCATTGATGAATCCCTGTAAATGCTCCAGACCCACCATACACAAAATTGTTAGAAGTGTCTAATGAAAGCATTGACAAATATGTGCCAGAACTATTTTTATATTGCAAATTTACGTTGTTGTTTAGTCCTACGTTCTGGCTTGCGTCTATATAGACAGCGTTTGTGCCTGCGGTGGACAGCCCTAGCGTGGTGGACGTGGGGAAGTACAGACCCGTGTTGCTAGAGGTCGTGTTGGACTCGGCAGGGGCTGCTGCGCTGCCAAGTACGTTTTGAATTCCATTTGTGCCGGAGATAACGACGGTCATGATTTATTCCTCTGCGGGTAGGGGTGTGTTGCCAAGCGCAAGCCAAGCTAAATAGGCTTGGTAGTCACTATTGGCGGGGTCAAAGGGGATTGATATCCCATCTAAAAGGCGGATAACATTGCCAAACCCCGCAATTGTATTTGCCGGTAAAGGTGTTGGTAATTTGTACATTTATAACTCCGCTGACCATATTAAAGTAGCTCCGGGTACTAGTATTACTCCAGCACCATTAGCCCCAACAGTCGTTTGTGTTGTGTTTAACTGAAGTCCATTTGATGTTACTGCCGCTACGCTAACTGTAGAAAGAGCAGTAGTAGTATCACCACTGTATATGCTAAAACTAGCAGCAGCCAAACTTGAAGTTGGTGTTGCGCGAAAAGAAACTGGAATAGGAACAAAAACATACGCCGCTGTTCCGCCTGTTCTTAACACACCTGTTCCAACAGTTACATTTGCAGTTGATAGAAGTGCATACCGCTGGCACAGCGCCAATTCCGTACCATAAGACCTAAAGTCAAAGCTAGTGGCTGTGGAGCCTTTCTCTAGCTGTACGCCTGTTATTTGAAGCGTTGCGTTAGTGGTTGCTGCAATAGTTGTGCAAGCAGAAGTCCGGTAGAAATTACCAGCTTGCCATGCTCCGGCGGTGGTATTTAAACTAGTACCAGAGCCAAAATCCCAAAGAACCGTTAAACCAACTCCGTTTGTTGTCAACCATGTGCCAGTAGTATCACCAGCAATAGTTACAGTTTTTTGTTCCCAAGTATTGGCTGCATTGATTGTGTATGTGGCAACATAGCTTCTGCTAAATGCGCTGTTTGTCAAAGAGACAGCATAAGTGCCTGTAACACTGCCTTTTACCCAAAAAGACAAAGTTACGTTTGCAGCAGACGCTGAACCAAAAGAAAAATCAAAAACATTTAAGCCTTCAATCTTTTGGATAATTACATTGTTTGTTCCTGCACTTGGAGCCGATCCTGCTGTAACAGTCAGCTTTAAACTATTAATAAAACCAGACGGAGCATCGGAAACTTGTTGGAAAGAACAGGAAGCGTTTGCAAAAGCCTGTGTAAACCTGTCTGTAACGTAACTAGCGGAAGTAGTAACTGCTGCCCCAGCATTACGCTGGTCTATGACCATGCCGCCGTTGATTATGCGGTTGCGCCAACCAAATGTACTAGCCGAATCAAATTGCCCTGCAAGGGTAATTCCTGTAGTCCCCGAAATCGCTAACGTCATACTACCTCCTTGGCATAACGCCATTTATGTCCATGCGCTGTTTTTGCTTTACCAGTGCAACATTTGTTAATGTTTGAACGGCATCCATTCATTGCTCTTGCAGCATCAGCAACAGAGCCATACATTGTTTCAACACCATTTACATCTATGCCGATGACAGGGTGAGGCTGCTTGCCGCCTCCTTCTGGACGTTTTCTTCCGTACAAAGGACTGTGTATGCCCTTGGGCTTTGCAACGCCGCGCATTGGACTTACTTTTCCATACATTGGATTTTTTGCACCACTCATACCTACCCAAGGCCGTTTTTGCCCTTTGCTTGGACTTGGCTTTCCGTACATAGGGTGATTGACTCCAACTGGAGCGCCATCTAAACCGTTTTCAGCAATTAAGTTAGCCCATTCTGGGTTTTTTGCAACATTGTGCAGTTCACTAAATTCTTTGGCAGCAGCAGTACATCTAGCTTCCTCAAAGTAAATACCAAGCACACCAATAGAAATGTCTTTGCCATGCGCTTTTAAGTGGCGTTTCCAGTAATAACCGCTGCCACGGTAGTAACGTAAATCTTGTAGCCTTGATGTTTTGCAAAAATACTTTAAGCCTGTTTTATTATGCTCCATAACCAACAAAGCCGTGCCGCCAAAGGTGCTGGCAGAGTCAAACTGACCAGCTAGGGTTATGCCGGTTGTGCCGGAGATTGCGAGCGTCATGCTAATTGCTCCTCAGTAGGTCGTGCAAGTGTTGGGTGTTCCCACTTGGCTATGTAATCACCGTTGCCATTAGAGTCATTTTGCAAGCAAATAATATCCATGAAGTCTTTATCTTGCAGGGATGGGTAGAGTGCTTTAATTTTGTCGTAGAGTGTCATGTTATGCGCTCCGTGCAAGAAAACCAGAAAATGTACTTGTACCGTAAACAATATTACTTGTTGAGGTTACATAAACATATATTTCTATGTAATCTGTTGTTCCATTACAATAAACAAGCCCATTTGCTGCGGCATAAAATTCAGATAAAGAAGCGCCATTAACGCCGCCACCATAAACGGCATTTGAACCGTTTTTATAAATTCTAACAATAGCGGCTGTTATTGCTACAGAACCTATATCTAATATTGAATTAATTTGATAATATCCGGCGACAGTTGGTGTAAATCTACTAGATGCAAAATTATTATTTGTATCAAAATTTTCTGAGTCAAAAAGAACTTTAGTAAAAGTTGCGTTTGTAATGCCTGTTTGACTGCTTGTGCTATAAGCACTAAACGCGGGCCCGTTTACCGCAAGTGTTGCCGTAAGGTCGGGAAGCGTTAGCGTCTGGTTGCTGTTTGTATTAGGTGCGGCAATGGTCAGCGTGCCTGTGCCGCTTGCGTTGCCTTGGATTTGTACTGCGCTCATGGTTGATCCTTAAATGACAGTCCAGACCGAGCCGGTGGATACTGTGACCGTTACACCGCTATTGACCGATACCGGGCCAAAAGAACCGGCATTGTTCGTCGCTGCAATAGTGTAGCTAGTAGCTATGGTGTTTGCGTTTAACGTCATGCCGTTGGTGGAAATATGCGCCGTTGCGCTCAATTCCCCCGTGCTGGGCTTGTACAGCAAATTGGCGTTGCCGGTGTACAGGTTCTGAGCCGTGCCGGTTGTAGATGCCGCAAACACAGGGTAAAGGTCGGTGGCAGTCGTGGTGTCGTTACTCAGCGCAGAACCGCCAATGGACTTCCATGCAGGGCTTGCGCCGCTGTAGCCTTCAAACTCGTTACTTGTTGTGTTGTAGCGGACTGTGCCGGTTACTGGAGATGCTGGCTGCTGGGCAGTTGTACCTGTTGGCAGAGGCAAAGCGCCTGTGCCATTTAGCGTAGCAACCTTCACATAGTCAGAGCCGTTCCAGAACAGCAGGGCTTTCTCTCCGTTGGTCAGGGTAACGCCTGTGGTAGCTGTGCCTTTAACTGTCAGAAGGAATCCGCCTGTACAAGCATTGTTGACGATGTACCACTTGCTGCTGCTAGGAACAATCAAACTGCGGGCTGCGGTCATGGCCCCGCTGGTGTTCAAGATTGCGTACTGCGCCGTGGTTGAGCCGATGTTGGTAGCTGCGTTTGTACCCTGCGTATTGGTCAGAGTAACGTCTGCCGTGGTCACAGTGACAGCCAAGCCGCCCGCAATGGAGATGTCCAAGTAAGCGGTGATAGCGTTGTTTACATCATCGCCCCAAGTGCCTGATTCCGTCCCGGTGACCGGCAGGCCAAGGGCTAGGTTGGTTGTGTAATTGACTGTCATAGGATTTCTTTCCAAGAAATAGTTTGCTCATCCCACTCGTAACGCTTGTCATCACTGGGGTATTGTATCGGAGGATGCCATTGGCAAGTCTGTTCGTCAAGAGGCCAGCTAGGGAACGGCTGGGGCGGGATAAATGCATCCCTGTCAGGGTCGTAGGTATATCCAATCCCTGCGTAGTTTTTACGGAAAGGCGTGCCGCCTAATGAATGTTCCCCTGCTCTGGTGTTGTAGCTGGTCTTTTTCCAAACGGTTCCTGTTGTCTCTGCGTAGATAGCTTCACCATCAAGCGGCTCGTCCACGCCCACAATCACTTGTAGGACTACGTTGTTTTCGTCAAGTTCTGCAAAATGTGCCATGATTAAAATTGGATTGTTCCTGTACCGGAAGTAAATTTATAAACCTTGTATCCAGAGCGAGATGCGGTATCTGGTGCTGGAACATTAGACCCAGTGGTAGTTACACCGTTAACAATTAGTCCTGCGGAAAATGAAACAATATCTGGGTATGAATCAAAATAAGCAATAATAACTATTCCTGAACCGCCATTAGCACCCGCAGAAACTACGCCAGAACCACCACCACCGCCACCAGTATTTGTAGTGCCAGCAATTGCAGCAACACCATTACGTCCACCAGCACCTCCACCACCTGTTCCGCCAGCACCCTCAGTACCAGCAGTCATGCCACTTCCGCCGCCACCGCCACCAGCGTAAGCAGTGCTAGTACCAGAAATTGCGGAAGACGACCCTGCGCCCCCTGCTGTTCCTACAAGGTTTGTGTTTGTCACACTTGCTGCACTAGCTCCACCACCACCTGTACCACCCCAGCCACTAGTAGCAGTGCCATTAGTAGAATTTGCACCTAAAAATCCTTGGCCCAGAGTTCCAGCGCCCCCAGTAAATCCAAGCCTACCAAAAGCGCCGCCGCCAGAACCACCAGCAGCCCCATTATTACTAGCAGCGCTAGAACCTCCACCACCTCCGCCGATAGCGGTTACTGCACTAAAAACAGAATTTGTTCCATTGCCGCCAGCAGTACCAAGATTATTTGCACGCCCAGTTCCGCCTGCGCCAACTGTAACTGTATATGAAGTTGATGAAGCTGCCTCAAATGTTGTAGCAAGATATCCGCCAGCGCCACCTCCACCTCCACCACCAGCAGCGGAATTTGAAGCCCCGCCACTACCACCACCCCCACCGCCAGCTACAGTTAATAATTCAAAAGTAATAAACGCTGTACTAGTTTGCGGGAATAGTATTGTTCCAGAATCGGTAAATTTGTAATAACGATAAATTGTGTCTGTAGTTACAGTAGGTGATCCAGTTGTAGTTGCTGCTGGTAAAGAAATATAAGTGCGGATACAGACTATACCTTTTCCTCCAGCGCCGCCAGCACCGCTATTTATTGAACCTGCATTTCCTGCACCGCCGCCGCCACCGCCCGTATTTGGGGTAGCAGCAGCGCCGTTAAAACTTGTTGCAGTATTACCGCCTGCGCCACCACCACCTGTTGCTGTACCCGCAGTATTCCCAGCATACGCGCCGCCGCCGCCGCCACCAGCATACGTTACTGTTGCTCCGCTGTATGTACTAGATCTTCCAGCGCCGCCATTACCACCAACAGATGCTGTTCCAGCAGTGCCTACAGCAATAGCACCCCCGCCACCTCCACCACCATAAGCAAATGGGGATGTTGCTGATGCAAAACCAGTACCACCAGTGTTTCCTTGTCCAGATGTACCAGCGCCTCCTCCGTGCGGGCCAATACCATTTCCTTGACCTCCTCCACCAGAGCCACCCGCTGCGCCCGCTGTACTTGTTCCAGCAGATGCTGTTGTGCCTCCACCACCTCCGCCACCTGTTGCAGTAATTGTTGTTATTCCTGCCCCGCTAATAATGGAATTTCCACCATTGGTGCCTATCGTACCTGCGGTTGTTCCCCCTGCCCCCAATGCGCCTACGGTAATAGTGTATGTAGTGTTTAGCCGTAATGAAAAACCCGTTGCGGTTAATAACCCACCCGCACCGCCACCACCACCTGATCCTGAGTTTCCTGCTGAACCACCTCCACCACCACCGCCAGCAACTACCAAATAATCTACTGAAACTGTTACAGGGGGCCATATTCCAGCGGTTAATGCTTGTAAAACAGTGGCTTTTTTCCACATGCCCTTGGCACTAGCAGTCGTCGGCGTTTGCGCCGTGGACGACATGATGGAGCCTTTATATCTGATAGACATTGTTGTTTACCAAGATATAGAGCCAGTACCAGCAGTGAATCTATACACTTTGTAGCCTGTTCGGAGTGTTGTGTTTGGCGTTGTATTCCCTGCGCTTCCGTTGCAGACTAATCCTGCGGATACAGAAGAAAGATCGGCGTATATATTAGCGTAAGCAATAATTAATATGCCCGAGCCTCCAGTCCCGCCTAGAACACTAGCTGCTGCACCGCCGCCGCCACCACCTTGGTTAACACCGCCTGCACCCGGGCCAGAACCTGTGACTCCTCCACCGCCACCACCCAAACCTCCAAGGGTTGTACTTGTGTTGCGAGTCCAACCACCCCCACCTCCAGCGTAGTAAACGCCAGTGCTTGTAATTGCCGTTCCGGTTAAGGTCGTGGTTGTGGCCTTATTTAACGTGTATGTGCCAGTACCGCCTGTGCCTGTACCAAGCGCAATTACTACAGTGCCTGTTGGGACACCTGACCCTGTAATTTGCGTGCCAATACCTATAACCCCAGCAGAAACGGCAGTGATATTTATGCTTGTGCTGGTGCTTGTGTTAGCAGTCCCAGCAAACGCTGTGGTAATGGTGCTTAATATTCCAATACCGCCAACACCTGTAGAAGAAGCACCGCCAGAACCAGCAGCAGCTTGACCACCGCCACCGCCACCAAAGTTAGTAGAAGTAGAGCCAGCACCACCATTACTCCCTTGACCTGCTGTTCCAGTTCCACCAGCAAATCCATTTAAATAAGCAGCGCCTCCGCCAGAGCCGCCATTTGCACCAGCTTTACTAGAATCAATACCACCACCGCCTCCAGCTATTGCGGGGCTTAAACCTGATGCCGTAAATACTGAATTGTTGCCATTTCCATTTGCAGCCGTTGTATCAGATGAAGATGATGTTCCACCGGCTCCAATTGTTACCGTGTAACTTGTTGTAGGGGTAATAGTTGCGGCTGAGGATGAAACTACACCTCCAGCACCACCCCCTCCGCTATATTGATAGCCTCCAGAACCCCCGCCAGCAACTAATAAAAACTGAATTGGAAAAGCCGTCGTAACCCATGCAGATGCTTTTTGCGCTTGCATTACATCACTAGTAGTCCAAATTCCAGCGGCACTAGAAGTTGATGTGGCCTGTTCTGTTGATGAAAGAACAGACCCTACATATTGCTTTGACATTAGGTTATAGCTTCGTAAGATGAGGTTAATTCAATTGCGGATGACGTTCCTACAGTAACCACAATTGACTGTGCTTCACCCAAATATAACGCCGTACTCTTGTCAACAACAACAATGGAAGCGTTTACTGGGACAGGTACTTGATAGATTAAACGGTAGTTTGTACCAGCGCCAGCCGCAGCACTGTTGACTGCTACAGTTACGGTTGCAACAGATGCGGTCACATTTGACGCAACAATATTGTTAATTTTGTTTACCGTACCAGCCGCAGGAGTAAGCACAGTCCAAACCGTAGCAGATGTTGTGCTAGGGATTAGATAGTTTGTGCTGCCGTAAATAGAGCTTGTGTTGATTAGGTTTGGGTTTGCCATAATTAATATCCAAAAACAAGCGACATAACAATCGCCCGGTTAAAAGGCACTGCTCTTGCTGACGGGTAGGTTACAAATACATTCTTTACGCCCGCAGAAAAATTGACTAGAGAATTAGAATTACTAGAAGAAATTACGGTGGTTCGGGACAATGTTGTACCTGATGTTGTGTATGTACCAATACCAACTTCCCACTCTGTCCCGCCTTCAATGGTGTAGTAAGTAGAGTTTCCATCACCAACGGCGGCAAAGGTCTGATATCCAGTTGCTGCACCGGCAAGCGTGACAGTACCTGTACCAGTCGTTGTGGTGGTTTCTTGAACCCGATCAGCTAAGACAAGTGCCATTTACACCTCTACGTTGCGTTGTCAATTAAGACCCAGCCAGCGGTCTGACTGTCTGCAATTGTAGACCAGCCGGGAGTCTGCGTGTTATTAATATCAATCCAGTTTGCGTTTTCGCTGTCATCAATTAGCTGCCAATATACCGGAATCAGCGTTCCCACAGAACCCGCCGCAGACACTCCGGTCAGGGCCAATGTCCTGTTACCTACACCTACACTGCCTACAGAGGCCTCTATCGCTGCACTGGTCAGGCCAAAACTAAACTCAAACTGGACAGAACCTACGTCACCAGTTGCAGTAAGCGGGTTAAGCGGTACGGACAAATATCCGGTCTGGCCTGCCGCCTCAACGCCCAATAGTGGAACCTGTGCGCTTTGGACTACATTGCCAACCGTTCCAGTTGCTTCAACCCCCGTGATACCGATGCTAATTCCTTGATCGGAAACCGTACCAGCCGCACCGTCCGCAGCTACACCGCTTATGGCTACTGTTGAGTTGGCTACCGCAGTACCTACAAAACCTGTGGCAGCATCACCTGTATCTGCTTCCGTACTACTAGGTACAAGCGACCCTACCGCGCCAGCAGCAGTAACCCCAGTAATCCCAATACTGATCCCTTTATCGGAAACCGTACCCGCCGCACCATCCGCAGAAACGCCGGTTATGGCGTTGGTGTGACTTAAAGTAAACGCACCAAGTAAACCGCTTGCAGTAGTGCTTGTGAGTGCAACTGTCCGACTATCGGTAAGCGTACCTACTGCCCCAGCCGCAGAAACCCCCGTCACAGCAACAGAAAGATTTACACCTGTAGTCCCTACGTTACCTGCGGCTTCACTACCGATTACGCCAACTGTTTCAGATGGAGTTAATGTCCCAACTACACCGGCAGCACTTACCCCTGTTAGGGCAACACTAATGTCAGTAGGCCCACCCCAAGGGTTAGAACCCCAAGTGGAATAGCCCCATGTCCCAGAAGTTGGGACTACAGTAGTGTCGCCAGTAGCGCCAAAAGGCGCTCCAGCAAATGGGGTTATACCAAACATGGTCTACACGGCATTTAGCCGTACCCCGCTATTAGGTTGTTGCCAAGCGAAGCAGGGCAGTAGTCGTGGTATTGGACGGCATGGTCAGTGTGAATGTTCCTGCCGTAATAGTCTGAGAACCAAACGTGTGGACACTAATTGCCTTATTACTCTGAGTCGAGTTGTATACCAAAACACAATCAAATGCTGTAGACAACGTAACGGTTGTATATACAAAGGATGCAGAGGGAGTCCAATACCCTACGCCCGCCGTTGCAGACGAGTTTGTAGAAGTCGGAGCCGTTGCATTTGTGATGGTTACGCCGCCAGCCGTGTAGCCCGTACCGGATACTTCACCTGTAGCAGAGTACACAGTGGTGGCAGCATTAATCGTGGCAGAAGCCAAATACAACGCGGCTTTTAGTGTATCGGTTGTTGGTGCAGTCAAGCTACCACGAGAAACGATAGTAGAAGCGCCAAGCTGGTGTTGGGCCAACATCAGTTCACCAAGGAACGAAGTAGCCATTGATTGTGTGTTAGCCATGATATTTCCTTAAAAAGATGCTGCCGCGCCACCAGCAAAGGTGGGTATTTTCTTCAACGTGACATGCGCTGACCTATGAACCAACTCGCCTTCAAGCCAGTACTCTACCCACGTTGTCAGTTCATTCTCATTATCGACTGTGCCTTCCCGCTTCTCAAGCTGGGAATCATCCATGTCGCCTTTGGTGGTGGTAACGATCAATTTGAACTCCTGATAAGCGCAGTTGTTGAAGTGTTAGCTGGCATGGTGATTGTAAACGTGGTGGTCGATGTTTTGTCAGACCCAAAGTCCAGAACCGCCACAGACTTGTTTCCCTTAGATGCGTTGTAAATCAATGCACACCGGGCGGTCAGAGCTGCCGTCCAAGATACGTTATCCCAGTTTGCGTAGGCTATGTAACCCGAGGAACTAATAGCCACCCCCGTCATTACCTGACCACCAGCCGTGTATCCCGTACCAGAAACTTCACTTGTGGCGCTGTAAACAGTGGTGTCTTCGTTTAAATCTACTGCTGCCGTGTACAAAGCAATCTTGATTGTGTCCGTGGACAGATCGTGGATGGCCTGATACAACTCCTTCTTGAAGCTGGTGGTCTGGGTCTGGACTATGCTCATGTAACCGCCTGCCTATATTGACCGCTGCGATACGCATCCTGTCTTTCCATACCATCACCCAGACGTTTAGCAAGGGCTAGTGCTTCCTTGTACTTGCCGTCATACAGCGCAACTAAGTCCTGTTCACCTTTCATAAAGGTGTACGCTTCTACCAGCGAGCCATATAGCAACACGGTATCAAAATTATCGCCCAACCAAGTGGTTGTGGCAGTCGTAATCGACTCTGGGTAGTAATAGTAATGCAGTTCTGCGGAGTATGTAGCATCTGGCGTTGGGCCGAGGATAAAGCTCAACTCATTTGTGATTACAGAACTAGCAATCGTAGGGCCAAACAGCGCGTAGTACTTTGGTGTCCCAGTATCGGTAGGCGTGGGGTACGCCTCACGCATGAAGTTCACATCCTTGTTGAGTAAAAATGTGTACGGGCCAGAACCGGAAAAAACAGCCAACGAGTACGGAGCCAAGAAGTCATTGGGACAAGACAAGTACTTATTACTGGCAGTAATTGTTCCCGTCACGTTCTTACGCAACGATGGAAACTGCACCGAGTTATAGATACGTTGTTCCGCCTGCTGGATAAACCGATTAATCTGAGTCGTAGACGATACAGTAGACGAATCCGCAAGGGTAATCGCCGGGAAATTATTTTCCGTATAAGTCTGTATCGCCGCCGAAAGCTCAGAGTAGTTCATGCCATCGGCCCCCGTGACATCACGCCTTTGGTAGCACAACCAGCACCACGCATCTTAATGCCGCTGGTTTTGGTCGTCTCATTGCCAGCCGACTTGCTGAACCGACCAAGACTAATGTCCATAGTGTCTAGTTTGCTACGGTTTGGGTCTTTGCCGGGGTTGCTGGAAATTTTCATGGCCTTACCATCCATCGTGTGTGGAGGCGCGTAAACGCTAGCAGGGCCAACTTCCTTGCCGTCTCTTTTCATACTGTAAGCCATGATTTACCCCGTTTTCTGGTTAGCTGCACGAGACATATTGCGGCCCATACTCATGCGGTCTTCGCTGGTGGGGCCACCCTTTTTAAGCTTCAAGGTTGTACCCTTGCCGCCCATGTGTTTTTGAGCGTCATGCTGCTTGAACGCTTTTTTAATCATGGCCTTGTCTTGCGCCGTGTCACTTTTCATGTTTTCTTTAGCCATCATGGACTCCTATGTTGGATGAAATTGGTTAGATTTTCGCATGTTATCTGAACCGGGGATGACTTGCAGATTATGAGGCAAATGCAAACCAGATACAAGCTTTCCTTGAAGCGGGATTATGTGG
>Ga0247723_1001211_pt1 | contig 15542 bp, 9 predicted proteins | sample MSEWelMarce5H_FC_FD_189079 | JGI IMG/M metagenome (GOLD analysis project Ga0247723, IMG submission 189079) | Subsurface sediment microbial communities from gas well in West Virginia, United States - MSEEL Well Study Marcellus 5H_FC | ecosystem: Environmental > Terrestrial > Deep subsurface > Rock...
GCATTAGCCAGATCTAGGCCCAAGTCCTTACACCATGTTTATGAGTGGAAAAAGACTGGTAATAAAACAGCAAGACTTTTTAAACTTAACAGGTTGTCTGCAGAAGGATTGTCTTTTAGAATAGACTATGATCTGCTTCCTTCAACATCTATGGTTCCTTCAGCAAATGGAAGAAGAAGACACGTATTTGCAAACAAAGCTTCAATTATGGAAGCAGGTAAGCCTTTAGTAATTAGACCAAAAAATTCTGAAAGATTAGTTTTTGAATCTGACGGAGAAACAGTATTTATGCCAAAGGGTATGCCAGTTACAGTAAAGAGGCCTGGTGGATCTGCTGCAACAAATCAATTTAATTTAGCTCACTCAAGATTTTTTAGCGGAAGATTAGTAAATGAATCTATTAAGAGATCTGGATTCCAAAAGATATTTAATTCAAGCATGACTAAAGCATTAAGAGTTCCTTCTAATATTAAAAAGGTTCAGTATTCTTTTTCTGCAAATGCTATTAGGTCTCAGGCAGATGCTGCTCTCACAGCGTCATTTGGCGGTGTAATGTGACAGCAAACTATAAACTAGATGCAATGATAGAATTAAGAAAGTACCTCTGGAAAGAGTTGTATACTAGAAACATATTTGATGAGGATGACTACTGGTCAGATAATTTAAATGAAAATATTATTCCAATTATTCCAGTTCAGCAATCAGCAGAAATGAATCAATTTTTGAGCGGGAAGAAACACATAGTCTATGACAAGATAGGTATGTCCTATGAAGACAATTGGCTAATATGCTGTGAGCAGATCTTGTTTACAATATACTCAACAGATATCTCAGAAATTAATGAAATTAGAAACTACATGACAGATGAGTTTAGGCGTGTTGATGAGTCTGCTAGAAGTATCAATAAATGGACTGGGCTATCAGATAAATTTAAGTTCCACGCAGTTTATATAGCCGATATATCCCCTACAGCCCCCTCAGAGGAGCTACAGGGATTCTTTGCAGCCGAAGTCATACTAGAAATCAAGTATTCAAGAATTACAGACGGTCAGGGCAGGTTCCTTTAAGGTTTGCCTTTTTACCCATTATGGAATAAACTTATCCTAAGAGGAAAGAAGCCTAGCCAGCTTTAATTTAAGATTTTAAGAAAATATATATATATTGAAATATAGGAGGTAAGAAACACATGGCACAAAACGCAGGTAATGCTAAAAATATTCTCGTCGGTGCATCCCCGTTGTTCATTTCAAACATTGACTCAACAACTTCAGGATACGCAACATACGAGAATTCCGAGCCAGGAACAACAAATGCTTCAGCATTTGCTACAGGCGTATCTTATACAGATACTCTTAACGCAAAAGATTCTGGAACATTCTACTACAGAAACGTAGGTTTTACAAACAATGGTTTGCAGATCACTTACAACCCAACATATGATTCAGTAACAGTGGATCAGCTTCTTGATACAGCTAAGCTGTTCAAGTCAGCGATGGAGGTTATGATCGCAACTGAAATGACAGAAGGTACACTAGAGAACGTTCTAGTTATTTTCGGTCAGCCAGATGATCCAACTAACAATACCGCAATTTCTCAGAATAACACAATTATTTCTTCAGGAACTGGTACATCAAAGAAGGACACTCTAGGTATCGCAGCGGGAGCTCTTGGTATTGCACCAACAGAGCGTCAGCTTATTGCAGTTGGTCAAGCACCAACTACAGCAGGTGCTCAAACAGAGCGTGTATATTATGCACGTCGTGTTTTGTCAGTGCAGCAATCAGCTTTCACATTGGCAAGATCAGCCCCAACTACATTCCCAGTAACATTCCGTCTACTCCCAACCGCTATGAGCGGCTACGAAGGACAAGAATACGGTAAGATCGTTGACCGTGTATTGGTTGTATAATTAAGTAATTAATTACAGAGGCCCCCAAGAAATTGGGGGCTTTCTGCTTGTGTTAGGAGATTCTATTTAGTATAATGATTATGACTAGATCCTAGGAGGATTAAATTGGCAACAACAGTATATGACGTAGAAGAGGTACAGCTACAAAACGGGCAAACCGTAAAGCTAAAGCCACTATCAATTAAAGAACTTCGTAAGTTCATGGTAGCTATTAAAAAGACAGCAGAATCACAGACAGAGGATGACACACTAAATATCCTTATTGATGCATGTGCAATTGCACTAGAAAAACAACTACCAGATTTGGTAGCAGACAGAGAAGCATTTGAAGATGCTATTGATGTTCCAACAATGAACCGCATTCTAGAAGTTTGCGGAGGAATCAAACTTGACGACCCAAACCTACTAGCGGCAGCGGTTCTGGCTGGTCAGAACTAGATTTAGCCGCTTTAGAAGGAGAAGTTTTTCTTTTAGGACATTGGAAAAATTACGATGAACTTGAAGAAAATTTATCAATGCCAGAGCTTATTAATACTCTAAAAGCTTTAAAGAAAAAGGATCACGAAGACAAGAAGTTCTTTGCATCCTTAAAGGGAGTAGAGATAGGTGAGTACGAAGATGATAAAAAAGGAGGCCCTAGTTTCGAAGACATTCGTTTGAGAGCAGCAGGAATAAATGCCACTAGCAACGATGTTGTTTCGCTACAAGGAAATTTCGCAGCGCAAGCTGGATTTGGAATTGGAGCGGGATTAGGATACTCCAGGGAGTAGTTTAATATAAATGGCTGACGAAACAATCAGTACCAAAATAGTCGCTAACGCTGACTTTTCAGCCCTTATTGCCGATGTGCATAAGGTTACGGCCAGCCTATCAAAATTACAGGAACAATTAGCTAGCTCAAATAAGATGATGGCAAATCAAATTGCTGTCATGAATAGATCATTTTCGGACACCCTTAGAAGTACTGGACAATTCTCAACACACTTTGTAAGTCTACAATCAGACGTAGAAAAGTTTGGAAAGAATTTAGATGGCGGAAAGCTAAAATTAAATCAGTATTTTAATACTTTTAGAGATCATGCTAGAACATCTGGCGGACTTATAAGAGATTTAGCAAAACAACAAGTAGCCTTACAGAACTCAGTATTACAACCGCTAGGCAGAAACGCACAAGGACTTATGCAGTTCAATGTGCATGTTCCAAGAGGTCTGGATGAGGTAAAAAATAAAGCAGCGTTAGCAAGACAAGAACTTCAGATAATGAATAAAGTTCTTCAAGATGGTGCTGGACAACTTATTAACTGGGGTAAAAATACTCAGTGGGCAGGTCGTCAGTTAACAGTTGGTTTAACAGTCCCCCTTGTAGCATTTGGAGCACAGGCTGCTAAAGCATTTAGAGAAGCAGATCAAGAACTAGTTCGTTTAACTAAGGTTTATGGAGACGTTGCAGGAACATCTGCACAAGAGCTTGGAAAAGTTCGTAGAGATGTTACAGAAACTGCAAAACAAATATCTGCAGCAATGGGTGTTAGCTTTAAAGAAACAATCGGATTAGCAGCGGATATTGCAGCAACTGGAAAGACTGGTAACGAACTTCTAGGTTCAATTCAAGAAACTACTAGACTAGCAGTACTTGGTGAAGTAGATCGTCAAGAAGCAATGAAGGCAACATTGGCTATTCAGTCAGCGTTTAAGCAGAATACCGATGAGCTTTCAGAATCAATTAACTTCCTTAACGCAGTTGAAAACCAAACTTCAACAACTCTTAACGATTTAGTAGAAGCAATTCCAAAGGCTGGTCCAGTAATTCAAGGATTAGGCGGAAGCGTACAAGACTTAGCTCTTTATTTAACAGCAATGCGTGAAGGTGGAATTAACGCATCAGAAGGTGCTAATGCACTAAAGTCAGCACTTGCTTCTTTAATTAACCCAACAGATGTTGCGGTAGGTAAATTTCAAACTTTAGGAATTGACCTTCTAGGAATTGTAAACAATAATGCTGGTAATTTGACTGGCACTCTGATGGCATTGCAAGGAGCGTTGGATAATTTAAATCCGCTTCAAAAACAGCAGGCGATTGAACAATTGTTTGGTAAGTTTCAATTCTCAAGACTTAATGCATTATTTGAAAACTTAGGAAGACAAGGTAGCCAGACACTACAAGTACTAGATTTGATGAAGGCCTCATCTTCTGAACTGGCTCAAGTTGCTGACCGAGAGTTATCAGCAGTAACAGAATCCGCTTCTGGTAAGTATAGAAGAGCATTAGAAAGCCTTAAGGCTTCGTTGGCCGAAGTAGGAGAACAATTTTTAACAATAAATACAGTATTAATTCAGGTGATAGATAAAGTTGTACAGTTTGCAAACAATTTACCTAAACCAGTTAAACAGATACTTGCGTTGCTAGGCGGGTTTACTGCAATTATTGGACCAGTAATTATGCTTACTGGTGTACTAGCAAACTTCTTTGGATACTTGCTAAAGGGTGCTGCACACATGAAGGCATTCTTTAAAGGTGGAGAAGGATGGAAATATCTAACTCCAGAAATGTTAGCAGCAGAAAAAGCTGGTAAATTAGTTGAACAGTCATTCTATAGTGATGCTAAGGCAGCGGCGGTACTACAACAAGCTCTAAGAAACCTACTTGATGAATTTGCAATGCTAGAAGCAAAAGCAAAATCAGGAGCAATGGCAGTAAATCCAGCAGTTAGCACAATGGCGGGTAACTTAGTGATGGCTGCAGGCGGACAGAGAGTAGTTAATAAAGATCACCCACTAGCTGGAGATTATGGAACAAGAGCAAGTTCTCATATGGTTTCAAGAGTTGGAAGAGATCCAGCATCTCAGACAATGTTTGGAATGGTTCCAGGAGCAATTCCAGTAAACGCAGCAATTGGTCAAAATCCACAAATTTATATGAACGAGCCTTTACCAAATGTACCTGGTTTAACAACAGTAAAGGGAGTTTCTACAGGTATTGTTTCTGGAGAAGCAGCACGATGGCATGCAATGATGGCAACATTAGGTATGCAATCAAAAGCAGAAATTGAAACATTAAAGAAAACAATTGCTGCAACTGGAACCGTAAGCAAAGAGTTTATGATGCAATTCGATGACATTTTGCCAGTTGTTTCAAAGCTTACAGATAACGCAGCAAGAGAGTCCGCAATGATTGTAGCAGAACTTCGTGCAGGCAAATTAACGGTTGAAGCTGCTAGAGCAAAGATTGTAGCGCTTAATTTACAAACTGAGCAAATGATTGCTTCTTCTGTTTCTGCATCAGCAGCATCAATGGGTAGAACAATTAATCCAACAATGGTACCTACTTTAAATCAACCAGTAGTAGACGCTGCTGGTAAATCTAACATGAGAGAATTATTTAAAAAAGGCAAGACAAGAGATTTTGTTAATAGAATTGCTGGGGTGCTTGGTGTAAGAACATCTGGTGCTGGATATAATATTGAGACAACAATTCCTAAAAAGTTTGCTATGGGTGGTCCAGTATATCTAAATGGCGGAAGCGATAGATATAGACCTTCTATGTCAAGACAGGTTAATAGACTTATAGCAGAGAGAGAGCTTGCAAATGCACAGCCTTCTGGAACAGATGTTGTTCCAGCAATGCTCACTCCAGGAGAGTATGTTGTTCGTGCATCATCTGTAACACCACAAACACTACCTTTACTTGAAGCTTTGAACAAAGGTGGACCAGAACATTTATCTGCTCAAATGCTTTGGCAATCTACAGCGTTAAACCAAGGCTTAGAGGGAAGAGGTGTTGGCGGAAATGCTCCTATGGTATTAAGTGGAAAAAACATTGCATCAGACTATAGAGGATTAAGATCTTCAGGGTTACCACCAGTCTCATTGCTTTATCAAGCGGGACTAGAACTTGGATATGATAAAAATAAATTACGTTTTCATTTAAATAATTACGAGAAGGCATTGTCTCAAAGACTGGCTTCATATGGAAATCGTGTTTTATCTAAACAAGAACTAGAATTTATACAAGAAAATCTGTTAAAGAGACACGCTGCTCAATTATTTAGAGTAGATCCATCATCAGGCTCAAAAGTTAATTTCTTTCAAGAAACATCTTTGATGGGTTCACGTCGAGTTAATGGAAAAGGCGGTACTGGTTTTGTTGGCGGAATAATGAGAGCACTTCTAGGAACTTCTAGTGGCTTTAGCGGTGGACAAAATGAAACACATTTAGGTATAGCTCAAGAACTATTAGATGATCCAGTCTACTCAGTTGATAAAAAAGCTGGCACAATGACCCACATTCCTAGTGGAACAACGACAGACCCAAGAGCAAACAAGATGACTCTGGGAAGAATGTTCGGCGTACAAAAAGGTCATTTGGGATCAAAGATGTGGGGATCTGTATCGGCAATATTAAGTAAGTTGGGACAAGCAAGAAGAGGAGTTCCTTTAAGATTGTCTGCTGGAGGAATGGTTCCAAGATACAGCATGGGCGGAATGACGCCTGATTCAAACGGACAAAAATACAACATGGGCGGAATGGTTCAGGGATACAACCGTGGTGGTCTTATCAGAGGCATGCTTGGTGGAACTGGAATTGCAATTGGCGGACAGATGCTTGGTTCTCAAATAGGTGGCGGACTAGGAACAGCAATATCAATGGGCTCTGGCCTACTTGGGTCTATGTACTCATTTGGCGGAATGGGCGGCGGAGCAGAAGGCGGTCAAAGAGGAATATTTGGAAGACAGATGGATAAGATTCCAGCACAGCTAAAACAACCTGTTGGACCACTTAATAGTTTATCTGCAGCAGCATCAAAAACCGCTGGTAGCCTTTCAGGAATTGCCAGAGTATTTGGGCCACTACTTAAAGGATTTAGTTCACTTCTAAGACTTACAAGCCCACTAGGATTAGGTTTAACTGCTGTTGGAGCAACTGTTGGCTTCCTTATTAAAAAGCATAAAGAGCATACAGAAGAATTAAGAGTAAATAGAGCAGCATTTGGAATGACTGCAGATGCAGCTCAAAAAGCTGGATATAAATATACTGATTATAATAAGCAAATAAAGGGAGCAATAGAAGATGCTAAGGCATTAAAGGCTCAAAATAAAATGATTTATGAAAGCATGACAAATGCTAATGTTCCAATTAAAATGACTATTGAGCAATACAAGAAACTTAAAGAACAAGTAAAGTCTACTATGCAAGACTACATCAAGCTATTTGATCAAACAGATAGAAAAGATGTTGGTCAAGTAGCAGTCCAACTTAAAGCTCAGTTTATGGCAGCAGGAGATTCAGCAGAAGAGGCTACAGCAAAAATATACGCTTTAATTTCTGAATCTAAGAATGCTTCATTAGCTGGAACCGCAATTGGGAATAAGGCATTCCAAGGAATACAAACTCTTCAAGATGCAGCAATTCAAACAACAAAAACATTTGAAGCGGCGATGACTGCTTCTGACACTAAGGGTCAGGCATCAGCAATACTCAACTCATTTGAAGCAATTAATGGATCTATTTCTGAAACAATTAGAAAGAGCGAAGAGGCGGCTGCAGTAAACGGCTCTGCAGTAAAGACAGTAGGAGAAGCGACTACTGAACAAATAGACAAGATTAATGATTCTTATAAGAAGCAAACACATCTTACAAGGGGAGTAATTGATGAAATTGGAAAAACCAGCCCAGAGTTGGCCAAGACACTAAACTCCACAGACACCCTTGTATCGGCGTGGGCAAAGTATCAGTTGCTTGTTCAAGGTGTTAATATAGATGTTTCTACTCTTAGTGGCACAGCAGCAGTTGCTGCAGCAAAGCTTTCTTCAATTATTACAAGTACTGTAAAAACAACAGGGGCTGTTGGAGCACAGTATAAAGAGTACGATAGGTTAAAGGGAAAGATCAAAGATCTTGAAAAGGCACAAAGAGGACAGTCTGCAAAGGCTCAAATAGATAGCAGAGATGCAATTGCTTCTCTTAACAAGCAAATAGAAAAAATTAGAAAAGCTGCTCAAGATAAAATTAATGGAATTCGTAAAGCAACTGAGGCGGAGAATACTCAATTAGAAATTCAAAAAGCTCAACTAAGAGCTCAGCAAGCACTTGCCACAGGAAATATGACGGCATATGCAGAAGAGCAGATGGGCATAGAGCAATTACTAAATGATGCTAATCGTAAGGCAGCAGAAGAAGCAATTCTAACTAAGGCAGAGCTTGAAATTAAGCCTCTTCAAGATAAAATAGATAGTCTTTCTAAAAAGAATCAAGACCTAGCAGACAAGGCAGCTTTAGCAGGAGATAGTTTAGCGGTACTACAAAAGAAGGCTACTACATTAAATGACAACCTAACCACATATACAACAAATCTTTCTAATGTTATATATGGTTTACAAAACATTCCTAAGTTTAAAGATAGCCCAGAGTATAAAGAGGCTCTAGTCGCTCTTGGAGAGTTTGGCAAAAAGCTGGGTATTACAGAAAAACCAGAATCAGTAATTGATCAAATGAGCAAAGCTCTTAAAGAAATTCATGCCGATGAAGTTACTCTATATACTGGTCAAATAAAAACTGGAAGAGTTTCTTATACAAAAGAGAATCCATTTAGCCCAGTTGATGAAGGAATCACTGGACTTGCAAATACAAAAAATAAAGCAGGAGTATACGTATTAGACGATCCTTCAAAAAGAAAAGTTGTTGAAGAAGGCAATCTAGATGATAACGACGTATTTGTTTATCAGGGAAGATACTACAGAGTAAAGAATGCTGACTGGAGAACTGACCCAACTACTGGTAAGAGAATGTTAGTTAATAAGCCAGATGTTGTTGCTGGAGATCGAACAAGCAAAGCTCTGGGTGGCCCATTTGCGGCAGGGGATAAGCTTCTAGTCAATGATAGAAGAAACTCTTTAGGATATCAACAAGAGGGTATTGCAATAGATCCTAATTTCTCTGGAACGATATATCCAAATGCAGCCACTATGCCTAGATTTGATCTTCCTACACAAACTAAACTTAGCGGAGTTAATATAACAAGTAGCCCAAATAGCAATAATCTGTATAATATAGATATTAACTTAAATGGAACAAACGTAACTGCAGATGATGTAATGCGTAAGTTTAAACAAGAGCTTGCATTAGTTAGTGCCAAAGAAGGACCTAGCAAGTATGTAGGGGGAGCAATATAATGAGCATGTATTTACCTAGAGGATCAATTTTAAGCATAGAGGCCAAAGACCTTCTTGCTACTCCTGCTGGCACAACCAAGATTTGGAATAAAGTTACTGAACACAATAGATCTGATCTAGGAGTTTCTGTCGATAGGATTGAAAAAACAGTTAGAACATCTAATGGAACTTTAAGAAAAAACTATATAGCAGATAAAAGAAGGTTCTCGGTCTCATGGTCTATGTTGCCTTCATACAGAACACTAACAGTAGATGGGGCATGGGGAGCAGAAGACCTTAGATCATTTTATCTAAGCGAAGAAGGCCAACAGTCATTTAAAATTAGAATTAATTTAGCTAAGAATGGTACCGATCAAACATCTTCTGGATATGAAGAATATACTGTAATATTTGGAGGCTGTAATTTTTCAGTTATCAAGCGTGGACTACAACCACACTGGAATGTATCTATTGAGTTGGAAGAAGTATAATGATCATTGCTCCAGCAGTCAAGACATTACTAGAAGAAAACACAACTGTTAAAACAAATTTAGGTTGCACCGTAGAATACAATATGAATTCTATGATAGACAACATTACTGTCACTGGCTCAGAGTATACTCGTCCAGATGGATCAAAGCCTTATAAAAAATTATTTCCTGCTTCTTCTGTTGTAAAACCATTTAGACCAATTGGAGCTGGAGTTAAATATGGAGTATTTGGCGATGTAGATTTAAATACATGGAAGAATCCTAAAAATATAGATTACACATTAAGCTACAGAACATATTACGCTGGCTCAGATACTTACTATAAATATTGGCTATCTGAAAGAGCTTCTGGCGCTAATATAACTATTACATATCCTCAAGCAGTATTGACTAATAAGATAGTTGTTAGATTTGAAATATCTCATGCTATTCCTCCAACATGGACTGTTTATAAAGAAGGAGATGCGGTACTTGCAACAGGAACAAGTTCTGCCATAAAGCCTTTTACAACTAACGGAACAAAGAATTACGATGCTGGAACATTAACTCTTTATTATAATGGAACGACATGGGTGACAACAGAGCCTGCCACTATATCAACACCAGTATCTATAACATCATTAAAGCTAGTAACATCAGGTGTTAGTACCCCTATTAGAACGGCTCCTGAAGTTAGTGGATCTCACATAGGAGTAATTGAATTATCTCCAAGATGGGTGGCAGATCTAACCCCACACATTGTAGATTTCTCTATTGCTCAAGAATCCTCAACTAGCCCAGACGATATTCTTCCAGTAGGTAAGGTATCAGCAAACTCACTATCAGCTAGTTTAGTTTCTTATGAGTCTACAAGAAAGATAATTTCATATGAAAAAGGAACAGCGTTTAATTCAGCCAACCTTTATATGTACAAGAATGTAGAGCTAAATCCTTATGTTAAAGTTTATTATTCTGGAGCACCTTTATCTGATACTCAAGGAAATTATGAAAAAATAAAACAAGGCACATTTTATGTAAATAACTGGACAACCTCTGAATTTGGAGACATTAATCTAGACGCACTTGACGGAGCTAAGGTTCTTCAGGATATTATTTCTCCTGGATTAGTATGCAAAGATACTTCTGCTATGGGTATTATTAGAAAACTATTAGACAATGTTGGGTTTACAAATTATAATATTAACTATAAATCTTCTGGAACTACTATAACAGACAAATCAATTTTAAGCCCTATATACTGGTGGACAGACGATTCTAAAAACGTATGGAGTTGTATACAAGAAATTTGCAGAGACTCTCAGATGGTTGCCACATTTGATGAAAAGAATATTTTGCAGTTCTATACTAGGGACTATTTAGTTTCCCAACCTACACCACACTGGAATTTTAAATATGCAAAAGATGGCAACACCTTGCCTAACATTATATCCCTTCAGAAAAGAGATTTGCCAGCAGCTAATCAGGTAAAAATTTTATGGAATCCAACAACGGCTAGTGAGTTTATAGGAAGCGCTCAACCTCTGTGGAAATCTGGGTCATCTTACCTAGGAGCATATTCTTTGAATACTTCTCTTTCCTTTACATCTGCGGCGGGAGACTGGATAAGCCTATCTCCTATTACGGTTAATCAGCAGACAAATCAAATTATTTATAATTACTCTGGCTATTTAGTTATTGATTCTGAAATTATAGAGTACGATGCAATTGAATATCAGTATGTAAATAAGTTAGGTGCAATAACAAAATTGCCTATAGAAAAAAATAGCGACTTACAAAAATTTGCAAATGATGTGTCTTTATTAATTCCAGCAAACAAGGCTTATGGACAGACTGGTAGAGTCAGAATAAAATCAAGAGGCGCATTTGGAACAACTGCAGCAGCCCATACTGCAGCAGGATCTGGTGCGGCTACTGGATGGAACGGCTACAATAATATTTTCAAAACTAATGCTTCAACAGATACAACAGTCGTTAGTAGCACCCCATCAAATGTCGCTTGGTCAATTGCAACCCCTCCAACATTAGAGTCTACTCCCGTAGAAACTACTACTCCTTCAGTTAAAAAAATTCAAAAATCTCTATTTCAAATAACATGTGACTCTACAAATAAAAAATTAAATTCTGTGGCTGTAAAAAATTTAGGGCTAGATGCTACAGGTAAATATTACACATTTGGCACAGGTATGTTTTTTAAGAGCACTGTAAAGGATGTAGACGCAGCTGGCGGAATAGGGTTTTTTACAAGCTCTGATGGAATGAATGGTTACTATGTTTCTATGGAAACTACAAGTAATTTGGCCGACAGCGGATCCGATAGGGCCCTAGGAATATTTAAGCTTATTAATGGAGTTAAGGTTCCACTTACTGATTCTCAAAAGGAAAAACAAAAAACTCTTAACTATATTGCTGGCTCTATTTCTTATAAGGTAGACATTCGTGTAAATTATGATTCAGTAGCAGGGGCTGTCCTTATAGACGTATTTATAAATAACTTTAAAATATCAGCGCTAGATACAACCGACATTATTTCTCCAACTTCAAATATAGCAATTTATTCAAGTACTGGGTCAGCCTTCTTTGACTATGTATACGCAGTTCCGTTAAATGAAGAGCAATATAAAAATGGCATTATGCAGGATCAGTACTATGGACGATTTGGCTCTACAACATTAAACTTTCTTTATGGAGAAAAGCTTACAAGTAATTTTGAAAAATCTACTCTCCCAGGAGGAAAGGTAGACGAATTTGGTACGGTTGCTAGAGAGTTAAGAAAAATTAGTATTAAGTATGATTCTCGTCCTGGCTTTCCAATATTCCCAAGTACTGGGTTAAGTCAATATGTTGAAGTTTTAGGATCAAGGTTAACGTCATTTGGAGCAGAAATTTATGTTTTAAATAATGCTGGTACTTTTGTCCCCCTAGACGATTCTCAGTTTGCCTCATTTAGCATTATTGGAAATACAGTAGTTCAGTCTGGACAAAATGAATACATAGATAAATCTATTAATGAATTCAGTAACCCAGAGCAAGTAACTTTTGAATCTACATGGATTCAAACTGAAGATGATGCTAAATCATTATCAGATTGGATTAAAGATCAGTGGTCTAAAAAACAATCTGTTTGTGAGCTAGAAATATTCTCAAACCCCTTGATTTCAGTAGGAGATCTTGTTACAATTAACTATCCCTCTAATGGCCTAGACGGAACGCAGAAATTTATAGTATCTAATGTAGACACCAGTTTTGATGGGGGGATAAATACCAAAATAACTACTAGATCAATTTATAGTTAATAAATGGTATAATAAAAAAATGGCAAAGCAATCTAAGACCTCTTCCAGTTCACAGCCAACGGCAGCCCCGCTAGCCACGGTTGCAGACTCGCTTTTAGCCAATACTACTAACTCAAACTATCTAGCTTTCCTAAATGCTAATGCAGCAGCAGCCAGACTTTTTGGCCAGCAATCAGAAAACGTTTTAAACGTTTTAGAAGAAGTCGAAGAAGAAGAGTTTAATCCAGACGATACAAATCCAGGAGACGAAACTGGTGGAAACTCAACACCCCTATTATCTGACATAAAAGTTTTATCTAATACGGTGGTATTTGATGCGGCAAATAATCCCAGCGTCCGAGTTGTATTTAGAGTTACAAATAGTAGTGGAAGAGTACTTAAAGGCGTAGATGTTAAGAGGACAAAACAATGATAACTAAATTTGGAAAAAGATTTTTAACCAATTCATTAGCTGGAAACAGCTTAGTTTCTTCTAAAGAGTTAGCTTTTGGAATAGGCTCAACAACTCCAAACGTTAAAGGAAATGATACAAGGCTAGAGTTTGAGTTTTACAGGCTTCCAGTAGAGCTATCTAGTATTGACATATCTCAAACTGGAGTTGATGGAGACGGGGACGCAGTTTTTTCTTATGGAATTATTTATAAGGCTACAATACCTCAAGATATCTCTGGCGTTATATCTGAGATAGGTTTATACCCTGGAGGAAGATCTTCTATAAATAATTTTGATAGCCAGTTTGTTACTTCATTTACAAATAACTTTAATTGGTTTGATGGCACAAGCAATCCAGTTCTTCAAAGTAATACTCAAGATTCTGCTGGAGCATATACATTTTTATCTAAAATCAGTGACTCTACTGTAAGAATAGATGCAGCATCTGGTGGGACAAAAGAATACACAAACTCTTTAATATCTTATGATATATCTGGGTATAGTGTCAATGACTCAATCTCTATTGCTTATAAAAAAGCAGATACTAATCTTTCTAAAATTCGTATTAAATTTTACAGCTCACCAACAGCATATTATTATGTAGACTTTACCCCATTGTCTGGAACTGGAGACAAGATTCAAAATTTATCTTTAAGTAACCTATTTGCAAATTACACTGCGGCTCCCAATCTACCAGATCCTTCTTCAATTACTAAAATTGGAGTTGAGGTAACAGCAACAGGCGGAGCAACTACAGTTTACTTTGACGGAATTAGACTAAATGATGAGGATACGTTTGACCCATCGTATGGAATTATTAGCAGATCTATATTGTCTACGCCACTAATTAAGAAACCTGGAAGACCAGTAGATATAGAATATAAGTTATTGCTGGAGTTTTAAATGGTCATAAAAGCAAATGAAGAGGGTAGCGGCAAAGTAATCCAGCCAGACTTAGCAAGTAAGACGCAATTAACAACTGATCAGTTATACTTTGATGTTCCAGTTACTGGTTTATTGCTAGACACACCCTATGCATTTCAATTTCAATGGATATACGAAGATGAAACTAGGAGTGGTTGGTCTCCTGGATTTAAACTAACAACCGCTAAAATTCCTACTTTAACTGCACCTAAATTTTTAAACACAGACTTAAGTTATTTTAACGGTCAGCTGGTTATTTCTTGGAACGGTCAGGATGCCAATGGAAATGCTTATACAAAAGCATTTGATAGAATTAATGTGTACATAAAAGACGAAACTTTGATTGGTTCTCCATATAGGCTAGTTGGTTTTTTAAAATCAGCTGGAACTATAAGAGTAGCGGTACCTCCAAGAGCTCACAGCGTTAAATTAACCGTAGTGTCCGTTGATGGAGTAGAGTCTACATTTAGCACATCCCAATTTGAAACACCAAAACTTATTCCAAATACACTACCTACTGGATTAGCTCCAGCGTGGGTAGGCACAGACTTTAAACTTCCATTTGTACATAATCCAGCAGAAGAATTCTTTTCCTATTATAAAGTTACATTAACGGCAGGCGGAGTTTCTAAAGTTTACGATGTTGCAGCAGTTCCAGGAACTACTGCTCAATCATTTACATTAAGCCTTTCGCAAAACAGAGCTGCCTTTGGAGTGTTGCAAACATCGTTTAGTGGGTCTGTTAAAGTAGTAAATATTTATGGTAATGAATCAGCAGAGGTTCCGTTTTCGGCAACAGCCTATGTTAATACTCTTCCATCTGCAACAATTACAGCAACCCCAATTAGTAATGGATATAGTGTTGCATATACCACTCCAACCGATGCAACATTTAATAAAATAGAAATAGAAGAAATTGAGTCTTCTGCTACAACAGCGCCAACTACTGGATTCTCAAAAGTATTTTCTGGATCTAATAATCCAGCAATAGTAATTGTACCAAACACTAACAAGCGCTGGGTACGTGCAAGATTTATGGATAATCTTGGATCTTTTGCGGCTTACGGAGCCGCTGTTCAAGTAGAACCTACGAGCCCAGTTGTTGTAGATAATGCTGGACCAGACAATGTTACTTCCGTGACAGTCTCAAGTGGGATAGACACTAGCGGATATTTAGGATTTAACGCATACGCAGATATATCTTGGCCAGCAGTAACAGGCGGTGGTATACGTGGATATAGAATTAGATTTAGCAATGATAACAATACAACATTTTCTTATGTAGACTCTCCAGGATCTGGAACTACATATAGACTGGGCGGACTAGCAATTGGTTCAACCTAT
>Ga0247723_1001212_pt1 | contig 15539 bp, 19 predicted proteins | sample MSEWelMarce5H_FC_FD_189079 | JGI IMG/M metagenome (GOLD analysis project Ga0247723, IMG submission 189079) | Subsurface sediment microbial communities from gas well in West Virginia, United States - MSEEL Well Study Marcellus 5H_FC | ecosystem: Environmental > Terrestrial > Deep subsurface >...
CAGTTTGAGTTAGTAGAAGTAGATTCAACGTTCAATGGTTATCATATAGCTAGCCAAGTTCCTGATAGTAAAACTGTAATTTTTGAGGATAGAGGAGGAAATATTCCTTTAACCACATTGCCGGGTATAAGAACTTTTTTTGTCACAAACAAAGCTCTTACTGGCAATGTAGCCACAATAACTACTCATATTCCTCACGGGATAACTGTTGGTCAAAGCTTTACTTTGTCTGATGTAGATTCTTTCTTCAATCAACGTCTAGACGAAAACTTTAATGGAACTTATATCGCTACAGCTACAACATCCAATACTATAAGTTATGCAAAAGAAAATGTTAGAAATATTCCATCTGCTGTAGTTTCTGGTGGAACTGTCAGCGTAGGAAGTAAGTTAGTTTATGGAACTTATGGCCCGTATGCTTCAAACTCAGATTTAGGCATTGAAGTTGGAACTAATGAGACAAGCAACTTATATCAAGATACTCAATACCTAAGAGGTTTTGAGCTTAAAAGTGTTGGAGAGATTTTAGAAGACTACTCTAACGATCTTAATGGTTTTGAGTATCGAATTGATTGTGACTATGATTTAACCACTGCATCTTTTACTAGAACTCTTACCCTACTTAACATTGAAAACCCTAATCCTTTAGCGGACACTTCAGTAGATCTTACAGATGCAGAAAGACTTGGATATAATCAAATTATCTTTGAATATCCCGGAAGTATTTCAACATTTACTGTTGAAGAAAGTGCAGAAGACGCAGCAACTCGTTTCTTTGTGGAAGGTAACATCTCAGATCTTTCGGATGCTGCAAGTCAGCCATACGCTGTAGCTTCAGACATATCACTACTTAACAATCCCGTTGGCAAAAGTTGGCCGTTACTGGACCAAGTTGAAGTAGTAAATAACACAGGAGATGAAGATGTTTTATATGAATATGCTAAAGAGTATTTATATGAGTCAAAGCCTCCTATGGGAGAGTTTGAGTTAACAGTTAACGGATCTCTTACTCCTGTTATTGGAAGCTACGCACCGGGTGATTGGTGCTCACTTATTATTGATGACCCTTTTGTATTAGCTCGTCTTGCAGATGATCAAGAACCAAGAGATGACATTATTGTTAGAAAAATTGCATCATATAAAGTTTCAGTTCCAGACAATCCTGCTTTCCCAGAAACTGTAACCCTAGAACTAATTACAGACTGGAAGGTTGACACAGCTGGAGAAGAAGCTGGTCTTAGCAGAAATATAGAAGGAGACTAAGTATGGCTACTCGTCGTAGATCCCGTAGAAAGACTATCTCTGGAAATCTTACAGATATCCAAAAAAGAGTTAGATATTTAGAAACACGCCCTGCTCCATCCAAACTGGCAAACAAAGTAGTCGCAACTAAAAACATTGCTATAGAGTCAATTATTACAGATTTAGTAGCAACTAATGCAGTAACCCGTCGTACAATAGCGCCATCTGCGGTAGGAACTGCTGAAATAGAAAACGACTCTATTACAAATAATCTTATTGCAACAGATGCTGTAAACACAGACTCTATTGCCCCTAGCGCTGTAACAACAACAGAAATTGCAACAGATGCCATTACAACAGACAAAATTGCAACAGACGCTATTACAAATAATGAGCTTGCCACTAACTCGGTAAATGCTGACTCTATTGCACCTGGATCTGTAGGCGAGAATGAGCTTGCAGTAAATGCCGTTACAACTGACAAAATTGGTGCTTTACAAGTAACGGATGCAAAAATTGCTGGAATAGAAGGTTCTAAAATTATTGGTGGTATTGAAGGTGAGTTAATTGTAAATGGGTCAATTGAGGCAATTAAAATTGCTGGTGTAAGTGCAAATGTAATTATTGGAGACATTCAAAGCAATCAAATTGCAGAACTTGATGGCGATAAAATTATTGCAGGAAGTCTCCCTGCGAGTGCAATAGCGCCTAACTCAATTACTGAGAATCAAATGGCTACAGACTCTATTGGCTTTGATGAACTACAAGTTGACTCCGTAGGCACGGCTCAATTACAAGAATATTCTGTAGTAGAAGTAATCCTTGATGATCTTTCAGTTTCAAGACGTACTATTCAAGACAACGCAATTATTGCAAGAATGATTAATGCTGGTGCAGTTACAACAACAGGCATTCAAAATCTTGCAGTTACAAATGCCAAACTTGCAGATTCAGCTGTTACTACTGCAAAAATTGCAAATCAAAATATTACTGCAGCAAAAATTACTTCTGGAACTGGAATCATTACAGGTGTTACCGCAGGTTTTGGTTTAGCAACCTCTGATGGTATAGCTACAAACGGAACAAGAGTTATTATAGGTGCAAGCGCTGGAACTGGTTCAGCTCAATTAGCAAGAGGAGACCACACTCACTCTGCTTCTGGAGTTCCTTCCCACACCCACCCTGTTTCAGCTTCAATCTCTGGTGCAACTTCTAACGCAGGAGCTCACACTGGGCACGGAGGCCACTCTCACCCTGTCACTATCAACGCTGCTATTAGTACATCAGCTCCTTCTTCTTTAAAGCTTAAAAAAGAAATATCTGATCATCAACCTGCAAATGTAAAAAATATTTTAAATTTAAGATTGAAAAAATACAAATATAAAAACCAGCTAAGACATCTGCAGGAAGGTATAAATAGAGAGTGGATGCATGGTTACATTGCTGAAGAAGTGCAAGAACTTGGTTTTGAAGAGTTACTTGGGTATGATGAAAAAGGAGAACCTGCATCTTTAAACTATGGTCTTCTATCTACATTAGTCCTAGAACTAGTCAAAGTTCAGCAAACTGAGATAGACTCTCTTAAAGAAGAGATTCAGAGACTAAAGGAAAAAATATAATGAGTTATGTAGCAAATTATGAGCCACTAAAGAGGCCATACATATGTAAAGTATTAACTGCATCTTCTGGAGAAGAATTTCATGTAGCTTTAAATTTCTCAAATGACTCTGAACGAGAAGAAATGTCAGCAGAGCTTATATATGAGCACCTAGAAAACTGCATTACATATATAGAAGATAAAGCTAAAACAATTTCAATAATTCCTTTGAACGAACCTATAGGAATGGAGCCATGGCCAGCTAAGGGTTGGGGAGAGTTAGAATGGGCTAACGCTGAGATAAATCTTTGGTTTAACTATATATACTATAAAGAAGAAGGATCTCTTCCGCAATCAGATTCTATTAGTATGGATATTCAAATTGGTACTGGTGAATCTAGCAATAACCATACACATGAAGGCGCAGAAGACCATACTCACGATCCAGAAACAGGAGACGAGATTCCTAATGCATGAAGTCAAAGACGGATCTCGAACTCTTCAGTTTAATGGACGCCTTTTAGGAGAGTCATCTTCTTTTAGACGTGGCTCAACACGCTGGATTGAGTTTAAACTTTACAAAACAGAAAATGGGTCGTATATTCTTTCCAGAATTGGAGTGTCAATAGTTTTTCATTCCCCGACATGCTCTCTTGTCAAAAGATATGGACTAAAAGAAGGGTCAGTAGATGAGCTCAGAGATGTATCTCTCCCCTGTGAAGAGTGCAATCCTTCATACGACATGCCTATTATCTTCCCAGAGACGGACAGAAACTGGGCTCAAGTAAGCGAAGACCCAGAACCAGTATTGGATGCACTTTACAAATACGACTCTGGTGGTGCAAGATATCTTACTAACGTTGCACAAAGGTTGCTTGAAAGAGCAGCCCTGAATGATGAAAAGATAGATTCTATTTATAGAATTGAGATGATCCCTTAAGAAGTTAGGAACAAATGAGCGACAACCAAGTGACGAACGGACTGGGAGATGTAAAACTGCACCTTGTAGATTCTGCAGAAAAGGCGCAGCAATTCATTTCATGGCTAAGTGAGAAAAGACCACATAACGCAATTGCAATTGACACTGAAACTGGTGAACTGCCTGGCGGTAAAAGAGAGCATGCGTTATCTCCTTGGCATGGAAAATTACGTCTTGTTCAAGTAGGAGACGGTATGACTGGCTGGTCCATTCCTTGGGATGAATGGGGCGGTGTTTTCTACGAAGCAATGAGTAAGTTTGATGGACCTGTTGTTTGCCATAACATTGCATTTGAAGCTCGTTGGTTTGATATTCAATCTCGATGGAAGATTCCATGGGAGCGTGCTCACGACACGATGATTATGGCTCACATCATTAATCCTTTAGGTTCTGGTGCATTGAAGCCGCTATCTGCTCTCTATGTTGATGGCAAAGCCGTTGCAATGCAAGAGAGCCTTGACCAAGGACTTATTGAGAATGGTTGGACTTGGGGAACTGTTCCAACTAACTATGAGCCTTACTGGGTTTACGGTGCACTCGATACAGTTTTAACAATGCGCCTATGGGAACAGTTCTATCAGAAATGCGGTCCTCAAGGTCCATACAATCGTGCTTATGAACTAGAGATGGCAACACGCAAGATTGTTACTCGTATGGAGCTAAACGGTGCTCGCATCGATTTAGATTACTCGAAAAAGAAGTTTGATGAACTTATTCAATATTCAGATTCTGTAAAAAATTGGGCTTCAAGTACTTACAATGGAGTAAGCATTACAAGTAATATTCAACTTGTTCGTTTACTAGAAAGTCTTGGCGCAGATATTACAGAAACAACTCCATCTGGAGCTAAGTCTGCTAGTAAAGACCAGCTGCAGCTTTTAATGATTAATGGAAACAATGATGTTAAAAACCTTGCAGAAAATGTTCTTAAGCAACGGAAAGCTGACAAGCTAGCTAATACTTATTTTTCTAACTTTATGGAAAAATCTATTGACGGAATAGTTCATCCTTCTGTAAAAACATTAGGCGCTCGCACATCTCGTATGTCTATCACAGACCCAGCCCTACAAACTCTTCCTAAAGGAGATGACACTGTTCGCACAGCTTTTATCCCTAGAGAAGAAGGCAATGTAATTATTACTTCTGACTTAGATCAGGTTGAGTTCCGTATGTTTGCATCTTTATCTGAAGATGAAAACCTTATCTCGCTATTCCACAAGGCAGATGCAACTGGCTCAGATCCGTTTACTGAGATTGGTCGTCAGGTTTATCAAGAACCAGATATGCAAAAGTCTGACAAGCGTCGTAATCTAATCAAGGGCGTTGTTTATGGACGACTCTACGGAGCAGGAGTTGCTAAGCAAGCTCTTACTGCTGGAGTACCAGAGGCTCAAATGCGTTCTGTATCTGACTCTTTTGATGCTAACTATCCGGGTATGTCAATCTTTCAAAAACAAATTGATCATATTGGGCAAACTAGACTTCGTAATGAAGGTCAAGGATATGTCCACACTTGGACTGGTCGTCGTATTCCTTGCGATGAAGATCGTACCTACACACTTGTTAACTATCTAATTCAAGGCGGAGCAGCAGAAGTTTTTAAATCTAATCTTGTAAAGCTTGATCAAGCAGATTTAACAGACCACCTTATCGTTCCAGTGCACGATGAAATTGTTCTTGAAGCTCCACGCAAAGATGCTGAAGAGATTAAACATTTGGTTCGTCAATGTATGACTACAACTGAAGGATGGGCAGTTCCGTTAACAGCAGATGTTGATGGTCCACTAGAAAATTGGGGGCAAAAGTACCGATGAAACATGTATTGGCAGTTGATCCCGGCAAAGCAAGCGGAATTGTTTTTATGTCCTTAGCTGGACCTGAAGAAACTCCAACAATTATCTACGCTAGTGAGTCTCAGCCAGAAGAGTATGGGCTGGCATTAAATACATTTATAAACGGATGGAACCTCTATGAAGACTTTACTGTTGTCTGCGAAAGATTTACCATCAATGCTCAGACGGTTCGTAACTCTCAAGCTCCTTACAGCCTTGAGCAAATAGGGGTTCTAAAACATATCTGTAGAGAGCATGGGTACGATCCAGAAAAGATTGCTATGCAGTCCCCAGCTGATGCCAAGGCTATGTTCCCGAATGAGGCTCTTAGGAAGATAGGAACTTGGCATGTAGGCGGGGAAGGGCACGCAAATGATGCAATACGACACGCTTTATTAAGGCTGGTTAAAACTGGCTGGAAACCAAGAGTTCTGCTAGACTAATATGCGGTAAGATAAATATGTTCAAAAAAGTTTTAGAACCGCATGTGACATAATGACAGGGAAAAGAGGGTAAGTTGTCCGTAATAGCCGAAGTAGATGCCGATAAGAAGCACATCCTTCTAACTACCGACTGGCGCTATAAAGAGCTCTGTAAGAGCCTTCCAGGGGCTTCCTGGAGCCCTAAGGAGCAAGTTTGGAGAGCTCCACTCAGTTGGACTACTTGCCTTGCTCTACGCTCTACATTCAGAGATGGATTGACTGTTGGGCCGAACTTAACTGAATGGGCTACAAACGAGCTAAACACTCGTATTAACCCATCTAACGCCTTTAGAGAGCTTGAGACAGCAGATGGGGACGAAGACCTATTCCCACACCAAAGAGCAGGGGTTCAGTTCCTTAAAACAGCTCGTAGGGCTTTATTGGCTGATGAGCCCGGACTAGGTAAAACCGCTCAAGCCATTCGTGCTCTTAAAGCTATCCAAGACTCTGGAGAAGAAGTTTTTCCAGCCCTAATTGTTTGCCCTAACACTTTAAAAAAGAACTGGGCTCGTGAGTTTGGTCGTTGGTGGCCGGGCGTAAAAACTCAAGTTATCAAGGGAACATCGGCTCAACGCAAAAAGCAATTCGAGTCTGGTGCAGATGTTTATATTATTAATTGGGAGTCTTTGCGCTCTCACTCAAGGCTTTCAGGTTATGGCTCAATTGCTCTAGTTCACTGCAAAGCTTGTGGAGGTCTTAATGAGGCTGTCACAGAAACCCGTTGTGAAGTGCACCCAAGAGAATTAAATGCAATTGATTTTAAGGCTGTAGTTGCTGATGAAATCCACAGATCTAAGGATCCTAAATCAAAACAAAGTCGTGCTTTGTGGTCTGCAACAGGAGATGCTGAGATTCGTTTTGCATTAACTGGTACGCCAATTGCTAACAATGTTGTAGACCTTTGGTCTATTCTTCACTGGCTATCGCCTAAAGATTGGCCATCAAAGACAAAGTGGATTGATCGAATGATTGACATCATGCTCAATGCATTTGGTGGAATGATGGTTATTGGCGTTAAGCCAATGATGCAAGACGAGTTTTATAAATCTGTAAACCCTGTTATGCGTCGTATGCTTAAAAAGGTTGTGCTTCCACACTTGCCTCCAGTTATGAATGAGCGTAGAGATGTAGAAATGTCACCTAAGCAAAGAAAAGCTTACGAGCAGATGCGTGACACAATGATTGCTGAGCTTGAGTCTGGTGATGCATTGACCGCTCCAAGTATCTTGACTCAAACAACTCGTCTGCTTCAGTTTGCAAGTTCGTATGCCGATATGGTTGTTGATGAATCAAGTGGTGAGTTGAAGACTGTTTTGACAGAGCCTTCCTGTAAAGTTGACTCGCTGATGGATGACATCAGTAATGGGGATTTTGGGGATGACTCAGTTGCAGTTTGCGCCGTATCTCGTCAACTTATTGAAATTTTAAGTGCTGCTATGACAAAGGCAAAAATCCCTCATGGACTTATTACTGGGGCTCAGAATGAAGATGAGCGTCAAAAGGCGGTAGATGATTTCCAAGAAGGTCGTGTTAAGTGGATTCTATTTACGGCACAGGCTGGTGGTGTGGGTATTACCTTGACTACCGCTCGTCGCTTGGTTATGCTTCAGAGACCGTGGTCACTAGTTGATCACAAGCAAGCTTTAGACCGTGTACATCGTATTGGAAGTGAAATTCACGACTCAATATTGATTATGGATTATGTAACAGAAGGAACAATTGAAGAAAGAGTTCTACAAGTACTAGAAACAAAATCAGATAACTTCGAACAAATTGTTCGAGACAAAGATCAACTGATGAAGTTGCTCAAGGATGATAAGGCAGGGGCGCTATGAGCGATGTAGTAAGACTTTCAAATTCTGAACTACAAACATTCAAAGATTGTCGTCGTCGATGGTGGCTTACTTACTATCGTCGTCTTCAACCAAAGAACAGGGACATGACTGGTGCTCTTGCATTCGGTAGTCGTATCCACGCAGCTTTAGATGCTCACTACGCTCAAGGTCTTCCACTTCTACAAGCCCATTCTGAATTAGTTGAGACAGATCGAAAGTTGCTTCTTGCAGACTTTCAAGACACCTACCAGTTGGAGCAAGAAGCCGAAATGGGACGCATCATGCTCGAAGGTTATGAGCAATGGGTTGAAGAAGAGGGCATTGATGCTGAACTTGAAATGGTTTCTACAGAAGAAACTGTGATCGTTCCTTTGTTTAATGGAGATGTTGAACTTCAAGGAAAGCTTGATATGCGTGTCCGTCGCAAAGCTGACGGAGTTCGTATGTTCCGTGACTTCAAAACTGTTGGTGGCTCTCTTAGCGACTTTGCCAACCTTGCTCCTATGAACGAGCAGGTGCTTACATACATGCTTTTGGAGTCTACTAAAGCAGATGAAGCAGAGCGTTCTGAAGGTGGAATCTTTACATTGTTAAAAAAAGTAAAGCGCACAGCAAATGCTCGACCACCTTTTTATGATCAAATTGAAATTCGTCATAATGTTTTTACAATGCGTTCTTTTTGGAATCGTATTCACGGAACTATTTCTGATTTAATGAAGACCCGTAAAGCTCTTGATGAAGGAGCAGATCACGCTTATGTTGCATATCCTCACCCAACTAGGGACTGTAAATGGAAATGCCAATTTTTCGCTATATGCCCAATGTTTGACGACGGAAGCGCCGTTGAACAAGCACTTAGCGATTCATATGAGGTCGCAGACCCATATGCGTACTACGAAACAACTGACAAAAAAGGAAGTGAGTGACGATGAGCGAAATTCAACGCTCTCTTACTGTAATGGTGTACGGAGAGAGCAAGGTTGGTAAATCAAGTCTTGCTGTCACTGCACCTTACCCACGGCTCATGCTTGACGTAGAAGGCGGTCACAGGTTTTTGCCTATCATCGTCAAGTACTGGGATCCACTGCGAGAGGAACCACCTATCGCAGATGGCACATGGGACACTGTTGTAGTCACAGTCCGTGATTACGATACTGTTCTAAAAACATACCAATGGCTTCAACTTGGAAAGCATCATTTCAAGAGTCTTATTATTGACTCTGTATCTGAGCTTCAAGTGAAGTGTTTGGAGAACATTGCTGGTGTTAATCAAATGACACAGCAGCAGTGGGGAGAGTTGTTGCGTCATATGGGCGGTCTTTTGCGAGATCTCCGTGACCTAACAATGCATCCAACAAATCCGTTAGAAGCAGTAGTCCTAACTGCAATGGCTCGTCTTGATAAGGATGGTCGTTATCGTCCATACCTACAAGGTCAGCTTGCAATTCAGGCTCCTTACTTCTACGACATTCTGGGAGCAATTACTGTTGAAGAACGTATGAACCCAGATCCAACTCAACAACCATACAAAGTTCGTCGTATGTATGTTGAACGCACTAATCACTACGAAGCTGGCGAGCGTGTCCAAGGACGCCTTGGCAAAGTCGTAGAACAAGAAAACATGTCAATTGAAAAAATGCTAGACATTGTTTTTGGACCAAAACAAGCAGCGGCAGCTGAAACAACTACAAAGGAAGAAGGCACTCAGTGAGTTCACGCAATTGGGCAGACCTCATTAAAGACGCTGGTGATTCGGGTAATTACGAACCTCTACCAGACGGCGATTACGATCTCGTAGTCGTTGAAGCCACTGCGACAACATCGCAATCTGGCAAAACCATGTTCAAAGTAAAGGCGCAGGTTGAGGGCGGAGCCCACAATAAGCGTCTTGTATGGGACAACTTAGTTGTCTCACCAGATTCTCCAGCAGCGCTGGGAATCTTGTTTAAGAAGTTCCACGCAATGGGAATTGGCCGTGGGTATTTCGACAACAACCCAACTAATGCTCAGATTGAGCAAGCAATCATGGGTCGTCGATTCCGTGCACAGATTGGTAGCCGTATGTATAACGGAGCCAAGAAGAACGAAATCAAGAACTACTACCCAAGCGCACAGACAGTTGCTGCAATGAATGGCGAGACAGCCTCTCCAGCACCTGTTGCAGCTGCTCCAGCTCCTGCTCCAGCGCCAGCTCCTGCTGCCGCTCCTGCACCTGCTGCAGCCCCAGCCTCACCGTTCTAAGCTGGTTTTGCTAGGTTGCTACCCAACGATTTGTTGGGTAGCAATTTAGTAATCCAAGATAAGGAAATTATGAAGATACTAGTTACTGGATGCACAGCATCTCAGTCGTCCCAAAACGCGATAAGTCGTTATCCGACTTTTACTGGTCTTCTGCATAATGCTTTTATTGAATTAGGGCATGAAGTTGTTCTTACAAAGCCACACTTTACATATACAAAAGAGTATTTAGATCAATACGATGCTATTTTTGTAGGGCTAGCATCTCCATCAAACATATCAGCGCACTATGCTCATGGGGCTTTTGCTTTAGCAAATAAAGCGAGGGAGCTTGGCAAGCTTCGTTTAATTTTAGATATGCCAGAGCCACAAAAGATTAAAACAACTATTAGAGATTTTTACACAGGGACTGATGATTTTTACAAAGATTTTTACTCAAAAAGACTTCAATACGATAACGCAGTAAAGCCAGAAAATAAAGAACAGATTATGTCTTTTGTAGACTACCTACATAACAGTAAATGGGATCAGACATACGTTCCTAGCATGCCTTGGTTTTCTAAAAAGATAGTAACTGACAGCATCCCAAGCTTAAGCGAAGAAAATATAGTAGCTCTTTGCTTTGATAGAGTTTTGATAGACGACTCTGAAGATAGAGTCTCTCCTGTACATAAAACATATTGGTGTGCAGATAACCCTAAATCATCGTGGACAAAAAAAGTATCTTCAAACTTAACTGTTCCTATCGAGTCTATTAGATACAATAATTACACTAAAAAAGATGTAGTTCAAGAAAAGATGCAGAGATCAATAGGTACTTTGATAAGTACTTATCAGGGTGGAGATCCTTGGTGGTCTGTTGCAATATCACAATCACTTGTAGCAGGTGTTCCTGTTGTTACTGAATGGCGTCATACCGCCGAGCTAGGAGCAGAATGGGCGTATTTACCTTCGACAATAGAGGAAATGAGTCCAGAGGAAAGACTGGTAGTGGCTCAAACACAGAAAGATTTTTACAGAGAGGCAGTGCCTTCATACACCGACTCTCTGGAAAAAACAGCGAGAGCTCTGGACAACCAGAGCCAGTTGTTGTTAGTCTAGGCAAAACTGTACGAAAGGACAGCGAGATGGCCAAAGTAGATATGCCGTGGGTCAAAGAACAGTTGACCAACAATCGCACTAAACGGATTGTTGGCGATCATGTTATTGCCCTACTAGAAAAGTGGGAAGAACTAAAGAACACAGATCCAGACCCACAAAAGAACGAAGCAAACCTAAGTCAAATTATTGAACTATTTGGTAAATTGGCACTCGGTCATGCGATTATTGCAGAAAACAAAAATGAACGATGGGTACCAGCTCAGTCTGGTCAGATTGTTGTTGCCGATGAAGTCAGAGTTAAATGGAATGCATTTGATGGCGAGATGGGCAAACTACACAATGGTCGTCGTGGCAAAGTAGTAAGTATTCGCTACGGAGACATTATTGTAAAGACAACTGATGGCAGAGAGCCTGTACTTGAAGGCTACCACTACACACCTCAGCAGCTTGAGAAACGAGTTCCATAGTGAATTCAGCAGTTTTTAAGTTTAGAGTTGATGGCAGTGATTATCAAAACATACAAGAAAAAGCTAAAAAAGAACTTTCTGGATTTATTGAGGTAGATCTTGAAGAGCTTAACAAGTATGTTAGCTATGAATTAGAGATTGAACCGAATACAAAAACAACTAGTACCTACTCATATACCGCTTTAGTGACTGCGAGGTTGAAGAATGTCTGATAATGTAAATAACACAGTTCCCCCTGTTAATGAATATATGAAACAGACTTCTGATACCCCGCATCGAGTAGAGGCTCTTCGTGAAGCTGCTCGAATCACTACACAAGACAGAAATGCTAACTATGGCGGACCAGAAGAAAACTTTACAAGAACTGCAAAAATCTGGTCTGTAATTCTTGGACAAGAGATTACAAACGAGCAAGTTGCAATGATGATGGTTGGTCTAAAGATGGCACGCTTTGCCCATGGGTCTGGCTTCCAACCAGATACTTGGATAGATATTGCTGGATATGCAGGATGCGGATATGAAGTAGGAAAAATAGAGTCAGAAAAACTTAAATAGTTTCTTGGAGGGGAACATGTCTGAGCTTGTACCACCTTGGAAGTATGAACAACCGCTCTGTGCTGAGATAGGCGCAGAGCTGTTTTATATTGAAGATAAAGATGAAGTAGTTGTTGGCCAAAGACTTAATGCTTATGTTGAAGCTAAAAAGATATGTTCATCATGTGCCCACATAGTTGAGTGTGGTCAATGGGCTATAAAAAATGAAAAGCATGGGTTTTGGGGAGGATATTCTCCAGAAGAAAGAAAACAAATAAGAGGTAAATTAAATATAATACTTACAGAAGATATGACGTTTGCTCTACAAGAGTAGACTGTTGTCATGGCTGCTGAACCAGTAATTAGTCCCGTGCCGATTTGTGAGGCATGTTGGATGGAAAACCATGCTCGGTGGGAGCCAGAAAGTATGGACAAAACTGGTCGCATAATAATGCGTCTTAAAGGCGTAGATGTGCCTAATAAAGTAAATAACGGATCTGTTGAAGTATGCGCTATGTGTGGGGCAGTGACGATAGCTGGAATATTTGAAATGAAACTTACTAGCGAAATGTATTTTTTGGACCAGCAGAGTCCAGATTTTGAGCTTAATATTAACCCTGAAGACGATCAAATATAAGGTAGGTATATGAGAAGCGATAGACCAGGCGACTTCCTTTGGGAGGAATGGGAAGGATCTGGATACGACCCACAGGTAGATTGCTCAGTTATTTATTACACCTTTGAACATATTGATTTAGAGAATGACTTAGTAAGAAGAGCTTTAGCTTCTGCTCTACAAAGAGATGGGGTAGCAATCTCTCTTGGAGATGGGTTTAATTTAATTGACAAATGCTCTCCAAATTATGGGTGGACTGGAATAATAGAAGATGAAGAAGATTATGTAGTTTGTGATGAATTAGGTGAAACAGAGTATGGGGAGTTTGTAGACTCCATCCTTCCTGCAACTTGGATAGAGATATAATTTTTTAATAAATATAGTGTCATAGACGATATTTTTATAATTTATAGTCTAATATATTTACATGTGGAAACCAGCGGAAAACCTTAATTGGCAGTCAGATGCTACCTGTGCAAAGCCTTCTAATAGATACGCTTTAGACTGGTTCTTCTCTAAAGACTTTAAAGAAAAATATGCGGCTAAGAACATGTGCTTTACCTGTCCTGTGCGCTCAGAATGCCTTCAGTGGGCTCTAGAGCATCGTCAGATCTGGGGTATCTGGGGAGGAAGAGATGAAGTTGATATTCGTAGAGCCCTATCTGTATCCTATAACGGTGAAGAGACAAGACGCCGCAGATTTCCTAACTGTCCTTATTGCACAGCTAGACCTTCAAAGTTAGAAACTTCTATTGAACAGCTTCCTAATGGTGGTCGTTGGACCACAGCAAAAGTTGTTACATGCACGGAATGTGGTTTTGCTTGGAGAAGCCGTACTAGTGCAAATGCAGTTGAAGCTTATAAGTTAGAGCGTAATGAAAAGTCTAATAGAAAAACTAAATCTAAAAAATCTTCCTCGTCCAAACCTGTAAGCCCTTCTCCAAAACAGTAACTTTGTTTGTGTAAGGGATTAAAAATGCATCAATACCAGTTTTTGGCTGATCCATTTTAGGCAAAGAAGATCCCCACATATAGTCATCAAAGGCAAGTATTCCTCCGTTGTTTAGGCAGGAATACCCGTCTAAGCCATCTCTAAGAGCCCAGATTGCATGATGATCTGCATCTACATAAACAAACTCATACTTTTTTTCGTTTGACTTAAAAAAATCTTTAGTTGTCATTTTCTTTTTTATTAGCTGACCTGAGTCAAGAAAAGGTCTTAACTTTTGATCGTAGGTATCTTCTACGCTTTTCCAGTCCATATCCATATGCTCTTCTTCTTCAGAGCCTTCCCATGTGTCAACATCTGTCAAAGTTGACTCTGGGTGGGTAAGAACATTATCAAAAAGCCATACTGAAGCATCTCCTGTGTATGCTCCTAGTTGAAGAAAATCTACCTTTACATCTTTATACACAGGTAGAAATTTAGAAAAGTTATGGATTGCTCCACCTTCAATAAACCAATTAGGGTATGTCATGCTTTTTGCTCGCAAAACGCTAAGTTATTAGCAAGTCGTTCCTTGTGCTCAGGAGTAGCAATTTCTAGAGCGGCTTTGGCATGGACAACTGCATCTTGGTATCTTCCTAAGTTGTAAGCAGCAATTGCTGCCATATCATGCGGTGTATGGCCCCAAGCCTCTGCTTCGCAGAGATACTCCATAGGCTTAACAGTAATTGCTAAAGCTTGAGTTGCTACGTCATAACACTCTTCCCACTTACCGACTGAGTAATAATGCTGAGCTAAATCAACATATGCTTCTCTGCGCTCTGGAGCTTCTTTTATTGCCATGGTAAACCATAGTTCTGCATCTTCTTTAGAAAGCTTTCCGATAAAACGCATAGATGCTGCACGCTCTGGCGCCCATCTTGCGGTGTGTAGCTGTAGATGACGTTTAAATTCTTCTTTTGCTTCATCAAGTCTATTGTAGAAATATAGCTCTCTTGCGTAGTAGAAAGCATTTCTGTCATCATATGGATCTTCTTCAACAGAAGTTTTTAGTAAATCTAAATACTGTCCTCGTGATTTTGTATTATCTGCGTGGTGCTCCATAGTAGCTTGAGTCCAATACTGAACCTCTTGCATGCGATCAGGCACTAAAACTTCATGTACTGGATGCTTCCAACGGTATCCGTGACGAGCATGGATTTTATCTCCGCCAAAGGTAAGTCCTGGAGTTCCGTCTTCATTCCAATTCCAAATGTAATTGTACCTAGGGCGAGTGGCTTTAGCTTCGAATGCTTTCTCAAGCTCTGCCTTCCATCCAGGCAACATAATCTCATCCATATCTAGTGGGATGCAATAGTCAATATCAGCTGGAAGTAACCCTAAAGAAACATTTCTTGCTTGATCAAAGCGCCAAGGTCTTACACAGATAGATACAACATTAATCCCTAAAGCAAGAGCCTTCTCAACAGTCTTATCTGTTGATCCCGTATCAGCTATGAGTAGGTAGTCTGCTTCATCTTTTACAGAGTTATACCAAGTCTCAACAAATTTTTCTTCGTTGAGGGCTATTGTGTAAACAGCTACTTTCATTTTTTATTTCTCCTTTTTACGGTAGCACATTGTTTTTTATCTCTTTAAGGATTAATTCATTCATTTTTGTCCTTTTAAAT
>Ga0247723_1001213_pt1 | contig 15539 bp, 34 predicted proteins | sample MSEWelMarce5H_FC_FD_189079 | JGI IMG/M metagenome (GOLD analysis project Ga0247723, IMG submission 189079) | Subsurface sediment microbial communities from gas well in West Virginia, United States - MSEEL Well Study Marcellus 5H_FC | ecosystem: Environmental > Terrestrial > Deep subsurface >...
GATAACGGATCTTTGCCTCTAGTAAATCTATTTCTTCCGATACTAGCTGGATTAATTTATCTTCATCTAGCTGCCAATAGCTTTCGCTCTCACCATATGCACCATGACTGATGATTTTCACCATGGCTTGTTTCTTTATTTCTTTAATTCGTTCGTTCATCATTTAACTCCGAAATGATTCGTGATTTGATCGACAAATGGGTTAGCATCCAGTTCAAGGCTGCATGCAGTAATCACATTTTGCATCTGACATTCTTTCACAATTAACTTGGCAAACTTTTCGATGTCCATGCGGTCTGTAGTTACAAACGCTGGGTACTCTTCACCGAAGTAGTCTTTGCTCGCGGCGCCAAAATATGCTCCACACTCTTCTGCAAGTAGTTTAATTCGTTCGTTCATACTGATAATACTCCACGTTGACGTTGTGATTCTGCATGTTCTTCCGTTGTACGGTTCACACAAAGCCCGCCATCATATAACATGGGCTGCCCCAACCAAGCCAACCATTCTAGGGCACTGGGTGTGAACTTAGAGCCTGTTGTATTCCAGGCTGACTTGAATTGTTCATTCATACTGCACCTACTAGTCTGCCATATGCTTGATCGTGAACTACACCTACCACACCCAACGCATCTTCACCTGCCAAACGACGTAGTGTTTCACGATGGAAAATTTCGTCAGGTAATGCACGCCGAATAAACTCACGGATATCACCAGGAGTTTCGGGCATTTCTGCGATGACTTCAAACCGCCAAGCAGCCAGTGCTTCGCCATAGTAATTAGCTGCACAATATTCTGGCACTGATTTAACAGAACCTAGAACCTCATCCCAATATGTACTCTGGATACCATTAGGAACAACTAAAATTTTACGATCTGCAAAAAGGTCCACTAGCATATTGCTGTGATTTAGTTCATCATTGGCAATATTAGTCAAAATCTGTCGTTCACGATCTGACACATTATTACATCCCATGAACTCAATGTGGTCATTATACCCGCCTAGCTCAGTACGTTGTAATTTTTGCAGCCACGCAGTGAGTTTTGTGGCATCGGTTAAACACCGCAACCACCACGCTTGGGTAAATTCTTTATCTAGTTTATTCATTTAATATAGCCCATGTTTACTCCATTCAACAGTAACCCTAAACGTGCCCTGTTGAATTCCCCACTTGTCGGTTGGGATTGTTGCATATGGTGGATTATAAATGGAGTCAAATGCTTCACTAATATCTCGCATTAGATCAACAATGCTTTCACCGTCATAATCTTTTTCAAAAAGGTTTAATTCTTCCATTATTTTAATCCAAAATGTTCCAGTAAATCTGAACCAGTAGCAGGATAAGTGTTGTTACATTCATCATACCCGGTAATCTCATCAACTGTATTAGCACACTGCTTGACCACAAGTTCTGCAAATTTTTCAATATCTGCATCACCAAAGATACAGAGTTTTCCACCAAATGTTAGGGCTCCAGCATCTATTGCAAGCTTTTTAAATTGTTCATTCATGATTATCAGTGTGGGATCAAGGACACTGCCACAATCGCGCCAACACAGACTGCTGAGCAAGCGTAGAACACACCCACTGGAACATTGTCACTTTCATCAAACTTGAACATTGGGATGACACGGTACAGCACTTTGAACAGGATTAATTGCAATAGCCCAGCAATGCTGGCCCATACGGTAAAATCAATGATGTTGATGCTGTTAAACGACAGCGACAACAGAGGCAGCATGAATCCCACCATTGCACCCATAAGAGCATAGGTTGGTGCCATCTTGCGATTCAGCATCTGCTCTACCTCATTGTAAGGAGTGGTCTTGATGTATAGACAAATAAATGCCCATAGCATCAGTAGGCTCATGCCCACATACATTGTAAAATTTCCGAAAGAGGTTAGTGTGATGTAGCTATTCATATAATTACTCCGTAAAATAGTGTGGTACAAAATGGCTGTCATTTCCAGTGACAACGTTATAATCTTCCCGAATTCCAATACCAGCCGCTTGATCTCCAATTACCCAGGAACCAATAATGGGGCGGAATCCGTCAATACATGGTAGGTCAACCCATTCCTGGATTACATACCCACTTTTATGATATTCTGAATTAAAATCAGATCCAGAAAGTGCAGTCTCTTGCCCGTTCTCAATAACAGAGACATTAGCTCCTTCACGAGCCAGAATAGGCTTCTTAACCCATTTACCTGCTAATGGATTAACACCATTGTAGAAGTACGAGGGCAACAGTAGTGGATGATTTTTATGTTCTTTCCACAGTGCGGGTAAAAGTGCCTTGTTTGACAACAGCATTTTCCACGCTGGTTCAATCCACGTGGTAGCAGCAGAATCAATATCTTTAGCAAACTGATCTTGTGCCAGCCACTCCCAGGGATATAATTTGAATACAGCCATGATGTCTTGATCATCTAGATCAATAAATCTTAATCCATCCCACCCGATATCTTCAATGGATAATTCACTGACATCAATTCCAGCTTGCACTGCGGTATCCATGAGATATTCTACGTTGCCCCAATCTTCACGGCCAGCTTCGTTGGTGCCGCAAAAGTGAATCTTGGGTCTTGCAGCCAAATGTTGTCCAATGATCTTCCAACGCTCAATCAGCTTTTCATGAATGCTATTAAACTGATCACGATTAGGTACACCATCCGCTTCTTCAAGCCAGTTCCATTGCACTACCGCAGCTTCTAAAAGGCTGGTTGGTGTATCAGCATTATATTCCAACATCTTGATATTTCTTCCATCATATGCCAGATCAAATCGGCCATACAGATGTAAATCCTTGCGATTCCAGGATTTTTCAATTAGGCTCTTGGCGGAAGAACTGAATCCATATTCTTCGGGGTAATCACCGGTAGTAATGATATTGTTTGCCACTTGCATACACATAGCATGCAACTCGTTAGTAGAATCATCTAGGTGATCAATCTGCTTGGATGTGAACTCATATGCCACACCCTCACTCCAATACCAAGATCCATCGCTGGAAGGTAGATTGCAATAGTCAAAGCCCACATCTTGGCAGCGTTGAATCCAATTTTTGCGAACAGGGAATTGTTTACGAATCATATTAACCTCCAGAAGAATGACCACCAGATGATGCATGACCTACACCACCAAAACCACCACGCGCAACTGATCTAGCAGTACCTGGACTTGACCGCGCTGCAGGACTTGAAGTGGACGTTACCACAAGTGGACGACTCATTGCAGTATTGCTTGTAGGTGCCACATTTGCGCCGTTGTAAATCACTGCACGATCATTGGCAGTATATGTTGGACCCCAATATATGGGGTGTACTCCACCCCCAGTTACGCCAGTGTTATTAAAGGCGTGTTGCTGTGCATCAGCCATTGGCATCTGTTTGCACAGATCCTGCTGTTGCCAATCTCGCATGCAATCTTCTACACGAGTGTATACATCGCGCTGCATTTTGTCTGGTATTTCACTACAGCCAGTGGCAAGTAAAATTGGGACCAGAATTAGTGAAAGGTGTCTGGTCTTTCGTGTCGTGTTGTTCATAATGCATTATCACATTTTTTTGATTTATGGTCAATGGATTTGTACATCCAAATGACCTATATTTTATCGCCAGCCCACTCCTACCTTCTGACCGCATGGAGGACACTTGATGAACCTGAATTCATCACTACCACCACCGTAATCGTGGTGAATTTCACTCTCAATGTCCTTGGGAACATATTGCAGAGTGGCGCCACAGTTTTTACAAACGATTTCTTTTACCACGCTCCGATGTGGTTCAGTGGAAATTACTTTTACCATTTTATTCTCTTATATAGTTAAAAATATGGAGGAATTTTACGAAGGATTGCAGGACTCACCGTTAGTGTGTCTTTGCTGTAGACTCTGACATAGTGATCACGCCACTGATTGCCAACTCCACTACCATCTTTATTGTAGAAATTTGCTACACAGGTTCGCATTTCCTTTGCCAATACATCAAGCCAATCTTCACGATCAATCCTGGAAATCATGCAGAATGCGTTACTGGTACGACGGTATCCCTGTTGTGCTAGATCCCCCGCAAAAGTAAACACCACCACAGGATCAAGATCAAAGTCCTTGGGTCCGTATGTGATGTCATCGGGTGTGATTTTAACTTTCCAGGTCATTTTATATCCGATAAAATATTGAGTAAATGTTCTTGATCTGCCCAGGCTTTTTCTTGATCAATGCGGGTCTTTAGGTAGCGTCTAAAATCTTGGCGATTGTTCCAGAAAAAATCTTCATATTTCAGTACGAACTTTCTACAGTCCACGCATTCTCTGCAAAATGTTTTGCCGCCTAGCTCAAAATAAGTTACGGCATCAACATCGTGATGGTGTTTTACTCGGTCCGATTCCTGTGGAGGATTATCTTCGTATAGATATTCCGAGTCAATGGCAACATGCCAAATTCCACAATGGCAGTCAATGTGAGGGCCGCCACCGCCCATGAAGCTGTCCATGAACATGCTACTGCATTCACCATTGGGTGGTCTAGTGTAGCCCATCATTCAACTCCGAAATGTTCTTTTATACCACCAATAGCCATCTGCAAGGTATGGTCACTCCCTAGCGAGTAATCAGAGTGGTCGCCCATACCAGAATACATATCTTGTTTAACAACCTCAATACATTCTTTCACAATCAACTCGGAGAACTTTTCAAGTTTTTCTTTATTGAATAGCAAAGTAGCATTTAGCCCAGCCTGTTCAGCCAGTTCTTTAATCCGTTCGTTCATTCTTTAGTGTCCCACATCTGGATTGCTTCCTTCAGTTGCGAGATTTGTTCCAGACGAATATCGTCCATCATGTTCATCAAACCCATACTCATGTTACTCTGAGTCATTTTCCAAAGTGCATCGATCCTGGCTTGCAGTGTATCAATTACCACATCGAATTCTTTTTCTTTCATCATTCAACTCCAAAATGTTCTTTTAACGCTTCAAAATCTTCCTCACAGCCCAAGCCACCATTTTCTTTAGCCCACAGATAACATTCCCCTACAATCAACTCGGCGAACAGTTCTCGACTAAACTGATAGGTTTCGTAAGCCATGCCGTTATAATCGTTCGTTTCAATGACCGGAATTGTAGCTTTATCAATGAGTTCTTTAATTCGGTTGTTCATTTTTCGCTTCCTCAATCATTTTGTTAATGACCTTCTTCAAGTCTTTCAGCTTAAATCCACATCCAGTTAGAAATCTACGGATATCCGCTTCCTTAAATCCATTCATAGTTGAACTCCATATCGTTTTGCAGCATAAATTATATGCTCTGGGCTAGAACCATGCAAGTCCATTAGTTCATATGCAAACTTTTCAATAATCAATTCAGCAAACTTCCCAATCTGATTCTCACCCCAGAGTACATTTTCAGGCATACCATAACCAAGCGCACACTCACTCATTCCAGCCTCTAGGGCAAGTTCTTTAATTAGTTTGTTCATTCTTTAATTCCGAAATGCTCTTTAACCTTCTTGTTTATAAACGCATAATGGGAAGGGTCAATCAACCCTTCAGCATATTGCTCACCAGTAAAGCAACATTCCCGAATGATCAACTTGGCAAACTTTTCTACTTCTGTGCCTAGTAGTACATTTGCAGACTGAAACTGTTCTTGTGAAGCAAGAGCCTCTTTTGATCTACAGGATTTATATAGTTCTTTAATTCGTTCGTTCATTATTCCACCTCAACAGTTTCAACTTCATAGTGAGTGCGTGTGCCAGCATATGCCCAAGCATTTTCCATAGTATATCCACAGTGTTGGATTAACCCTTCCACCATGTCACGTTGATATTCTGTGTTCATGCCTTGGCAGTATTCTTCGGCAGTAAAACGATCAAAGAATCCCTTCACCGCATGATAGCCCAGGTCAACATTTTCAACTACCAGATAGATTTGCATGATTTTCCTTTATATGCATGTATTGTAGCGCAGGTCAACATTTCTGTCAACCTGCTATACAACTTTATGCACCTAGGAAAGTTTGAATCATTTGTGCATGATCTTCAAAAAATAATGCACTATCTAGTTCACCGACTGGAATCCATTGTGCAGAAAGTGCATCATCGCTGCCCTTAACCTTTTCAAGTGGGCCATCAACTAATTCAATAAGGAATGCATGTGTTACAGTGCGTCCGCGAAGTGACCTATCAGGGTGGTCAAAAACATGTGAACGTTTGATACTACCCTTGAGCACCGGGACTGGTACTTTGATCCGTGTTTCTTCCTTAAGCTCACGAATCGCAGCATCAACAATTCGCTCATTCTGGTTTAGGAATCCACCCGGAAGTGCTAGTAGACCCTTTCCAGGATAAGACTTGCGAGTAACAGTTAACACGTGACCACTTTGAATAACACAACAATCAACCGTAATGAAGGTGGGCGGATATGCTAGCCCAGCAAACTGCTGCTTATACATTTGAATAAATTCACGTTCGTGGATGATTTCTTTATACTCGTGACTGTTACGAAAACCATCCAGAAATTGGAATACAGTGGCTGGAACTACACCCTGAATAAATTTCATGTTTACATCATTACGGAAGTATAAATCACGAACATCAGTGGCATTTAGTGGTTCAATAAGCTCAACTGGTTCAAATGCCCATTGCGGGAACATTTCCAGATATGCACTGGTACTAGCATCTTTCTTGTGTCCAATGATACCAATACTCTTGTGGGTGGCGGTATGCTTGGCCACGATTGCTTGAACTCTTCCTGTCCATGCCTGATCATTGTAGATGGTGTCCACATTATGTTCAATGCGAACAGCACATCCACGTTCTGCATGCAGATTGATTGTGGTCTTCAGCATGCTTTCACGTTCGGCGCTGGTAAAGGGATTCTTGTAGGTGCGTGGTTGATTGGCGCTGCCCACGATGATAATCAGTTGGTCAGCCAGTTGTGTGGCACGGTGAATAATTTCAGCGTGTGCGGTGTGAGTCGGTTGGAACCTACCCAGATAAATTAAGGTATCGTATTTCTTGTTTGACATTCTAAACTCCTTAGAAAAATGTTGATATATGCAAAGTCTATCTCTGCACATGTATTTATTATAACAAATATTTTATTTGCTGTCAATAAAATTATTCATTAATTTTGAAATGTTTTTTCAGGGCTTGCCATTCAGCATCTTCCATAAGCCCTACATTATTAACAACCCAATCAAAAGTTTCCCTTGCAATCAACTCGGCAAACTTTTCCATATTTTGTGTAATAGGTAAATGTTCCAGCTTGGCAGTATATAGCTCACCATCCCTGAACCCAAATCCAGCCTGCTGTGCCAGTTGTTTAAGTTTGTTGTCCATCATGTCGTAACTTTACTGTTGTCAATTATAGTAAACAGTCGTTGATAATCTTCATCTGTGATACACAGTCTTTTCAGCCACTTGATAAAGTACCTGTTGAGTTCATCACTACGTGGGTGTGTACCACAATGATAAGTTAAAAAGTCTTTATAGTTCTGAACCTTGTCGGCAGCTAGCATATCATTGACATGGTATAATGGGCTCAGTCGGATCTCATTTCCACTATTGATCTTGTCACTAAGAAACTCATTGGCCACACTGCGATACTCCATAGCAAACATGACCACTTTCGCATCACATGAGTTGCTCACCATGTAATAATTTTGATCTAGGTCAAAATCATGTTGCAGCAATGGGTGCAGACAAAATGCTCGTTTGGATTCATTCGTTGCACCAATGCTATCCAATATCGTCAGTCCTTCGTTGATGTGATTTATCAGTGGAACTCGGCTGCGCTTGGCAAAGCAATTGCCATAATGAGCAGAAATTAATTTATATTCAATTGATTCTTTGATCATTCTTCAACTCTAAAATGCTCTTTCAAACTGTCTACGCAGGCACTACGCATGTCTTCTTCAATCTGGTTACGGTAATCCCTATAACCAAGAGGAGTTTTACCGACAACTGTAATGCATTCCTGAATAATTAACTCTGCAAACTTATCCAATGCTGTTTGACTGATAATAAAGCCTTCCAAATCAGGATGCTTTGGGTCCCAGAATTTGTGCCTATTACATCCAGCCTCAAACGCAAATTCATCAATTCGTTCGTTCATCTTTCAAATCCAAAATGCTCTGCGATTTGGTCAACAAATGGATTAGCATCCAGTTCAAGACTGCAGGCAGTAATCACATTTTGCATCTGGCATTCTTTCATAATCAACTCAGCGAACTTTTGCAGTTCAAGATCACACCGAGACATATCCCGCAACCCTCTGCCTTCCCACCAAGCACAGCCAGCCTGTTCAGCGATAAGTTTAATTTGTTCGTTCATTCTTCAACTCCGAAGTGTTTCTTGGCTACTGCCACACCTTCATCAACATCAGTATAGTGTAACACAATATTGGTACATTCTTTCACAATCAACTCGGCGAACTTTTGTAGCATCATGGGCATGTTACCATTTTCCCCATGAGCCGATTCAAATGCCTGTTCAGCAAGTTGTTTAAATTGTTCGTTCATTTCCATCCTCTGTTGGGATCAAGTTCTTCTGTTGTCCACGCACCGCCCATGCGATCTGGATTGGTGATCCAACTGTCATCAGATTCTTTCTTCACGCAGTGTTCCACATCCTGCAAAATACGCTTGAGTTCGGCAATGTTGATTTCAAGGAATGCTCGGGTTGTGTCCACCGCGATATGAACCCCATTGCTTGTGATACCTTTAGCAAGAGCATCCTCGCATTCAGCTAAATATTTTTCCTTGCCAGCTATTGTGTTCTTTATGTTTCGTGCTACAGTGGCAATATTCATTTTTCATCATCCCCAGTGGCTGTCAAAAAATAATAAGGCAGAATAATCAGAAACAAAATTATGTTTCCAAACCAACTGATATTTTGCCAGAAGGTGTTTTCTCGCCAGATTTTCAGTAGTTCTTTCATAATCACATGGCCTTGAGTTGTTGTTCAACCTTCGTGAGTTCTTCACGCAGTCGGGCCGCTTGTTCTTCAAGGCGTACACGTTCGGCATTGCTTTCGGCAGTGATCTTGATTGGTGCATTCATCTTGCGAATGTCTCCACCAGCACCCCATTGCCAGAAGCTGCGAAGTTCTACGGCATAGGCAATGATGTCACCTAGCCGGCCCTCCACAATACCCAATTCTGGTTGATGGTGATGACCGCCGAGGTCACAGTTTGGATCTTCTCCCAGAATCTTCCACACACCGGTTTCGTCCAGACTGTGCTTCTTCAGCAGTTCGCGGCCACTATAACTTACTTCGGTGAATTGTTTGTATTTGTTTTGTTTGGTAGACATAGAAAAATCCTTTCTAAGATTTGATAATCATGGAGTCTATCTCCATTCTTTTATTATAACAGTATCTGGTTAATTGTCAATAAATTTATCGCAATGTTACTAAATTTTCATGAAATATTTTCCAACAATTTTCCCAGGTCCATTTGTCAGATTTTTCTTTAACGGTAACGCGATCCAATGAAAGACATTCAAGAATTGCTGACTCTAAATTATTTCGCATATATCCAGTTATCCCTTGCTCCAATATATCTATTGGTCCAGCTACCGGGTATGCCGCCACTGGTGTACCAAGGCTAAGTGCCTCTATTATCACTATGCCAAATGTATCTGTTTTACTTGGAAAACAAAATACATCTGCCTGGGCATAACAATCTGCTAGTTCTGAACCACTTTTGTATCCCAAAAAATTTACAGATTGATATTTACGCTGAAGTCTAGCCCGATCAGGACCATCCCCGACTATGTTTATAGTAAACTGATCTTGTAATTCACAAAGATCATCTAGGGTTTTTTCTTTACTAACTCTACCAACATATAGAACTATTGGTTTTATGTTATTATGGGTGAATTCACGAGTTGGACTTAAACTTACGCGATCAACACCCCTGGTCCATGACAATATATTACTTTTGAATCCACTATCATTTAATTCGTGGACCATTGTGTCGGTAGTAGTAAGAACAATACCTGAGTGGTTATGAAACCATCTTAGATATAGATATGTAATCCATTCTGGCATACCGTACATTTTTTTCAGAAATTCTGGAAATTTTGTGTGATAGCTTGTGTTGAATTTCCAACCACGCCGCCAACACCATAAATTTGCTGCTAGTCCTATTGGTCCTTCGGTGGCGATATGAATATGATCAGGATTGACTTCTTTAATTTTTCTACCCATTCTCCAAGGCCAACTGATCTTGACTTCTGGATAACCAGGGCAATCAAAATGATGGAACTCCCTGGGATCAAGATAAACAAAATCGTACCCGTCACGATCTGCCAGAGTTTCCAGGTTGCGGAATGTGGTAACAACTCCGTTGATTTGTGTTGGTTCATTGTCAGTAATAATTAGGACTTTTTTACGCATTGCGCTGTGACCTTGAACCCATCAAATTTTAGCCAAAAGCTCATACTCTGCATACTAGCTTCACATTCCTGCTGGCTTGGAAAATCCAGTGTCACTCTTCCCGGAATGTCTTTTGGGTTGTTTATGCTTACTGCCAACAGTATCATCATCCACATCATCAGTCTCCTGTGTCCAAGTTATAATTTCCCAGCGGCCATCATAGTGTTCCACTAGAGCAGTACAGCTTTCTACCCAATCACCATCATTCATGTAGACGACACCATCTATATTTTTAACTACAGGGGTGTGGGTGTGACCACAAATAATTCCATCAAACCCACGTTTACGACAGTGTGCTACCAGATTCTGCTCAAATTTGAATACAAAATCTACTGCACGTTTTACTCGGCCCTTGAGAAACTGACTAAGGCTCCAATAACCAAATCCCATTCTATGACGTAACCAATTGAATTTACTGTTAAGTGAAAGCACTACATCATATGCTTTATCACCTAGAAATGCAAGCCACGGTGCTAATCTAGTGATCCCATCAAATAAGTCACCGTGAGTGATCAGATAGTGTTTTCCATCAATCCCGATATGTTCTGTATGGTTAACTACCTCAACCATTCCAAATCCAAGACCATACGGTATCAGTGGGCGTAGAAATTCATCATGGTTACCTGCTATATATACTACTCTAGTACCATGTTTGGCATGCCCCAAAATTCTGCGAACTACATTTGTGTGACTTTGTTTCCAACGCCACTTGTTCTGCTGAATTCTCCAGGCGTCTATAATATCGCCAACCATGTATAAAGTTTCACAGGTATTATTTTTTAGAAAGTTGTTCAACTGTTCTGCTTTACAATCCCTGGTACCTAAATGGACATCGCTAATGCAAATGGTACGATAAGTTTTTTTCATACCAGTATTTATCGTACTTGATTGTTTGAAATATTACAGAATTGTTAAATCTGAACAATTGTCCACTTTGTGTTGAATGGTTTGCCAGAAGCCTTACGCTTGAAAATTTTACGAAGTTCTTCTTTTTTTAATTCTGCAATTTTATCACTATCATGTTGAATACATGCTTGGTATAATTCAGTAATTAGTTTTTTTTGTTTCATAATAATCCCCACAATATAATATTTATCAAGTATTGATCGCTGTTAGTCTATCGTGGTATTTAAGTGTTAGCATTAAATGATCAGCTGGGGTATCAACAACAAATGCTACCCGTGTGTCACCAGTAACAATCCGGCAATTAGAAGAACCATCACACCAACCACTATCATCCCTGTGAAAATCTACTTCGGAAACAGTGGTTGGTACTTTGACACCCCAGCCTAGCTCTATAATTACTGTTTCAATAGATGTAGAATTTAGAAAATCCAAATCACCACTATTGAGTTTTTCGTTTAGTAGCCAGTACTTTTTCATATTATGCGTAGATAGTTAATGCAGTGCCGCAGGCTGAACAAAAGCTAGCGGTTGCTTTATTCTTTTTTCCACAAGTAACACATTCGGGCTTGTGGTGAACGGTCACTGGTTGCACTACTGGTTTGTTATCAGCAGTTTCACCAAGCAGTTTTAATACAATAACATGCTTTTCAGGGTCTAATGCACCCATTGTGACACTGGTGAACTTCTGTGTACTTTTGCTGCCGGGAACTGTGATTCCGGCATCGTTCTTGGCAATTCTGCGAGACAGTTCACTATCCATCCAATCCATAGTAGCGGCACCATCATGCACATTAGATGAATTTTGAAGATTATTGTCAGACATGTAGTTTTGAACACTGGCGCTTGCTGATTGTGCCATTGCACCACCATTTTTTGACCAGTCAACACTACGTAAGGCACCATTAACATTATAGCTTGAACTAATTGAGCTACCACCGATACCTTTTGTATATCGCTCAAGTGATCCACCAAAGGTTCTAACGCCAGGTGGATAGTAAGGTGTACTATAAACCTGAGGCATTTCAAATTGATACTCTACGCGAACAATACCGTCTTCCAACTTAATACCACGTGGACCATCTTCAATTGCAGCAGTACGCTCAATAAACTTGAACTTGTTGCCTTCATTGAGATTACCACCACGGATACTACGTTCTAAATCAACAGACTGGCCTGCATTTAGTACTAGTCCGCCTTCAACTACATTGTCTCCATCAATGTAGATATTGATGATAGCACGGACTGTATTGAGATTTTTTAGAGTGATTTGATATTCTGAACCGAATGGTACCAGAACCGTTTCTTTATTTTCGCGGAGAACGCGACCATTTGTCTTGATGGCGACAGCCATTTTGTTTGAATACATCATTTTTATTTCCTATATTTTAACAGCACACAGAATAAGTGCTCAATAATTTAATTCTGTTATCTTAGGTGTTGCCCTATGCAACAATACTATTTAATCATAAAAATGGCATGGTGTCAAGTTTTTCCCTATAAATATCTCATATATGACCAACAAAATAAAAATTTACTATCATATAGCTGACCTATGGGGGTGGCAAGAGTTAGTAGATCAAAAGATAGAATTGATGCGTGCCACTGGATTGTGGGGTGCTGCTGCAGAAATACATTTGCTTCTGCACTATTCTACAGAACCTTTCCAGCGTTGGGTCACTCAATTTGCAGATGATCCGCGAGTAAAGATAAAGTATTTTGAAAATTCTTGCAGACCACTTGGTGAAAGTTACAGTAATCGGTATATTTGGGAAGATTGCTGGAATTCTAATGAAGACTTTAGATTATTCAGATTTCATACCAAGGGGCTATATCATAGAACTCAACCACATTGGCCTATCGCAGAACGCTGGAATGAATACTATGACTACTGGAATATTGAGAGATGGGAAGACTGCGCTAATGCACTGTTAGATGACTATGATATTTCCGGTGCTAACTGGTACGAACCTGCACATTTTAGCGGAAATATCTGGTGGGCAAAGTCTAGCTACATTAGAAAACTTCCGAAGTTTCCGCTACCACATCTTATAAATTGCAAGAGGAATCTTAATTTTGCTCTTAGCAATAGGCATGATGCAGAGCTATGGGTTGGACTTTCTAAACCAAAAGTTAAGGAATTTCATCACCACGAATTTTATTGTGTATATGATGTTCCCCCACCAGAAAACTACAAATTACCAAAGATTTAGAACGTCGTGCCCAAATATTTTAACGTCATTACGGTTAAATGATGGTATTTGCTTTACATGATTTAAATATTGTGGCTTATAGCTTAGTTTACACATCCACATTTTGTTTGCAGAGGTAGCAAATGGTACTAGAGTTGGATTTGTACTTAGATACTTAAATATACCCTCGGTCACAGATGGCCACCAATGGTTTAGGTAATCATCTACAATAACCACGCCATTATTTGTGACCATTTTACAAGCAATTGATAAATCATTGATCACATGTTCTGGCGTATGTCCACCATCAACAGAAATATAATGACATCTTTCAACTTCTTCAAATATAGAAAGATCAGTAGAATCCCCTTCTATTATGTTTGTATTCATCCCATTGTGGCGATCATACTTCTGGAGATTTTGTACGAATCGTTGCTTATTGCCGTCGCCAGAATGGTCTATGTTAAGTTCTTGACTATCAAATAAATCAATTGCATAGGATTTTTTATCTGGGGAAATTAATTGATTCAGAGCAAGATAAAGTTGGCCATGATGTATTCCAATTTCCATCGCACCAGCAGATTTTTGTGTAAATTTGTCAAGGTGGTCCAAAACAAGCAGTGTGCTTATAGGACAAAATCCTTCTACCTTCTGGAATCCATTATCTATATAATTTTGTAAATTCTGGTCTAGGCTCATTGTAACCTTTTTACGGTATCTAACATATATTTGGCTGTTTCTACTGTTGTACAGTTATTGATAAAATGTTGGTGAATACGATTCTCATACGAGTCATATAAATCTAAGTATCTATCTAAAAATACTTCTGCACCATATTGATTAACTAATGTCTTTATTTCTTTTAGTTCTTTTTTTGGCATTGATGTGCAAATATCTGGTGGACATTCATCTATATCTAGAAAATGAGGAACACATCTCATTCCAAGTATTTCATAGTGTCTTAAACAATCCCATCCAACTTTTTTCAAAGTTACACCAAATAGTGCTCCTCCATAATCATTATAATATGAATTTTCAGTATAATGTATATATGTAGATCTATCTCTAGGATCTATATGAGCAAATGGTTTGGATTTAGTTGTTCGTGGCCTTATTTTTTCTGTTGGAAACGAGTATGATATAGGGTAAACGTTTTTTTGCGGATTTATTAACTCTCTTTTAAAATAGATTGACCTATTTTCCATATTGTGAACTAAGCCGATATCCGAAAAATGTGTTAGATAATCAGGAGTAGTTAAATGGGGGTACGCTGGAAAATCCCACCCATCAAGTACAACGATACGATTAGCTGGATAATGCTTTAAAATTAACTCAAGATATGGGGTACTTAAATCAAATCTAGCAAGTATAATTAGATCATAATATTGGTTAATTATTTTGTTAGGCACATCTGTGCGATCAACGTCGTCTTCATTTGAGTCTAGCAATCCACATAGTGTGAATCCCCGTCCATATAGATGCTCCATGATATTGTTGTTTTTAAACTCGCTGGAATACATGTACCATAGTCTAGGTGCGTCAATAACCTCTTCTCCTAGTTTTTTTAATCCATGAAATATACCATCACTTAGATAATCTATCTGTTGATTTATAGTGCCTATGATGCTTCTAGTTAGTAAAATTTTCATAATTCTATCTTTCAATCGTATAACTTTGATATCATTTCTGATAATTGTGCACTTCTATCATATTGATGAACCACTGCCGGTTTGTTTCCGTTAACATATATAAATTCACCATCTGATGTAATTTTGTCAGATGATATAGGTTTAGCTATTGAGCACCCAACTGTCCCTATAATATCTCCGCTATTTTTTAATTCATATGCCTTTTTTGATGGCTGATTACAAAGAAAGTTTAATATTCCTTGATCTGGCGTATGCGTTTTTAGGTCAGTTCGTTGTTCGCGTTTAAAACGAAGGATTTCTTTATTGAATGTCCCGATAATCTCCATTATATTGTTTTGCGATCCTAGAATGGT
>Ga0247723_1001214_pt1 | contig 15538 bp, 17 predicted proteins | sample MSEWelMarce5H_FC_FD_189079 | JGI IMG/M metagenome (GOLD analysis project Ga0247723, IMG submission 189079) | Subsurface sediment microbial communities from gas well in West Virginia, United States - MSEEL Well Study Marcellus 5H_FC | ecosystem: Environmental > Terrestrial > Deep subsurface >...
CTTCATCGCAACACGGGTTTTCCCTGTTGTTCCTGTATCAAAGCAGAGCGACAAGTTTTTCACCTACACCAAGAACGACTGGTTCCGTGACGAGGCTCAACGCCGCGCAGACGCAACCGAGTCAGCAGGTGGCGGTTACAACCTTTCGACAGACAGCTATCAGGCTGATGTTTATGCGTTCCACAAAGATATTGGCGATCAGACTCGTGCAAACGCTGACGCTCCTATCAACGTGGATCGTGAAGCCGCAGAGTTCGTTACCTCACGCCTTCTCTTGAAGATGGAAACCCAGTTCGTTTCCAACTACTTCACGACTGGCATTTGGGGAACCGATGCGACTCCAACAAACTTGTGGAGCGATTACACCTCGTCAGATCCAATTGGCGACATTGAATCAGGTAAGCGCGCGATCTTGAGCGTGACCGGGTACGAGCCAAACACCTTGGTGCTTGGTTACGACGTGTTCATTCAATTGAAGAACCACCCTGACCTTGTTGACCGTATCAAGTACACCTCGCAGAACGTTCTCACAGAAGATGTGATGGCAAGCCTGTTCGGTGTTCCTCGCGTGATGGTTGCTAAGAGCGTTAAGGCAACAAACAACGAAGGCGCAACTGGCGCATATGCGTTCAACTACGGTAAGAACGCCCTTTTGACCTACTCAGCTCCATCGGCAGGACTCCTCCAGCCTTCGGGCGGTTACATCATGTCGTGGACTGGTGTTTCAGGCGGCCTAAATCAGACTGTTGGCGTATCGCGTATGCGTATGGAACAGTACAAGGCAGACCGCATTGAAGCCGAAGTTGCATTCGACATGAAGGTAATCGGTGCAGACCTTGGTTACTTCTTCTCAGCTTGCGTAGCATAGTTAGGGGCCGATAATGGCAAACAGACTTACTAAGGGCAGAGGCTTGTTCGGTGCTTTGCGAGTGAACGGCGTTATTGCTGCAAACACGCGCACCGATAAGACAACTGTTACTTCTCTTACTGATACGGCAGAAACTTTGACAGCCGCTATGGTTGTTACGAATGGTGGATTGCTTGTTGGTACTCCAACTGCTTCACGCGCTAAGACAATTCCTACGGGAACTCTTACGTGTGCTGCTTTGAAGGGCTACGCAGTTGGTGACTCGTTTGAGGTCAATGTTGTTAACTTGGCCGCTGCTACTCACCCACTCGTTATCACGGCTGGTACTGATGCGACTATCGTTGGTTCGGCAACTGTTGCTGCAGCAACGAGCGCAACCTTTAAGGTTCGTGTTTCGGCTGCTAACACGGTTGTTTGGTACAGAGTCGCGTAAAGCGTTTCTGCCAAGTGACCTCGATTCTATTTATCTGAAAGAGTTTTATGGCATATCGAGTTCTTAAACCAATTTCGTCGAGCGATGGATCAACTATCCCTACTGGCACCCTTGTGGATGCTGAGGGTTGGCGCAATGTGCGTCAGTTGGTTAACGGTCGTTTTTTGGCTGAGGTGATGGAAAAGACGATTTCCATTGAGCCTCCAGCCGAGGAAGAGGTTGTGGAAACTCCTAAGCCGAAGGCTAAGAAGACCAAGACCCAAGAAGAAGGTATCTAATGTCGATCTCTAATTACGGCGAACTCGCGTTCCTCAATACCCTTCGCAACACATCGTTTGCTGTAACAGCACCGTATGTCAAGTTGCATTTGGGTGATCCGGGTGAAGATGGCACGGCTAACGCTGCTGCTGAAACCACTCGTAAGGCAATTACCTTTTCGGCTGCTTCTGCTGGTTCTATGGCTTCGTCTGCAACTGTTACCTGGACTAACGTTTCCAACACGGAAACCTACAGCTATTGGTCGTTGTGGGATGCTTCAACCGCTGGCAACTGCTTGTGGTCGGGTGCATTCTCATCTTCGGCTGCTGTAACCGCTGGCGACACTTTTCAGATCACTTCGCTGACTCTGACCCTCGACTGATCAGGTAGCCCCTTGTGGCTATCGTCAATGCGTTCCTTCTAAACGACCCGGTTTACGGTGTCTTAAATGGCACCGCTGGAGTTCTTAACGGCCAGTTTCAATTAACTGGCACAGCATCAGGTACTGGTAGTTCTACTTCCACGGCCCGAAACACAACCGCAAATCGTTCTGCAACAGGTTCAGGCACAGGTTCACAGTCCTCTACAGCTGTTTTTAAGGTCATTGACAAGTTCACGTTGAATGATGCGATCCTGGGTCAACTTGACGGTACTGGTGTTCTTAACGGTAAAAAAACGATTGCGGCTAGTGGTTCAGGTGTTGGTTCTAGCTCGGTTTCTAAGGTAACTGTTGCTATTCGTTCTGCTACGGGTAGCGGTCAAGGATCGCAGACTTCAACGGCTGTAAGGGTTGTCCCTCGCGCGGCGACTTCGGATGCGTTGGGCGGTCAGTCGGCCAGTAATCAAATCACGCGGATTAGGACTGCTACTGGTTCAGGTGTTGCAACTGGGTCAACGGTCACGCTTCGATCCACATTCATTGATGCGACTGGTACTGGTATAGGCAATTCGCTTGTTGCTATTGCTTATGAGGCTTATCGTTCGGCTTATGGTGCTGGCGGGGCCACAACGAATGACACCGCTGCTGGTAACTACATTCGTGTCAGAACAGCGTCAAACACAAGTTTAGGTACATCTTCAACCGTTAAGAAAACGACACATATTCGCGTGGTAACGGCTTCCGGGGCGGGAACAAGTAATGCGAATGGTTTTGCTACGAAAGCTAGGGAGGCGACAGGCTTAGGAACTGGTACTTCTTCGGCTGAGAAACTTCGTACATGCTTGCAAAATGGCTCAAATACAGCTTCTAGCGGTTCAAGTGCTGCTGGTTTGCATGTAAGCCCACGTACGGCTTCAGGTGAAGGTTCCAGCAGCTCGACAGCGATGCGATTGAGGACTGTTCTCCGAGCTGTCACCGGGTTGGCGGCTGGTAGTTCAACGGTTATTGCTTATGTGACTGCTATTCGTACAGCAAGTGCAAGTGGTTCTAGTTCCTCAGTTTCTGAAGGTTTGAAAGATGTTGCTATTGCTTTTAGCCAGGGTTCTCAGGATGTAACGGGAGACATTTCCTCTGTCACCACAACCTCGGTATCGCAGGGTGTCGTCACTATCAGTAATAAACTCAGCGTCACATCTGTAGGTAAAACTGGAACTGTGACGTTGGGGTAAAAATGGCTGAAGTAACCATCAAAAAAGGCGACCGCCTCCCTAAGTTGTCGCGCCAATTCTTGACTGACGGGGTGGGAACTGATCTCACCGGGGCAACGGTCACTTTCAACATGTGGAATGTGGCTACTGATACTCAAGTTATTACTGACGGAACCTGTACGGTCGTTACGGCTGCTACTGGCGAGGTTGAATATCCTTGGAGTGCTACCGATGCGACTCTGAACGATGGGTTTTATGTAGCTTCGTTTACCGCCACATTTAGCGGCCCTAGAAGGCTTACTGCCCCTAACATTGGCATGATCACGGTGCAAATCGTGGCTCAAACAGCCTCTCAATGGTCGTATTCAGGTAATCCTTCAGCCCGTACTTTGGACAAAGTTCGATTTTTGTGCGGCGATACGGATTCAACTAACCAACAGATCGCTGATGAGGAAATCAGTTTCTTGTTGACCGAATGGAACAATGATGCGTACACATCAGCTGCTTTTGCTTGTGAAGCTATTGCAGGCAAATACAGTTCTAAGAGTGACTATTCGAGGAGCGTTGGCGATCTTTCGATTTCCACCCAATATGGGGCTTCTGCCAAGACTTTCTTGGATCGCGCTTCACGTTTGAGGCTTACTGCTATGCGGGCAGCTCCACCTTCCCCTAACTGGGATGCGAATGGTTACCCAGTAAGTTCAGAGTTCTCGATTGGTATGGGCCGCAACGTTGGCACGGGAATGATGTATATTCCACCGATCCAGGACTTTCCTGAATGACGATTGAGGCCGCTTTCCTTGAAATGATGCCTTCTGAGGTAACTGTTTACCCTAAGTCGTCTGCCGATGCGTATGGCAAGTTCACGTTTTCTGCTACTGGTACAGCCACAAATTGTCGAGTTCAGGAAACTGGTCGAGTGGTTAAGTCGGCTGATGGGCGTGATGTTTACGAGGTTGGAACGATTATTTTCTACGGAAACCCAACAATTACAACGGATTCCAAGATTGTGTTACCCAACGGTAAGTCTCCGTTAATCCTTTCTGTGCAGGTTTACAATGACGACACCGGGACTCATCACACAACTGTGTCGTTTGGTAACTGACGTGGCGCGTAAACAGGTTGTGTATGTGGATGGTCTTACTTCGGTTATTTCTCTTGGCCGACGTGTTGTTACTGGCTATACGGGCAACATCAAAGAGGCTTTATACGCTGAAGCACAGGCGGTTTTGGCAACTTCGAGAGAGTTAGTGCCTTTTGATACTGGCACTTTGTCTAGTTCGGGTCGAGTCCACGAGCCTTTTGTTGTAGGCAAAACTACCTCGGTTGAGATTACTTATGGTGGAGCTGCAGGTGGCGATGAAATGGTGAACTATGCGATTATCCAACACGAAAACGAAGAGTTCAAACACGCTCCGGGTAGGCAGGCTTACTACTTGGAAGAGCCAATGATGGATGCTTCTGTTGGTCTTTCTAACCGTCTGGCCCAACGTATTCAAGGGATTATTGATCGTGAAGCAGCAAGGGCGACTGAGTAATGGCTATTTTGGATGCGTTGGGGACCTATTTGCAAGCCCAGGGGCAAGGCACTTTGGCTACAGATATCTTTCTTGCTCGCGCTCCTGACACCCCGGATGCTTGTGTGACTTTGTATGAATCGGCTGGAAGCGGCCCTGATCACACGTTTGGGGCGGGTGTTTATGCGATTGATCATCAACGTATTCGAGTGGTTTGTCGTGCAGCTCGTAACGATTATCCTGCGGCTCGATCTAAGGCTGTAGCGGTGAGGGCTGTCCTTGGGGCTATTAGGGATACCACCCTTTCCAATGTGAAGATTTTGACGATGTTGGCGACTTCTGAGGTTTATCCATTGAGTCGAGACGGTGACGACCGAGCTCTTATCGGATGCGATTACACCGTATGGCTGGGTTAGATAACTCTGAAATACCAGTAAATGCTTATGGTAAAGGGGCTACAGAGGATTTAGAACCTAGGTGCTGGCGGTGCAAGAAGATGCTCGCAGTCATGGTTACTAGACCCTGGGTTATTGTTTGCCATCGCTGTAAAGCCAAAAACGGGGCCTGAGGTGCTTGCCTTGGGTGATCTAGGGCTGTAAGATTTACCAAGCGGTTTGAGCGGCTTGGGAGAGTCGTTAGACAGGTTTGAAAGTGACAGCGCACCTTGCGAGGTGTCATCCTTATACGTAGAACTCCATCAGGAGGTAAACAAAAAAAGAATGATGGCTTTGCATTATCTAATGCGTTTAGCCTGCCCCTATTACTCGATTCTCGGAGGTAACCGATGAAGAAAATGTTTTTAACCGCAACAGCGGTAACCATATTAAGTGTTTTTATTGGCTTGATTTCAGCAGTTCAGGCGGCTTCTGCCCCTACGACTGGTAACCCAGTTCCCCTTGTTTCCTTGGCCGCTTTTGAAGCCAAAAACCCGGCATATGTCTTGCCTGAGGTTTACAAGCATGGCGACTGCTCCTGGATTCCACCTGTTGCTTTGGCAGCTGGATGGGAGCAACGTCAGATTCCTCGTTTGATGCACATTATTGCTCGCGAGTCAGGTTGTTGCCCTAAGCGCATTGGTGGTTCGGCAGTTGACAAGAACTGCAACATCATCAAAATGGTTTCTATGAGCCACCCTTCAGATAGTGGACTCATGCAGATCAATGGGGTGAATTACAACCCAAAACGCAACAAGTACGCCCCTATCTGCACCCAAATGAAAATCTGTACTCAAGAGCCTTTGTTAGATGCGTTCATAAACTTGAAGGCTGGCAGATTGTTGTTTGAAGCAACTGGTAGTGACTGGTCACCTTGGACAGTTCCTGAGGGTGGTTGGTGAACTAAAGCCATATACAGTCGGCCTGCTGGCTGATGCGTTGTAAAGTCCTGATAGTTCTTCGTGTCCTCGTGACCTCGGCATCGCCCGTTCGTACCCTTGTGGTCAGGTCGGTATCCGGGGTAGAGCCACGTGCCACTATCAGGAGTACAGATGCCGAAATACCTCGTAAAACATGGGTTAGATTACCTAGATCGCCGCGTCGAAGCAGGCGAGATTGTTGACGACATTCCAGCGAAGTCTATTTCTTGGCTTAAAGAACAAGGAATTATTGAACTTGTCGATGGCTCTGCCAAGGCAAAGGTTGAAGTCAAAGAAGAGCCTGCTCCAGTTGTAGAGGCTGCTCCAGTTGTTGCTGATGCGATTGATTCGGAGGATAAGTAATGGCTTTTATTCATGGTAAGAGTGCTGTCGTTTTGCACGGTGCTTACGATCTGAGTTCATTTTTGAACGATGGTTCGGTGTCAAACATGGTCGAAACCGCCGAGACAACGGCCTTCGGTTCCAGCGCAAAAACATATATCACGGGTTTGAAAGATGGCACTTTGTCAGCTTCCGGGATGTTTGATGGTGCGGCAAATGCTGTTGATGAGGTCTTAACTGCCTCAATCGGATCTGACACAAACGCTCCAGTATCGTTCTTCCCAACGCTTACCACTATTGGTAACCCGGTGAAACTGTTACTCGCAAAGACAACAGGTTATTCGGTTTCTTCACCTGTAGGTGACGTTGTTTCGGTTTCCTATGATGCTCAAGCCGATGGTGGCATTGATCATGGCGTTTCCCTTGCTCCTTTGGCCGCAATTGTGGCTACCACAAACAGCACTTCAGTTGATAATGCTGCCTCAACCGCTAATGGTGGTTTGGCTCAGTTGCATGTAACTGCAAACACTTGGTCAGCTAATGCGACTATCAAAGTTCAACACTCGTCAGACAACTCAACTTGGGCTGACTTGGCAACATTTGCTGTTGTAGCAACAACGGTAAAAACTTCGGAACGGGTCGCAGTTGCGGCTGGCACGACCGTCAACCGATACCTGAGGGCGCAAAACACGCTTGCAACAGGTACAGGCTCAATCACATATCAAGTTTCTTTCGCACGGAGGTAAATCGTGGCATTCGTACATGGCAAATCAGCAACATTCAAGTTGGACAACTCATCGGGTACGCTCGTTGACTACTCCGCATATCTAAACGACGTTTCCCTTTCTCGCTCAATCGAGACTGCCGAAACTACGACTTTTGGTGTATCAGGTTCGGCTAAGACCTACATCGTGGGCTTGTCGGATGCGACTTTCAGCATTTCAGGCTTGTTTGACTCAGCAGCAGACGCAACTCTCGCTGGTGTTCTTGGTTTTGCAACTCCTTTGGATTTTGAATACGGCCCAGCAGGTCTAACAGCAGGTCTTATCAAGTATTCAGGTACTTGCATTATGACTGGCTACAACATCTCGGCTTCAGTCGGTGATGCGGTTCAAGCAACAGCAGATTTCCAAGTGACGGGTCCAGTTACTCGCGGCACTTGGTCGTGATAAGCCAATAGGCGAATCATAAACCCAAAAACCAACAAACACAGGAGAAATATCGTGTCCTTACGTGACCGCATTATTGCAGTAGATGACCTACAACGAGAAATCGTCAAGATTGATCAATGGGGTGTTGAAGTAGAAGTCCGAGGTATGAGCGGAGCTGCTCGCGCAGCGATTGTTCAGGATGCAGCAGATAACAATGGCAATGTCAACTTTGCGAAGATGATGCCTGAAGTTGTTGTCACATGCGTTTACGACCCAACAACGGGCGAACCTGTGTTTACCCACGCTGACAAGGACACCATCATGTCTAAGAATGGCGCGGCTTTGGAAAAAATCAACACGGTTGCTATGCGATTGTCGGGTTTTGGTTCTGACGCTATTGATGTTGCGGGAAAAGACTCCTCATCAACACCGAACGGCGGTTCCTCTTCGAACTAGCGGAGAAATTGGGGCGCACGGTTGCCGAACTTTTGTACGGCACACCTGCCCATCTCCCAATAACTTCTGCGGAAATAGTTGAGTGGGCCGCCCTATACAAATTAAGGGCTTACGAAGCTGAACAGGCAAACAAACGCAGGAGGTGATTAGATGGCTGAAGATATCCAGGTTGTAGCGCACTTACGTGCGATTGACGATGGCTTCACCAAGGCTTTTCAACAAGCCTCACAGTCTGCAAATCAGTTAAATCAAACAGTTGGTGGCGTAAACAAAAGTTTAATCGCTGCTGGTGCTGTTCTTGGTGGTGGTGCTTTTGCCCTAGTTAAATGGGGCAAAGCATCATTTCAAGCTGCTGCTCGTGTTTCGGAATTAAACGTCGCTATTGATGCGATTGGTAAGTCCACCGGGATCGGTGCAAAAAACATTAAAGCTGCGGCTAATGCCATCCGTGACAACGGTATTGAAATGGCTGCCGCACAACAGATGGCTATTGAGTTTGCTCAAGGCAACCTTGATATGGCTGAAGCCTCCAAAGTTGCTCGTGTAGCACAGGACTTGGCGGTTATTTCACAGAAGAACTCAACCGATACCGCAATGATTCTGACCCGTGCTATCAAAACGGGTAACAGTATGTTGCTTAAATCTGCTGGCGTTTCGTCACAGGCTTCAGAAGGTTATGCACGATACGCATTAAGTATCGGCAAGACAGCGAACAACTTAAACGCCCAGGAGCGTCAGCAGGCCATTATCAACCTCATCATGGAGGAAGGCACAAAGGTTGCTGGCGTTTATACGGCCGCTATGCAAGAGCCAGGCAAGGTTTTACGTTCGTTCCCTCGAATTGTCAACGACATGCAGGTGGCGATGGGTAATGCGTTGCTGGCTGGTTTCGGCCCAATGATTAAAGCCTCGTACGACCTATTCTCAGGGTTTTCTAAGTTAATTCGTGAAGGCGGGGCTTTGTATCCTGTTGTGAGCGAGTTGACAACTGCGATGCAAATGCTATTCACCCCATTTACGGTTGGTATCGAGAAGTTAGCCAAAATGGTTAAAGGCTTTAAGGATGCGAAACTTGACGTTGATGGCTTAGGTCAATCAATGGCAAAGTTCACGCCAATGCTGATGGCTGCCGCTACAGCTTTGACAACTATGGCTGGTAAGAGTCTTTTAATGGTGACACCTTTGAAGGGTCTTGCTGGTGGATTGAACCCGGTGATAGCTGGTATAGGTGTTTTGATAGCCCTGAACCCAAAACTTCGTAATAGTTTTGGTCAACTCGCCAAAGCTGCTGCACCCCTAATTCCTGCTTTCTTAAAGTTTGGTAAAGCTATTGCTGTTGCGGCACAGTCCATTTTGGAAGGTTTTGCAAGTATTGTCGCTGTTTTGGCTGGGCCTTTGGCTGGCATTATTACGGTTGTTTCAGGTGCTTTCTATGCGTTCGCTTCTGTGCTTGAGATGATGGGACCTTTGCTCGAACCTTTGATCCTTTTGATTGGCATAAAGTTTGTTGCCGCTTTGACATTGCAGAAGATTGCTGCAGCTCAGAGTGCGATTGCTACGGGTACTGCTACGACAGCCCAATTATTGTTTGGTAAAGCCACAATGTTTGCTTCCGGGATGGTTGAGTATTTTGCTACTGCCGCTCGATTTGGTGCTACAGGGATGCAGGCTTTCACGGCTATGACCGTGCAGGGCTTTATGGCAATGAAGACTGCTGTTATCAGTTTTATGTCTTCAATGCTTCCAATGTTGGCTTTGGCTGTTGCTCTTTACGCTGTTTTCAAGATTTTCCAGGCATTCTCTGACCGTAATAAGCAGGTTGAGGAACGTACGAAAGCCTTGAATGATGCTATTGAGGATCAGGTTAAGTCTCTCTCAAAGAACAAGGAAGCTTTAAGCACATATCTTTCTTCAACTGCTGAACTTGGTACAACAATTGCCGAGACTGGCGAAGATGGTGAAAAACTTACTCATGCTTTGAACTTCCTTGGTAAAACCCAAGAGGATGCTTTGCCTGTCTTGTTGGCGTTCAAAAAGAACCAGGAACAAACCGCTTATGCGATGGCTATGGCTAACGGTGCAGGGGCTGATCAGGCCGCCATCATTGCCAAGAATGTCGCAATGTATGAGGATATTGATGCTGTCCTTGTTGGTGTTGCTCCTGAGTTTCAGGAGTTGGCTCGACAGATGGAGGAGTTGGATGATCAGGCTGAGAAAACGCATATCCGGGACTTCGTTAAGGGTCACTTAGATAGCGTTATCGCTTTGGGCAAAGAAGAAGCAGCCATTGTTAAAGCCACCCAAGCCACCATTGAAGCCGAATATGCCGCTAAGGGTAAGGCTGGTACTGATGAAATGTATTTGGCTCTTCTTGCTGCTGTTGGTAAAAAACTTAATGAAACATCTGAAGCCGAGAAGAAGGTTGCTAAGGAAACAGAGAAGGCGAAACTTGCTGTTACCTCAATGATTGGTCGTTTGAAGGAGTTTAAGGCTGCTGGGGAAGACGGCAAAGCTACGGCTGAGGAATTGGCTAAGGCGATGTTTGGTATCGAGAATTACGATGCTGTTGCTAACGCCAAGACATTCTTTGAGATGCGCGAGGCTATGACAGGCGTGATGGATGCCGCTAAGGGCGCACGTGGGGACTTTGATGCGTTGACGAAGAGCGGTTTTGATCTGTTTGACGCAATCACCAAGAACGCGGCAGCCATGACCAATATGAAGAAGCCTCAGGAGGAGGTCGCTGCTGCTACTACGGTGATGATTGAGAACTTTATTGCTTCCGCTAAGGCTGGTGGTGCTTTAGACGGACAACTCAACATGATTCTTGAGTCAATGAACCTTTTGGGCGGTCTTCGCACGAAGGTGACGATTGATGCCGATATCACCGGGGTGAAGGAAAAGATCGCTGCTGTTGTCAAGGCGTTGGAGTTGATGAATCCTGCAACGTCGCGTGATGACACAACTGCACGATATTTGAGCCTTCTGAATGCACAATTGGCTGTTTTGGAGAAGGAATCCAAGGCTTACACGAATGTTTCTAAGAGCCTGACTCGCGTTACTGATGCGACTAAGAATGCTGCTGATGCAGATAAGGCTTTGCAGAAGCAAAAAGACAAACTTATTGACATGATCACCAATAAGTACAACAAGGCTATTGACGAGGCTACGAAGAAACTTGAGGCTTTGAAACAGAAACTTGATGATTTGAAGTCGGCCACCAATGATGCGATCAATGGGGCTTTCAATTTTGGCAATGTTTTTAGTATCGCCACCGAAAAAGTTGCAAAATATAACGAAGAAATTGACCAAGCGAAACAAGCACAGGATGATTATGCAGCGTCTGTAAAAGACTCGATTATGAGTGCTTTCAGCATGTCTGACGCTTTCTCCAAACAACAGAAAGCTGCCGAGGATCTTGTAAAAGCCAATGACGACTTGGGTAAGGCACAAGAAGTTGCTGATATCGCCCAACAAAAGTTCAACGATGCGATTGAAAAGTACTCAAGCGCAGCTGGTCGTAAGGCTCGCCGGGATGCTTATGAGGAAATCCAAAAAGCTGCTGTTGACCTGATTAAACCTCAAGAGGATTTGGCTGCAGCGACTCAGAAAGCCAATGATGCTCAGGCTCAACAGATTTCCTTCTTGGAGCAGTTACGTGTTCAGGCAAATCAAGCCAAGAGTTTTGCAAGCAAAATCTCGCAACTTACGGGTCTTGGATTGTCTAAAGAGGGCATAGATCAGATTATTCAGGCTGGTGCTGTTACTGGTAGTGCGATGGCTGATGAATTGATTAAGGGTGGTTCTGTAGCCATCAATGAAACGAATGAGTTGTTTAAGGACATTGCTTCCGTTTCAACTAAGGCTGGAGTTCAACTTGCCAATGGTTTCTTCACGATTGGCAATAAGGTTGGTGTTGATTTCATTTCCGCTTTGGCCGCTCAAGCGAACAATGCAACCGTTTTCGCTGACAAGGTTAAGCAACTTGTGGCTGCTGGTTTCTCCCCTGGAGCTATCCAACAGGTTCTAAGTGCAGGTGTTGAGGCTGGTACACAGATCGCTCAAGCCTTATTGGATGGTGGGGCTGAGGCTGTTGCTACCTCGACTCAAATTGAGAATGCGTTACTGGAAACAGCAAATAGTCTCAACGCTCTTCTTGGTTCAACGTTCTATGACGCTGGTATTTCTTTGGCTCAACAACTTGTTGATGGTTTAGAGGCAAAGTTGGCTGAACTGAAAGAGAAAATGTCTGAGATGACGCTTTCAGAGTTGAATGCTTTGAATGGTAAGCCTGTCGCTGGTACTGATGCTGGCGGTACTCCTAATGCCGCTAATCCATATGCCGGGTTGGTTGGTACTGGGAGTGATTTGGCTTCAAAGATTTCTGCTGCTAAAGCCGCTGCAGCTTCAGGACAGTTCGGTTCGTTTATGTCGGCTGTAAAAGCCTTGCACCCTAATTACCAACTGGATGCACAAACACCTGTTGCCGATGCAAAACTTGCTTTTCCTAACCTTTACAACGAGTTCAAGGCTGCTGGTTTAACTCACGCTGATGGTGGATTAATTACATCTCCGCAAATTGGCATGATTGGCGAAAAGGGTCCTGAAGCTATTATTCCTATGGATCGTTTGGAGCGGATGATGGGTGGCGGCGGTCAACCAATCAACATCACCGTGAATGCTGGTATGGGTGCTGATGGTGCCACTATTGGCGATGCGATTGTTAATGAGTTGATTCGCTACCAACGACGTAATGGCAAGATTCCTGTAAAGACGCTCTGATATGGCACAGGTGATGCCTTGGGGCGGTGAATACAAACTTATTGCTGAACTTGGTTTGCCGCAAAACCCTTTTACTCTTGATAATGCGACTCTCGGAGTTTTAGACGGAAACTGCTATATAGGTGGTCGAGCAAATGATGATTTGACTGACCGGGTGTTGTCAATTGATGTTTCGCGTGGCCGACATGACCAGTTTCAGGACTTCCAAGCCTCAACTATGACGGTCACATTGTCCAACAATGACCGAGAGTTAGACCCAGTAAACCAATCCAGTCGCTATTGGGATCCTGTTACTGAGACTTCGGGCGTAACGATTCGACGAAAGGTGACCCTGTATTACGGCACTACAGCCATTTTTACTGGGCTTATCACCGACATTGATATTTCTTATGACCCTACTTCTGCCCCAAATACTCGATCAACGGTAGAGATATCGGTTGCTGATGATTTCGTAATTTTGGCTAACACCTATTTGGATGAGGTTTTACCGACAAGTCAGTTGAGTGGAGCTCGTATCAATGCGATTCTTGCTCTCCCTGAAGTCAACTATCAAGGTGCTACAGATATTGATAATGGGACTGTTGTTTGTCTTGATGATCCTATTTCGGTTGGTACTAGGGTTTTGGATGCGTTGCAGCAGGTTTCCGCAACTGAACGTGGATATTTGTATGTGAATGGTGCTGGTGTGCTTCGGTTTACGGATCGCGTTATTGGTTCACCAACGATATTGAAACTATTTTCTGATGGCGAAACAGGTACCGAGTACAACACTTTGTCCATTGTTTATGGCCAAGAAAACCTCTTTAACAAGGTCACTTGCACACCTATTGACTCAATAAACCCTGGTGTCGCAGAAAATGCTGCAAGTATCACTACTTTTGGTGTTTCAGCTTTGCAACTCAACAATTTGCTGTTTTCTGATGCCGATGCACAAGATTTAGCCGAATACATGCTTGAGTTGTACCAATTGCCTTCATATCGTTTTGATGGTATGACCATCACATTTGCTGGTAATCAGGTGTCTTTGGTTGATCAGGCAGAAATTATTGCCCTTGATTTGGGTGACACGGTAAGGATCAACAAAACATTCTCGGTGGGTAGCCCTTCACAGATTTACCAAAATGTGACGATTGAGCATATTGATCACCGAATTAGCCCTCAAGCCCATGAGATTACCTACATGTTTTCCCCGGCTTCATTTTCTACTCTCACGAAAACGGCTACGGGTTCAGGTGCTAGTAGCCAAACGGCTATTGGTTTGCATATTGCTGATCGAACTGCTGTAGGTACAGGTTCAGCAACAACTGGCGATACGGCTATCGGCTTGCATGTAGCCCCAAGAACTGCAACTGGCGTTGGTGCTGGAACATCCACCTCTACAGCTCGTAATGCCACTCAAAATAGGACAGCAACAGGTATCGGCACGGGAACACAGACTGCTGCTCCAGTAGTTGTCAAACTACGGTCGGCTACAGGTTCAGGAACAGGAACGCAAACAGCAACAAATCAACTGGTCGCATTGTTAATCATGGACAGCGCAACCTCGGGTATTTTGAACTTGAATGTGTTGGGTGAATACAACCGACGTGACAGGTCGGCTACAGGCTCAGGTGGCGCAACTGCTGGAAGTTCTGCTGTCGGAGTCCATGTCTCTCCAAGAACAGCAACAGGTTCAGGCTCAGGTAGCCAGTCTGCTACGGCTCGTAACGCTACTGAAAAGAGGACTGCCACAGGATCAGGTACAGGTGCTGGAAGTTCTACTGGGGCAAGCACTCTTGTCCTTGTCCTTGATAGCGCAACTAACGGAAAACTCAACACAAACACGCTATCTGCGAACTAATCAGAGGTTTAGACAGATGCGTTCTAACAGAAAGTAATATGAGGAACTATGCCAATTAGACCGACGTTCACTAGCGGCGATGTTTTGACTGCCGCAAATATGACGACTGTAGCAGCTTCAATAGTTGCTATTAATGCCCAAACTGGCACGACTTACACTTTGGCAACGAGCGACATTGGAAAAATTGTTACCTGTAGTAACGCCTCGGCCATTGTCGTCACAATTCCAGCATCAACTTTTGCCATCGGCGACCAAATAAACGTTATGCAGTATGGTGCTGGGCAAATCACTTTTACCCCAGCAGCGACCGTAACGATGCGATCCTCAGGATCTAAAACTAAGACTTTCGGACAATACTCTGTAGCAACCCTAATCTGCATTGCCGCTAACGAATGGGTGTTGGTCGGCAACATAGCGAGTTAGTGATGCAGATTCTCGGAAACGTTGATCCGGGTGTAGCCGCACCACAGAACGCACCGACCTCTTTAAGTGCTATACCAACGAATACAAACGTTGCTATTTCGTTTACCGCACCAACCAATGATGGTGGATCGCCGATCACGAACTATGAGTATTCTTTCAACAACTCGACTTGGACTGCTCTCAGCCCAGCGGATGCTACAAGTCCTATAACCGTAAGCAGTTTGACCCAAAATACTGCTTACACGATCTATTTGCGCGGTGTAAACATTGTTGGTTCTGGCCCAGGTTCAACAGGTGTTTCGTTTACAACCGCTGGTGTTCCAACAGGTACAGCGACTATTTCTTCTGTCTCTAGTGTTACTCAAACAACGGCAACCGTTAACTACTCTGTTGCTGCTGGTGGTGGTGCAATAACAGGATACGAATTGTATATTGCAGGTGGAACAAATGCTTGGAACACTACAACTGCTAGTCCTATATCTGTTACTGGATTAACAGCAAATACGGCTTATACGTTTTATGTTCGA
>Ga0247723_1001215_pt1 | contig 15535 bp, 17 predicted proteins | sample MSEWelMarce5H_FC_FD_189079 | JGI IMG/M metagenome (GOLD analysis project Ga0247723, IMG submission 189079) | Subsurface sediment microbial communities from gas well in West Virginia, United States - MSEEL Well Study Marcellus 5H_FC | ecosystem: Environmental > Terrestrial > Deep subsurface >...
CATTCTGCGTTTTTTAGCTTCGGCTTTTTGTATATCTCTTAATTCTTGATCTTTTGCTACTTTCTGCTCTGCTAATACTTTATCACGCATCTTCTCAAAACGAGTCCACAAGTCGCCTAATTCTGGTGGAGTGTTATACACCATCTCCTCTCTAATTTCGGCTTGTAGCTGGTCTAAACGCGATCTAATCAATACTCTCTGAAGTGCTCTACGACTAACCGATAACTCACCTTTGTATACCTGTTTAGCGTTCTTTTCTTCATTCCAGAATATGCCTTCAATCTGGTCTAATACATCAAAGAACTTACCTAAATGGTCGCCAATCTGAGTAATCGTATCGTTAGGATCAGCCTTGGCTATATGCTGAACCCTCTGCACTTCTTCGTTAAACTGTATTTTCTGCTGATTGCTAGGGTTAGGTATCTTAGAAAATTGTACTTTTAAATCATCTAAGACTTCCTTAACGTCTCCAGCCGCACCTTTAATATCTTTATATAACTTACAGCCTTGTTTACAGGCACTAACAGCAGCATTAGCAAGCGCAAGAAGTGTAAACGGGTCCACATCTACTTAGGCAATTGACCGCTGCCAGCCATCCAGAACAATAGACCTAAAGCACCAGCACCGACAATCCAGAATATCTTCTTAACGACAGAACGACCTACTTCTTCGTATATCTTCTTAAAAGCAACTTCGGCTGCTTTCTCTGCTATATGGTCTATCTGCTGGTCTGTAAGTTCTATTTTTTCCATAATTACTCGTAAATAATGTTAATTGAACCAGCATCAAAAGTATCTGTTCCATTGACTGTAGTAATACGAATAGCAGTTAATACAGCACCTAAAGCAACAGCTCCAGCACCAAACGTTTGATTTACAACTTGAGGAGAAATAATAGACATTTCTGTCCATGTATTGCTAGTCAAAAGATTCGCAGACATAACTCCATTATAATTATTTGCAGCAGCAATAGCATTAGTTATTAAAAATCCAGTTGTAAAAACTGTTTCCGCGCTACGATTTCCACAACATCCAACATATCCACTAGTTGTGTACGTTGGGGTAGAGCCTGTTCCAAATTGCACTAACAATGGAGATGTACTACTTGTACTTACTCCTTGAAGCATAACCGTAACTCGTTTTGCAGTAGACGGTATACCAGTAAATTCAACTGCAGTACCCGATGCATTTTGAGCAGTTAGAGCAGTAGGACCAGCATTACCAAATGACGGAGGAGCATCACCGTTAGACTTTAGTACCTGACCTTCTGTACCGTAACTAGTCGCACCAGAACCGAATGAGAAGCCACCATTTTTAGTAATTAATAAACGCTGAGTTAATGTATTAGCAGTAGAACCTGATGAACCAGCAGCAGCAGTCTTTACAACAATGCTGCCAGAACCACCGTTACCAGTTCCATTACCAGCATTAATCTCAAAGCTAGCACCAGTTATATTAGTACCTGTGCCACTAGGAGCGCGTAAGATACTTCCTGCAACTGACGTAGTAGCATCACCTGTACCGAGAACTACAGTACCTCCAATATTTACTTTGCCAGCAGAATCAATCTTTAAACGATCTGATCCACCAGTAACTAACGCTAATGTATCAGCAGCAGGACGATAGATGCCTGTATTCGTGTCACCACTCCACGATAATGGGGGAGCCGATGCAGTCGTAGCAGCAGCGTCTAAATACAATACAGAGCCACTAGTCTGCGTAACTGATCCACTCAATACAGTTGCGCTCGTCGTAGTACCGATATTATTAGTACCACTCATCGTTACGGTACTGCTCATTACTACAGCACCTGAGAATGTTGTACCTGAGCTAAATACAGCACCGCCAGACGAAGTAAATGCACCACCTACGACTAGACCATCACTATCTGATCCTGTCTGCATATCCTTGACCTGAGCCATTACCTCACGGATAGCATTATTAATACCAGATGGTGCACAACCTTCAGCAATGTTAATACCTGCAATATCGGTATTATTTGACGCTGTAGCTGACCATTCGCTAACTTTGTTCTTTGCCATGATTTAACCTTTATTGACCTAATAGCCCTGTAAAAGTACCCAAAGCAGCCGCACCAGGTACTACCCCTATTGGTTTCATTCCTTGAGTTCTACGACGCAATTCATCAAGAATAGCTCTTTGCTCAATAGGATCAGTCGCAAATAATCGTTTTTGAAGTTCTGATGAAGTTTCTCCGCTAATACCTTTAGTTCTTGCTAATCCTTGACGAGCAATATCCATAGCAACACCAGTTAATCCACCTCTAGCATAATTTTGAGCTAATGATCCTAGTTCTGCTGTTCCTTGACTTGTAGCTAAACGCTCACCAGTTTGTGACCCGCCCATTAATGATTTAGCTGTTTTAGTTTGACCTTCAAGAGCATCAATATACTTAACAAAATCATTATATTGATTCTTATCTGTAAACGCATAACGCATTAATGATTTCTGCTTATCACTTTTAAATACTTGTCTAGCAAAATCACCGCCTTTAAAGTTCTCAAGACGAGAATTTACATCAGACATCATCCCTAAACGAAATGCTTCTTTTTCAGAATCATTCATCTTTTTAAGATTGTCTAATGCTTCTTTGTAGTCAAGTTTTTGATATTTTTGTCCTACCTCAAATGCTGATTTAATACGCTCATTATCAGCAAATTCAGCATTAGCTTTAGCATATATAGGATTTTTGACCTTAATAAGATCGTTAAATTCTTTTCTTACTGTGGCTACATCTCTGCCATACCCAGTAACTTTACCTGTAATTGCGTCTGTTTCTTTTTCAACAATACGATCAAGCCCTATTTTTACTTGATGCATTACATCGGTAGGAACTTTCCTATCACTTAGGAAAATATCTAAATCAGGCAATGTATCTCCGTAAACAGCAGCACGTTTTTGAGCCTCTTTATAAGCATCCTGAAATACAGGACGATCCATAAATTGCCTGAAATCTTTGGCATAAATATTCTTGCTATAAGCCAATGGATATTTAGCACTAGCAGCAGCTTTTTGATTTTCTGCTAAGAATTGCAAATACTCATATCCATTAACATTTTTACCTAAACCAGCTTTCTCAACCAATCCTTTAACAATATCGCTAGGCTGATCGATCATTCTTGATTCTAAGAATCTAGCTGTTGATGCTTTTTGACCTGATGGAACGACATAAGCCGAATAAGCTAAGTCTTGCAAACTCTTACCAAGATCAGCTAATACAGGACGAGGAACTCCGACACGCTCCATTTCGTTAAGTAATTGAGCAGCTTCTTGAGTAGTTAAATTCTCTTTCTGTAACGCGTTAGCTATCATCTTAGAGGCTGCTCCAGGCTGATCTCCTACACCAGAAGCAGTTAATACATTCTTAATTACAGTACCAGCACCACGTAATACTAAAGGAACTGTACCTCCAACAGCAGCACCAAATACACCAGACTCTAATGCCTTACCACTAACATCAGTTTCAGCAGTACCAGCACCAGTTAATGCACCTGTAGCCGCACCAACGCCAGCACCTCGAACGATCTGACCTGGAATAGTAGTTCCTGTAATAGCTTCTTGAATAGCAGGACCAGCACGACCTAATGCTTTAAATGCGCCAAATGGAGCAGCTAAAGCACCACCAACCTCAGTAACAGCACCTGAAACAGGATAATCCTGCTTAAATTGGCTTTGTTGTGCTCTTAATCTATCTCTTATTTGTTCGTATTGAGGACCTGAAATAGCTCCAGATCGTAATGCAGCTTCTATTTCTTCATTGAGTCCAAATGTAGCACCACCAGCAGCAGACCTTAATGCTTCAGTTTTACCAGAATAAGGAACTGCATTATTCATTATTGATCCCTGCATATTCCTTTGAATAGCAGAGCTTATTTCCTGATCTGTCATATAGTCAGGAAACTCTACAGAACCCATGCCAGGTACATCAATAACTTTAGCCATTATTCAATCCTTCCTGTAGCTGGATTGTATGCGCGAATTTTAGGTTTATTTGCTTCAGGTTTACCAAGACTATAAAAATCTGCTAAATCAGCCGTATCTTTTCGTTTCTTTAATGCAGAAAGATTCTTTTCATGTATAGCAATTTTTCCGCTTGAAACTTTCTCCAAAGAATTAAGCAAAGAAATAACTTCTTTTTGTGTAAAGTCTTTAAAGTTACCACCAGCAGCACGTTGAATTAATGCGCGTTCATTCTCAGTAATTTGTCCTTGCCCCTTCATCGCAGTAGCAGCAGTCAGTTCTAAATTAGCAAGTCCTTGCATTGCCTGAGCAGTTCTAGCAAGTTTTTCCTCTGTATTAGTACCTGCTACACCAAGAGAAGAAGCTAACTGATCTATAACTCTAGGAGCATTACTCAATGGACCTGCATATACACCTTTTTCAACTAATGGTCGTATATTCTGAATAGTTGCTATTGTTCCCTGTGCCGCATTTGCGCTGTTATATGTAGTCTGAATAGCCTCAGAAACACCCTTACCAAACTCTTTAGCAAAAGTATTAGCTGCAACATTAACTTGTGTAGCACCAAGAGGCTTAACAGCTTTTAAATAATCTATAAATGATCCTGAAAATCCTTGATTCTGAGCAGCTTTATATTCTTTAATATCAGATGTTAAATCCTGTGATGCAGCAGTCTGAATACTTTGTATCCCTTGACGTAACTGATCTCCATTAATTGATCCAGATTTTGCTAATTGTTTTAATGAATCAACATTAGTGCGTAAATTTTCTGGAACTGATTTCTTAAATCCTTCAAAGTCAAAGCCACCAACAGCATATTGTTGAATTTGAGTATCAAGATTCTTAATCTGCTCAAGATTATTTTTTACTTCATCATTAGCAGCTTTAGTTCCCAATTTAGAAAGATTAGAATTAACTCTAAGCAGAACATTTTTTTGCTCTCTTAATGCCTGTTCTTCTCGATTAACTTGTGGAGTAGGTTGAACTACTGGAGCAGTAGGAGCTACAGGAGCTACAGGTGCGGCAGGAATCCCTGCGTTATATCCCTGACCTAAGTCAACAGGATACATTTCAACAGCACCAGCCATCGGAGCAGTAGGCTCACGTACTGGAGCAGTGCCAGGGATTACACTAGGAGAAACACCTGCAACACCACCATCAACAGCAGGACCAGCCACACCAAGCATCTGGTTCATTTGGTCATTATATTTCGCTAATGATTGACCGTATTGAGAAACGTCTTGACCATATTTAGCCACATTTTGATTATATTGAACTTGTTCAGGTGGCATAACTTGCTGTTGAACAGGCTGCTGACCATAAGCCTGTTTATAAGCCTCAGAAATAGGTCGCTGCTGTTCTAATTGACTGACCATCTCTACAAATTTAGCCGGATCAATACGAGCTAACGGAGCCAAATCAGGGTATCTAACTGCCATGTCTGCAAATGCTTTTTGCTTATCCGCATTAGCTTGCAATTGTTGAGCAGCAGAGAAATTCTGTAATCCTTGTTGATACGCTTGACCAGATGCGCCGTAACCAGCACCTAAAGAGCCTAATATATTCTGTATAGCCGATCGTTTAGGACCTTGCCTACCCATACCTTGAGCTAATGCAGCAGCAGCACCTAATAATCCAGAAATATTAGACTGCCTAGATAATGCTTGAGACTGATCTTTTCCTAACAACCTTTCATACATTGGATTTTGCTGACCAAATATATTTAAGTTTGCAGGATTTATGTAATCAGTCCAACTGCTTTTATCTACCGGAGGAGGATTCCCGTAATAAAACTGATTTCTTTCTTCAGGAGTTAAAGCCATATTTCACCTATAGCAAAGAAATTGGTTGTGGACGCATTACGGACTGACCTTGTGGATTTAATAAACTCATGTAATCCATTGGAGCAATCTGACCACGCTGAATTTGACCTGGTTGCGCATAAGGAATAGGCTGACTTGGAGCCATTAAATCTTTAGCTAATCCAAGCCCTATTTGTGATGTCATAGGATTTTGGTTCATAAATGTATTAGCCGCACTAATATCTTGACCAAGACCAGTTAGAGTCGATGGCATAGTCATACCGCTAAACATCCCACCAGAAGAACCAGCTAATGCAGTTTGCCCTGCTGTACCTACACTTCCATATCCACCACCAGCAAAACCACCGCCAGTTCCTGCACCAGCAGCCCCACCAAATCCACCAGATAATCCACCACCAATACCACCAGTAGCACCGCCGATTAATGCACCTTTAAGAGGATCATCACCTTTAATAGCAGCACTACCGCCACCCATAGCCGCACCAATCAAAATACCTGTAGTAACTGGATCACCCATTATTTGCCTCCTGTCGGCGTAGCAGTCTGCGTAGTCGTAGTGCCCTGAGGAACACTAGAGAATAGATTCGCAAACTGACTTAGTTTCATTTGTGGCAAGTTCTGCTCGTAATTCCAACGGTTAATATCAGCTTGCATCTTTGCTGTATCGTAACCTTCACCAGCCTGACCAGCTTTCAATAATTGATTAATATCGAAGTAATCAGCTTGAGCCATTGCAGGAGCAGCACCAACCGCAGCCATTTGACGAGCACGTTCAGCTTCAGCCGAGTTATACGCTAGTTGACCACCCTGCTCAGTTAAGGCACGAGCAAAGACGTCTTGAGCCTGACCTGTTAGCTGACCTTGAGCAGCAGAGCCATAACGACCAGCAGACGCAGCACCAGACTGTAATTTCTGAACATTACGCAGATAATCCTCACCTGCTAGACGATTAGTCTGCTCTAAAGCACCCGCTAGGAATGGATTAACGCCACGCCCTTGAATCGTAGCTAGTTGCTCTTGTTGTGCAGCTTTAACGAGTGGAGAGCCTCCTAGAGCGCGTTCTCTAGCCATTGCAAGAGATTCTTGCGTAGCCTCTGAAGGAGATATATAGGTCTGCCCTTTAAAATACTCAGGACTCTGACCTTGATAGAGACGTTTAGCTTCTTCTAAGCCATACGTTACATAGGGAGCTATTCGAGGATCAATGCTCGAAGTTGTTGTACTTTCTTGACTACCGCCGCCACCACCCATAATTACACCTCACAAATCCATTGTTTCGGACGGAATCCATAACTACCCGCCCTTTTAGCCCAACCGCGCCTATGGCTAGAAAATGTTATGTATTTGACGTTAGCTTCAGTAGCCATACCTTTTATATATTTTAAGGCATTTTCGACAACATCATAACTATTTTCTAACGAATAAGCAGCCCATAAATGCATTGTTTCACCCTGTGGCTGTAAAACAAAGAATCCAGCGTAATGGTTGTTCTCTATCAGCACAAATAACAGACTCTTTTGATTAAAACAGTCCGTATATACATCCTCAATTATCCAGTTCTCTGGACTCTTGGATTTAATCTTATCTAAGCCAGTTCTGACACTAGCCCACCAATTACGTAGTTCCTGCGGAGCAATATATTTATATTCCATTAACCCACCACAATGTAGCCATACGTCTTATTCGCTGTGCTATTAGCCCAATGAGTCAATGTAGCTTGCCCTTGTTGTCTACTGGAAACATATATATTAGATGACGCATTAGGAGAAATATAATTCATTGTGGCAATAACTGACGCTGTAGTAGGTCTAGTAGGGCTAGTTCCAGCAGCATAAAATTGAAGACTTACATTTGTACTAGGAGATGACCAATAAATCTCAATATAATCATTAGCACTTAATTCTAAGAAGTAATTCCATCCAACAACAGTATGACCATCAATACCACCATGACTAGATGGGACACCAACAAGTCCAGTAGATCCAACAATATTTGTTCCGTTTTTTCTTAACCAAACACTAACATCATGTTCTTGCGTATCAATATTCTGAAACTGACCAGACCACTGTAAATTATAAATTCCTGTGTTTCTGACATTCATACGTGAACTATTAGATAGATATACTCCATTGGAGTAGTCAGTCGTATCTAACGTCATAGCTGTAGCTGTATTAGCCGTTATAGTCTGATCTACAAGGCTCTGAAACGCTCCGTATGGCATTGAATCAGCATTAGCAGCAGCAGATATAGGGATTAGAAAAATAAGGCTGTCGTAGCCTATACGCTCGTCGTATAACGTAGTCGTAGTAGCGTTTCCTGTCGCTAGTGTAATAGAACCAGTATTGTTAGATTTACCATCCATTAAACCTCTGACAACCTCTGATACAGCACGGTTATCAGCACCAAATGGAGGTAATGTACGAAACTGAGTCATCGAGTTCCCTGACCAACAATGTCTATCTCAGCCGCTACAGCAGTTTTCCATGACGTACTAGTAGGACTCATCTTAATCCTGTGATAACGACCAGCAGAACGCAATGGTACGCCACCCTCACTATTAGCCGCTACTGGATCAGTAAACGAAATACCATCCTCTAATAAGCCACGACTAGCTACAGATATAGTTCCAGTGCCATTATCAATCACTGGTCTTGCAAATGTAATAACAGACCTGCCAGAATCTATATCGCCTGAAGTTATCGCAGCAGACTTGTTCTGACCTGAGAATGAGATAATCTTTTGCCCTGAAACACCCATAAACAATAGTATTCCACCAGCCCAAACACGTGAATCCAAAGGAACATCTAACGTGTCTAAGTTGCTATCGTAATTATCTATCTGCTCTAACGTAGCACTAGGAGTTAAACCAAACGCAATAGATGTAGCCGTAGTATCTGCATAACTCCAACGGTTTAAATCAATGGAGTAAAACAGCAAATAACGACCACCAAACGTATTTTTAAAGTTCCAAACGATTAATTTACGTACCGGATCAACCGTAGCACTCATAGAAGTGCGTATTTCATTAGGGATAGCGTTATCAAAGAACCATCTATTTACTTTTTCAGCACCAATGCCCTTACTTGTCTGTCCATCGCAAGCATAAAAGCCATCATCCGATAAAAAGTACGTAATCCCTCCAAACTGAGCAATAGAGCCACTACTAGAGCATCCTAAAGTACGAGAAATAGCATCAAATTGGAAGAAAAACGGTGATCCTACGTAACTCATACGATAGATAGCACGTTCCAAGAAGATTAGACCGTATTCTCCACCTGCTAAACCTGTAATATCTCCACCATCAGGTAGAACTTGTGTATCTGATTGACTAGCAGCACCAGGAGTCCAGTCAGTCTCGTCATTAATGTCAGACCAATAGACCTTATTCGTATCGCTACCATCGTCAGCAGCCACAACAAAGTCACGAACCACAGTGACATACTTACAAACAGGAGCAGCAGCCGCTAAATCATCAAAGGATGAACCACCAGCCATATCGTATGCTTGCAACTTATTAAGTCCGTTAGCCGCGATTATCTTTGCTCCGAACTGAGTAACATCCCACGAGTTTGTCGATGTATATGTAGTGCTAACAGCGTCTAAACTAATATCGCTAGAGTCAAACTTAAATATCTGAGTAGCTCCAGCCGCAAATAGATTCGTAGCACCGCTATACTTACCTGCGAAAGTAATCAATAAATCCTGACTAGCATTAGCTGAATAATCTGCCTCTAACTTAAATGGAGCATATCCGTTAGTTACTGGATAACAGTTAAATGCATCCGTTACCGCACCAGTTACACCAGGCTGATCTGGCAGCCATTCCCCGAAGATAATCTTTTGCTTTGCCATTACTGTCTAACCCATGTGTTTGATTCGGAAGATACAGTTTGCCAAGTATTCGCATTAGGACTTATTTCAGTCCATGTATCTGAGTCTGGAGTTACGTCAGTCCATTCATAGCCAGATACATTAATAATATTAAGTGTTGCTGTTCCGTCAATATTAGCATTGCCATTGTATATAACACCACCTAAAGCTGAGAATGAAGCATCAGCAGTTATGTTAGCGTTACCACCAATTACAAAAGCTCCGATAGCTGTAACTTCTGCATTAGCATCAATTGACGCTATACCAGTTCTTACTAATGATGCACTAGCTTCAAATTGAGCATTAGCAGTAATAGCCGCAGTAGCTAGATTAAGTTTAGATGCAATTACGCTAACTGTAGCTGTGCCATTTATAGATGCCGAAGAATCAGCCGTAGCCTCATATTCTGCATATCCATCATTCCAATAACCAGCGACTACATAGCGATCAGGCTGGCTTAGATCACCATCGCCATATCCTTGTACCCAATAGCCATAGTCAACGTAATTAGCCATTTTCGTTATTTATTTCGCTAGATGAACTATCGATCTGATACTCAACCCATCCTAAATCTAAGTAATGCATCCATTTATAACCATCACGAGTTGCTGGCATAACATCACGTACAACCCATCCAGGAGGAAAACACCAGATGACTTCCTGCCCTTCAGATGCAGTAGGAGCATCAGATACCTCTATCCATCCTTCTGTCCCATCAGTTGCAATACTTGGTATAGAACCGTTTTTAGAGTAAAGCATATATTACCTATTGAACGAAGAAAGCCGCAATTGGAACAGTAGTCACATCTCTTGCAACTTTAGTAACTCTAATTTCATCAAGATAACCACTTAGCAAAGTTGTACCTGTTCTACTTGCTCCAACATACATACTATTTGTTTGGTTAAAGTTATCTGTTACAGCACCACCACTCGTAGCATCAAGAGTTGTTGATCCAGTTGTTCCTAAATATAACTTTAAATTACCAGTACCTGTACCAGACCTAACTACAGCAAAGTAATACCATGTACCAGAAGATAACGACGTAGCTCCAGTAAGTGCTGTAGCCGTATAACTAAACTGTAATTTGTTTCCAGACGTTATATTGACAGACCATCCTGTAGTTCCTGTGCCCTTACTAATAATTCCGTAAGCTACGTTAGCAGCAGTTAAATATACCCAACCATCAATTGTAAAATCACCAGTACCAAGCTGGGTATTCGGCGTATCTGGAGACAATAGATAGTCTGTAGTCCCATTAAATGCCATTGATGTAGTACCAAACTTTTCTTGGGTAGCACTTGCCTGAGCACTCCCAACAGTCTCTAAATCATTTTTAGCAGAAGCATCATAAATACCAGCATTGGTAAAGTTCAATAACAATGATGGGCTATTAGATGTTGTTGGTGGTGCGGTAGGTACTGTAATAGTTAATGCTGTGCCTTTTACATATTCAAATCCTGCTATATAACCATTAAAACTATTTAACTGAGTTCTACCAGCAAACATAGTCAATGCAGATGTTTGACTATATGTAGTTGAGTTTGCGAAGTTTAACTGTGATACGCCATTGATATAAAGATTAATAGTGCTACCAGAACGAACAGCAGCAACATGAGTCCATGAACCAGCGGGTATTGTCGCAGTTGTTGCATTAGATGTTGATGTGTCAGTCCAGTTTAATTGGTTTGAAGCATTTATAGAAAATACCCAGCCAGTTGTACTAGTTCCCTTTGCCGCTATAGTATGAGCTACGCCAGCTACAGCCCTATATACCCAACACTGAATAGTAAAGTTACCCGCATCAAATTGTAAAGGCGCAGCATTAGCTACAGTTAAATAATCTCCAGTTCCGTCAAGGTATGCACTACCACCTACTACACTAGTGCTATATGCAGCAGTTGGCAAGAATGGAGAAAATGCTTGTACAGTTGGCTCAACTGTAGCTGTAGAAAGAACTGTTAAAGCATTTCCATTTACGACATTTACAAACCTATTTGAGATACAAGTTAATAGAGTTGTGCTTGCATCAGAAGTATAAAATGCTGTTGGAACAGTAATTGTTCTATTTGTAGTTGAAACTCTTAAATTTGATATGTAACAAATAACAGGGAAATAGTTTGCTCCCGTATATCTTCCGTTAATATACCCAGTTGTGCTTGTATAGTTTGCTGATGATATTCCTGTGCCAACTGATACGCCATCAATATACAAAGTTAATTGATTTGTTCCTGTGCCAGTTCTAACTAAAGCTATATGCGACCAAGCATTCACAGTAATAGCAGTGCCAGAGCCAGAAGCAATTAATGTAGTAGATGTTCCAGCACCATCTCGTTGGAAAACACGTAATTGATTTGTGTTTTCAATAAGAATTCCTATACCATTAGTCCCGCTTTCATATAATTGCCCAACAGTTCCAGAGCCATGAGCTATGAAATAATAATTAAACTCTATTGTAAAATTTCCAGTGCCAAATGCTGTAACGGCGGCAGTAAGTGTTGTTTGGCTTGTGGCGTTATTAGTTGGAAAATAATTACTCCATCCAGTCTGGCTAAACGGTGTAAATGTACCCTGCGTAGGAGCATTAGGACCAGTAGAAGGATTACGAGTTATAGAATAGCCATTACTAGACGAATCTAAAAACGTATTGTTATGCGCTCCATCAGTACTGCTAGTATTTAGCAATAAAGCAACACGATTAAAGAACTCATCAGTTGTAGCCGCAATCACAGTCTTAGCAGCTACTAGCATATTCATAATGCCACTCATGACACGTTTCCTGTGATGGCGCAAACCGTCCCACTAATAAATAATACAGTAGCAATACCACGAGTTGCTAAAGTAACACTGGCTTTATCTGAATCCGTTCCAGCAATGTAAGCCGTAGTAATCGAGCAAGTAATCGTAATGCCTCCACTCGTATTATTAAAAATAGAGATGGCATCACCTTCAGCAAACGTAGCATCAGGGATCGTTATAGAGCCGCCTGAGCCTACTTGCACATACTTACCTACATCACCTACAGCCAGCGTATACGAACCCGTCTTAGTACCAACAGCAGGAAGATCACGGTAACCTACTTGATTAGTTCCATCAACCGTACAGTTCGTTAACGCGCCAGAGCTAGGAGTACCCAATACACCGCCATTAACCACAGCAGCACCAGACGAACCTATATTGACCGCTAAAGCTGTAGCTACGTTAGTACCAAGACCACTAACACCCGTCGATATTGGCAGTCCTGTAGCATTAGTTAGAGTAGCTGATGCTGGAGTACCTAGAGCACCACCAGATTGATATTTGTCTGTGTTTAGATTCGTAAAGTTATTATCAACCTCGGTATAACTTAGTGCCGAACCCTTACCAGCACGAGTGACAATTGTTGACATAATTCACCTTACGCTAAAGTTACTGACAAATTTCCAGTAGTTATTTTAAATATATCTCCATTACTGATTGTCTTACTCGTATCTAATGCTGTGTGATATAGCAAGTTACCGCTAGTTACCGCATCACGAATACCTACGTAAGAAATAATGCCCCAATCAGCCGTAGCCTGGGGAAACTCGATAGCAGCACTATTCGTCGATACTCCGTTACTAGGAGATGCAAACGTAATAGCCTGACGAGCATACGATCCACCTGTAACTTCAGTGCCAGTGTCAGCATCTGTCGGATCATCTGTGTATAACGACAAATAAGTCGTAGTCGGAGCCGTGTAGGTAGTACCACGCAGAGTTCCGTTAATTAAAGCATTCTCTAAGTAATTACTCATTTCTGCCATGATTTACCTCACTGACATTGACATAGGTTGACCACCATACTCACTACTCTGGTCAGCTACATTGATTGTTGAAATAGCACGATCATACAAAGCACCCCAAGTCTGGAGCCTAGAATCGTTCATTAGATACGGCTCAGCTTCTCCCAATGCAGCATAAAGCAAAGCATCAGGATAGTTAGCTAAAAATACATTCGATGAATTAGTGTCGCTTAGGACAGGAGGCTTATAGTAATACAGCATCTGTGCGCTATAAGCAGTATCAGGTATAGGAGCGAACTGTATCTCAGACGAGAGAATCGTATAGTTCACTGGCTTACCTGAATCAGTAGTCCTAGCTGTTGCAAAAAAAGCATTAGGAGATAGATACGTTACCGATGTTGCTGGATTAGTACGCAGATGTACATCACGCATCTCTAGGAAGTCGTTAGGAAGCCCCAACGTCTCTGTACCTGCTGTGGTATCAGCACGAGCCACAACGAGCATCTTGCGGGTTCTAAGCTCCCTAGAGAGCCTAGCCTCAGCCAGAGCAATAAAGTCTGGTATCTGTGTTGTTAGATCACTACGAGCTAGATAGTTTGCTATCGTAGTCTTTAAATCACTGTAGCTCGTAAATGCCATAACTATTTTCCTGAGTTGTGTCTTTCCACAGCCCCATCTTCTACATCATCCCATCGGTATTCATACGTTCCAATGTGACCAATATGCATAGACAGACTGTGATCTACATACGTCTGGAATCCGTTATCTAAAGCCTTGACGCAGAAATGTACATCTTCGCCAATAATACCTTTAGAACCCCATCCAACGTCGTACCACGGCTTTTTAGTAGCCTCGAATACTTCTTTACGAATCATTACAACACCACCACCTACAGCCGTACAAGGCTCTATACCTTCTTTACCTTTAGAGTCTATTTTATGCCATGCGTGATTAATAATGTTGCCATTTTCGTCTTTTTCTATCTCTAGGTTTAAAGCTGTTGGTAGCGTAGGCTTGCGTCTAGTCACCGCATTAACCCCGACAATAGGCACATTCCTGCTCAACAATATATCTATCGTATCGCTAGGAAACCGCATATCAGAATCAATGAACAGGATAACGTCGCAGCCTTCCTTTAACGCAGTATCGACCAGCTTTTCTCTCTGATCGAATATCAACGTCCCTGCCATCGTATATAACTTCAGCCCATGCTCACCAGAACCACAGCGAAACTTAGAATCTCGTCCCACCATCTTCGCAAAGTCAAACGCGAATCCTGTATGAACCTCGTCACGTGCTGGAACACATACACCAACTGTTATACCCATTAGATAGTACCCCTGTAGACTTTGAATTGTGCATTATCAGAGCTATTGAGCCATTTGGCAAACGCTACATCATCAACGATAGCAAAGCCCTTCATAACACCTTTCTTATTCAAGTCATCAATGACTGTGAAAGGTATCCGAGCTACGTGGTGCAAATCGTTTAAGTGTCCTCGTCTTGCCTTGTCTGCTTCCCTGATATGGTTATTACTTTCAAGAATCTCAGTAATATCCTGTTTAGTTTCGATGATAATGCCGCCATCACCGTCTGCGTGCACAACTTGTTGTCTAAAGGTCATAAATCCTCGTAAACGCCCCCAAAGACGAATCCCCAGGGGCTATTCAATTACAGTGCCATATTCAGGTCAGCAATGATGCCATGAGCAGCTTCATTCTTAACCTCGAGCGTTACTTCAACCAGTACCTGAGTCTTATCAGCGTCACCAGCTTTTGCAAGCTCGATAGTCTGGAATGGACGCAGGTAAGCCAGTGCAGCGTACTCAGGATCAAGGATCAGAGCATCACGTGTACGCATGAAACGGTTAGGAACGACTGACATATTACCGAAGTCGGACACATAAACGTCAGCAGCACCAACGATAGCAGCAGGAGCAGCAGAGCCAGCTACGTTATAGCGATATGCAGCTATACCAGTAAAGCTAGATGCTTTCTGTTTACCAGCAGCACCAACCATCAGCACTTTAGGTGAACCACCCGAAGTAAATACCTCAGCAACTACTTCCTTCAGCAGTGTCTCAGTAAATGTACGAGTGTTA
>Ga0247723_1001216_pt1 | contig 15504 bp, 16 predicted proteins | sample MSEWelMarce5H_FC_FD_189079 | JGI IMG/M metagenome (GOLD analysis project Ga0247723, IMG submission 189079) | Subsurface sediment microbial communities from gas well in West Virginia, United States - MSEEL Well Study Marcellus 5H_FC | ecosystem: Environmental > Terrestrial > Deep subsurface >...
TCTACAGACTGCGTATGCTGCTGGCGTAGGGTTTAACTCTAAGTCTGCCTCGTGGCAGGCTACCCGTGTCACCTTTGGTGATGAACTCCGTGAGTCATCTGAAAAGGACCCGAACATCGAGGCCGTTGGTATCGGTGGTCAGATCTACGGTAAGCGTGCCGATATGATTATTGTAGATGACGCAGTAACTCTAAAGAACGCTAATGAGTTTGAGAAGCAGATCCGCTGGTTAACCCAGGATGTGCGATCCCGTCTTAACCCTACGGGTAAACTGATTGTTATCGGAACTCGTGTGGCTTCGGTGGACCTATACCGCGAGCTACGCTCAGAGGACCGCTACCCTGGTGGCCAAGTTCCTTGGAAGTATCTAGCGATGCCGGCCCTGCTGACAGCAGATGAAGACCCTGACAAGTGGGAAACCTTATGGCCAGCATCCGATGCTCCATTTGATGGACAGTTAGAATCTGATAAGAACGAGGACGGCCTCTACCCTCGCTGGTCTGGACGTAACCTTTACAACGAACGCCAAGCGATGGATGCAAGCACCTGGGCTTTGGTATATCAACAGCAGGACGTTTCTGAAAACGCTGCCTTTGATCCCGTTTGTGTTAAGGGATCTATTGACGGTATGCGTAAGGCAGGCAACCTAGTTGCAGGTCACCCAGGACATCCTAGAGACTTAAACGGCTTTACTTATATCTGTGGACTAGACCCTGCAATGATCGGTGATACTGCAGCTATCTGCTATGCCATTGACCGATCAACGAGCAAGAGGTACATAGTAGATGCTATCAAGATTAGCCGTCCGTCTCCAGCCGATATCCGTAATCTTATTTTTGATTGGACATCCCTCTACTCCCCCTCAGAGTGGATTGTCGAAAAGAACGCCTTCCAATCCTTCCTAACGCAGGATGAAGGTATCCGTATGCACTTGGCTTCTCGCGGAGTCCAGTTCAAGGAACACCACACTGGTTCTAACAAGTGGGATGCCGGCTTCGGTGTGGCATCTATGTCTACCCTCTTTGGTACTAAGCAGTTTGATGGTAAGCACCATCGAGATAACTTAATACATTTGCCATCAGATCAGACCGAGAATGTCAAGGCTTTGATCGAGCAGTTAATTACCTGGACTCCAACGACTAAGGGTAAGACCGATATGGTGATGGCCTTGTGGTTCTGTGAGATTAGAGCACGTGAGATGCTCAACTACGGCAAGTATGCCACGCATCATATGAAAAACCCATTCCTATCTCGCCAAGAGATGGGCAAGCGAACAGTGATTAACTTAGAAGAAGCCTTCGCTGAACAAAATAAAATGAGAGTAATTTAGGAGATAACATTGTTATCAGTCAAAGAAGTTGACGCGAAGCTATCGCGGCTACGTACGCGCTCATCAGCGCGTGACCAACGTATGCGTGATGTGCTTTCGGTGCGTCAAGGAGATATCTCAAAGGTATATCCTTCGATGTTTTCAGAGGACTACCCAAAGCCTCTTGTTGCCAACTTCATTGACGTAGCAGCACGTGACCTAGCAGAAGCTATGGCACCATTGCCATCATTTAACTGTTCAGCAACCAATATGGTTTCAGATTCTGCACGTAAGATGGCAGATACTCGTACCCGTATCGCTAACTTTTACGTCACCAACTCTGATCTACAACTTCAGATGTATACCGCAGCAGACTGGTATAACACCTACGGTCTAGGTATTGGTATGGTTGAGATGGATTACGATGACAACAATCCTCGTATCCGTATGCTCAACCCGTTTGGTACCTACCCAGAGTTAGATCGCTATGGTCGAGTATTATCTATCACACAGGTTATTGTTACAGATGCAGAGACGCTAGCATCACAGTACCCAGAGTTCTACGACCAGATCCTAGGTCGCAATCAGTACCAGTTGTCTTCGCCTTATATCTCAATGGTCAAGTACCACGATAAGGATCAGGACCTGCTCTACCTACCAGAGCGTAAGAACCTAGTTCTATCTAGCACGCCTAACGTATTAGGCAAGCCAATGGCATCTGTCATTATGCGTTCCTCCCTTGACGGAGAAGCACGTGGTCAGTTTGATGATGTACTCTCAGTCCAACTTGCTCGTGCTCGTTTTGCTATTTTGCAAATCCAAGCAGCTGAGAAGTCTATCCAAGCACCTATTGCTATCCCACAGGATGTGCAGGAGTTGGCACTTGGACCAGATGCGATTATGCGTTCTGCTAATCCGCAAGGTATCCGTCGTGTACCACTAGAACTACCACCTGGAGTCTTTACAGAGTCCGGCGTTCTTGAGCGTGAACTACGTATGGGTGCTCGTTACCCAGAGTCTCGTTCAGGAAACATTGACGCATCCGTTGTTACAGGTCGTGGAGTGCAGGCTCTACAGGCAGGCTTTGATACACAGATTAAGGCAGCACAAGCACAGTTTGCTCGTATGTTCCAAGAACTTACTGCTATCTGCTTTGAAGCAGATGAGAAGATCTTTGGTGGTATTCCTAAGACAATTAAGGGTTCAGATGATGGAACACCTTATGTACTCAAGTACATCCCATCACGTGATATCAAGGGTGAATACGGCGTAGATGTCCGTTACGGAATTATGTCTGGTATGGACCCTAACCGTGCCATTATTGCTTTGCTACAGATGCGTTCAGATAAACTCGTATCACGTGACTATGTACGTCGTGAGATCCCGATGGATCTTAACGTGACACAGGAGGAACAACGTGTTGATATTGAAGAAATGCGTGATTCTTTGCGCGTTGCTGTTGCTCAGTACGCTCAGGCGATACCGGCACTCGCGGCGCAAGGCCAAGACCCTTCAGAGATTATCGGGCGTATCGCAGCTGTTATCCAAGGTCGCCAAAAGGGACAAGCCCTAGAGAACGTGATCGAAAAAGCATTTGCACCAGAACCAGCACCAACCCCAGAGATGCCACCTATGGCACCAGGTATGGAGCAACAGATTCCAGCAGCAGGTGCGGCCCCCGCCCCTGCCTCGCAGCAACCTCCACAAACACAAGCTGGTTCGGCCCCTGCTGCTGGTCAACGTCCAGATATAGCACAACTACTAGCCGGCATCACCGGCGCAGCATAAGCAGAGGAGGTGGAAATATGAACAAAGGATCACGCGCAGCCGCACCAATGGCAAAGCCAAAGGAAGGCAAGATGGATCACTCCAAGCCAGCCGGCGGTAAGGTAATGGCATCAATGATGCCAGCAGGTCGCCCAGGCAAGAAGACAAAAAAGGGTTAATAAATTTAATGGAAGGTGTATAGGGTGATGGATCATAATAAAATACGTCGCCCTATACGCCCTTCCGATTTCTTAGTAATAGCTACAGAGACTGCATATAACTTATCGCAGGTAGCAACAGGATTCTTTGAATCATTATATGAATTAAGTATTTACTATTCTAACCAAAAGACTGAAACTAATCAGGCTTGGGAGCAGATGGCGCAAGACTTAGAGACTTTAGAGGAGGACCGATGACAACAGCACCAATGAATCCATTGGCTGGCCCTGCAGGTCCTGGCAAGTATTCTACGCGCACTGACAACCTACAGATGGGTTCTATTGCTTACGGTGAAGGTGTAGAGACGGCTGCTATACAGTCCGGTGCTCCACTTGCTACAGCACCAGATGTTAGGAAAGAACCAATTACAGAATTATTTGCACCAACGCAACGTCCTGATGAACCAATCACCGCAGGTATTGATATGGGTGAAGGCGTAGGATCTGATGCTTTGATGATGAATCAAATCAAACAAGACGATCAAGATATTGTTGCAAAATATTTACCGTCATTGAGTGCAATGGCATCAGCGCAAGATACACCACAGTCCTTTAGAGCATTTGTGAGTTTCCTCCAAGGTTCACTATGAACCAATTTGTTAAAGATGTTACAGCTTTTGTTGATGCACTTGGTTACGATTATCCTGGAATAGTTATTTCGCTTGCAAATATTCCTTGGGAATCAGACCAGGATAGAGATGATTTTATTAAAACTATTACGCGAGAGGTGCAGTAATTGGCTAATTATTGGGATACCATTAAAGATGCCATTGCCTCTAAAATAGGTCAAGGTATATCCGCAGTTGGGGAGAATGTAGCTGCAGGTTTTGCTGGTGCATTTGGCGGGAAGATTATTCCTGGTGCAGATACAACTCAGGTAGCAGCGGCTGCTGCAGCACCAATTAAAGCTGCTGGACAAAAAGTTGGAAAAGCTACAGTTGCAACTGCGTTAAAGCCAGCAGAAACAATTAAGGCTGACGCAGCATTTAACCTTGGTATAGCAGAAGCTGAAAAGGCATATAAATTTTTATACCCAAAAGTTACTCAACCTTTAACAACTTCAATTCTTTCAGCAACACAGGCAAGTCGAGGCACTGTTCCAGATATTGCGGCAAACTGGAAACTTGCTAGACCACTTACTGAAGAAGAAAAAGCAGCAGGAGTGCCTGATAATGTAAGTCCAGGACAAGCAATTATCTCGCCTTGGGTTTCAGTTTTTAACAAATATTTTAATATCGCAGATCCTACAGATCGCAAAGAAACTTTCAAAGACAACGTATTTGGCAAGACTAGTTCAGGTGCAGTAGATGGACTTGTAAATTGGTATTTAGATCCGCTGGTTATAGCGGGCAAGGGTATTGCAGTAGGACGTAAAAACTTATTTATTAAGCCTATAGAAACTGCAGACGATATTGTACGTGTACGCAAAGATTTAGATCAACACGGTATCTTTGTAGAAACCGGTGGACAGGCTGGACGTGAGACTCCTATCGGAACAGCAGTAGCCTCTCTTGTTGGCAAGAACGTGGCAGAAGTTTCTACCCATCCCCTTATTACCAAGAGCACAAATCCACGCTTGATGACAGCTCTTATGGGTGAGGCAAATACTTACGAAGATGCTGCTAATTTTATTGCAGCAGCAGCTGGCGATAGAGCATCGCTTGCAAAGATTGCGGCAAGTCGTGCATCTATTGCCGATGAAATTGAACGTGCTCAAGATTTACTAGACCCTGTGGCTAAAAAATATGCCAATATTGAATGGGGTGCTGGTGCTGATATTAAAAACTTAGAGCCTACTATTGAAGAATATGATCGTTTGACTAGAGTGCTTGATGACTTGAAGTTACGTGATACAAACCTTGCTCGTGCAATGGACGAACGTCTTGGTGATTATCGAGTTCTTAATGAGTATACATCAGCTGCTGACGTTAATTTATTTAATAAAAACATTGGTGTTTCTATCGAAAAGGCTCGCGCTAGAGCTGCTGAACTAAAGCAAGATTTTTCTTTCTATACAGAGACATTTCAAAAGACTGCATTTTCACGACCTGTTGCAGTTATTCAGGCAGCGTTTAATAAACTTCCTAATGGAATCATTCGCATTGATGGTGGCCCAATGGCCGATTCTGCCAATCAAATTAAATATGCTCTTAACTCAGTACCAGTATTGCGTAACCCTGAATACCTTGCAGTAAAAACACAACTATTCTCAGATTACGCACTTGCTAGAAACGCTACAGAACGTTTTGCTCAGGTAGAAAACATTGAACAAGAAGTAGCAAATATCATTGCTCTTGAAAATGGTTTATCTGTTGAGGAAGCCACTATGTGGTATAAAGCATTTGGAACAGTTCGTCGCGGAATTATGAACGATATTGGCACTAAAGGTTTCTGGGTTGATGAAAGCGGTAAATTAGTTACATCACCATTCTGGAAATCTGAAATGCCTAACGTAGTGCCAATGATGGATTTCAAAGACTTTGATAGTTTTCTTAAACTATACAAGAAACTTATTCCATCAGGTGAAGGCCTTACCAAGGCCGGTTTGCAAACTAGACTTATAGGTAAAGAACTTGAAGATGCGATGGACTTTGCTAACTCTTTATTTAAGGCATCTGTTCTTACTCGTATGGGTTATCCTATCCGTAACACTATTGATGGACAGTTACGTGCAGCTTTGGCTCTAGGATCTATTGCTAAAACCGATCAAGTATTCAAAACATTTAAGCAAAATCTTGGAACTCGCGTAAAGCAAGCAGAGAACTTTGTTGATGAAACTATATCTGCTACACGACCATCACAATTAAATACAGACATTGGTAAGTTAATCCAACAACGTCAAGATGTGATTAATGTACGTGAATCAATTCTTGATGAACTTACTCCGCAGGCGTATTATGCAAATGCTTCTGGAACCTTTGGAAAGCAAGTAACACCAGAAATGGTTGAACTTGCAATTACTTCTAAGTCTAAGCCGCTTCTGAAGGAAACAGACCGCGTTGCTTACTTTGAATTAATGTCAAAGCGTAAGGCACAAAAAGGTCTTCTTTTCGGTAAGGATAAAACTAAATTTGAATCTTTACAAGGTAAGGCTTTTTCTAAGTATGTAAGAGAAGAAGTAGTTCCTACCCTTCCTAAAGATACTACACTTGTATATGCTGATTATCTAAGCGGCAAAGTGTTTTACAAGATTCCTGGTAAGCAAGGACGTTTACCTAAAGGCTCAGTGCCTGAGATCGAAGCTCGTCGTGGCATCCCTTCAGGTATGCTTGCTGACGAAATTGAATCAGTTGGTTCGCTCAACTTGCGAGGCAAAGGACCGGTAGAATACCCAAACATTAGGGTTATCACTTCTTACGAAGCATCACGCGCTGAAAATTTTGAAGAAATAGCAAGTCTTCTTGGTGAAGACAATATGATGCGTATTAAGATTTATCAAGATCTTGCAAATAAGATTGATAATGAAATTCTTGAAAAGGTTGAACAATCTCAATTCTTAGCCAAGCGTCGTGCAGATCTTAAAATCATCAAAGCTGGTGAAGGCGAAGAAGTATTTATGTCGCCTAATGGCAAAAAGGTTGTAGCAGATGGTGCATTTGCTGGACCTAATGGCTCTCTTACTAGAGCTGAGGCTTCAAGCCAGGGTTCACTTAACTGGATGACAGAAGGCCAAGCCTATCTTAGTTTCGATGCTGCAAAGGGTTCAAAGACTTTTACATCTGGAATGAATTTAAGCGAAAGCAGAATCGCTGTTAATCCTGGCGACCCACAGTATTTTAATGAATTGGCTGTATTTGTAAATCAAAGACTACGCAATGACCAACTTGCTATGCAGATCCTTGAAGGATTGCCTGACGAAAAGGTTATTGAATGGCTAAGAAGCCCTAAAGGTGCTTTTTACCTAAAAGAAATTAATGCAGATATAAACAAGGTTGATATTCCTGCACACGTATTAGAGGCTCGTTCTCGTATCTATAAACTGCTACCAGATCAGCAAGTACGTTCATTAATAGCACGTGAAGAATTATCACCTGAACAATTTGATTTGCTTATGCGTGGAACTCCTAACTTGATTCCTGTTGCAGGACGTTCTCTTATAGAAGACACACTTCGCTATGGCAAGGGTGTCATTAAAACAACTATTAACGATGCAATTTCTGGCATCTTTAAGATGATTGGCTCAACTCCGGAAGACAATCTGGTAGCTTGGCCTTTCTACAATGGTCTGTACAAGAAGAATCTTCAGCAAGAAATTAACCTTGCAGAAGGTATGGGTAAGAATATTCAAGACCCAGATCTAATTATTCAGATGCAACGCACGGCTCACGCTGCTTCTCAAAAAGTACTTAAAGAAGTTTTGTATCGTATATCCAATAATACCGGCCTGTCTAATACAATGCGTTTCTTGGTTCCATTCTTTAACGCTCAATACAATGCTGTAAAAGTGTACGGAAAGTTCTTACTTGAAGATCCTTCACGTATAGCACGAGCAAATCAGATCTGGAATCTACCAAATAGAGTTGCAACTGTTATTGATAGCGATGGCAAGGAAGTTCCACCAGGAGCGCCACCATCTGAGAATCAGTTTATCATCATTACTATTCCAGAAGGTGTTCAAGGAAGATTTGGTATTCCAAAGGGGTATCAAGTTTCTGTTCCTAAGAATAGTCTTAACGTATTTTTAACTGGAGATAATCCGCTAGCACCATCATTTGGTATACCAGTTACAATTCCTGTATCTGTCCTAGCAAACAGCAGGCCAGATAAAGTAGAAAACTTTAAGACATTTCTTAATGATTTCTTTGGCGAGCAAACATCAAATGCAGTTATGAATAGTTTGATTCCTTTTGGAAAAGCGCCTGCCGATCCTTGGAAGTTGCTATTACCGGCAGCTGGTCAAAAGTTTGCATCACTTCAATCCGGACTTGATGATGCTACTTACGCAAGATCAGTAGCAAGTGCTATGAAAACTCTTCGTTACGAGTGGGAACAAGATGGAAGTATTGGCAAGCAGCCTAATTTCCAAGATGCAATTAAACTTGCTAACCAACTTTGGAAAGTCCGTATTGCCGCTAACCTAAGTTTGCCTTTTACATTCACATTCCGTGCCGAATGGCAACCTATTATGGATGATTATCGAGCAGCACTGCTTGATCCAAAGGTTGGCAAGACTAAGGTTGATGATTATATACTTAACAAGTATGGAGATATTGGTTATCTAATAACCGCTCCTACAAGTAAGAACAAAACCAATCTTGTTCCAACCGTCGGTGCGGTGGTTAATGAAAAGAAGTTTAGACCACTTCTTGGCGAGATGGATAAGTTAAATGTTCCAGGACTTGTAGGGTTTATTGCTAACTATGGTAGTAGTTCTGACAAGTATTCAGATGCCGCAGCCAACTATTTCCGCAATAAGAATGTTCGACCAGGTGGAGAAATTAAATACACCGAAACTCGTGCAACTGAAGACGTTATTACAGATCGTGAAGAAAGTCTTGGCTGGAATTACTATGAGAAATTCTCAAAGCAGCGAGATGCTTTACTTACAAGATACGGATTAAAGAGCATTAACTCACAAGCTGCACAGCAGATGGGTTTAACGGCTAAGTGGGAAGCATCCGTTGAGTCAATCAAGGCTTATCTTCCAGCCTGGGCAGAAGCCTATGATAACTCTGTTGGTGATTTCACCAAAACCAAACGTTACGTCAAGGGGCTTGTTAAGACTCTTGGCAATGAGCCTTGGATGAAAGAATATGGCAATACTCCAACAATGTTGGCAGTTAAAGATTATGTTCTTAATAGGGATTATGTTGCCAATGAACTTGCTCAACGTAAAAAGTATTTAGGAACTTCAGGCTTGACTGATCCTGCAAACGCTGATCTCAAAGATAAGTGGGATGATTACATTATTAAACTCAAATTATATGATACTGGGTTTTCTGATTTATATACACGCTATCTTGAAAATGATAACTATGAAGTAATTGAGGTGAACAAGTAATGTCTTGGACTAAAGACAAGAACGGTAAGTTCGTTTGGACTCCAGATGGAATAGGAAATCCCAACAAACCTGGTGACAATGTAACCCCACCTCCTTCATTTGGTATGGATATCGGTGGTACGAGTTCAGTACCCACAACTTACACGGTAGATGTTGGATTTGGTTTAGTTGATACTAAGGGAAATCCTCTTGCTTTGCCACCAATCCAAATTGGTTCTTATATAACAAGCCTTGCTGGAACAGATCCAAAGGCATATGGACGAGTTAAGGCTGCAGTTGCTGGTTTAACCGGTAGAAAGACTCTTGATCCAAGCTATGTTGGTGGATATGTAAGCAAACTTGCTCAAAATATTATGGGTTCCTCTGATATTTTAGCCAGAACTGGAACAATAGAAGATTATTTTAAGACAGCAATAAAGGCTAGCGGTGGTGGTCAAGTCGCTTCACCTCCACAATCTTATATTTCTAGCCCTAGCCAGGCTAAGGGAGATATCAATAAGATATTTGGTGATTTGCTTGGACGTCAGGCAACTGACAAAGAACTTAAAGCTCTTACATCTATTCTTAATGATGCCCAAAAGAAGAATCCATCTAAATATGTTGATGGAGTAACTTATGGTGGTCTGGATAAAGATCAATTCTTGCTTGACCTTGTAACTTCCGGTAAGTATGATGCTAATCCTAAAGCATCACCTGTAATCTTGGGTAATATTGCAAAAGAAATAAGCAAGTACCAAGGCACTATTAATCAACAAGGCGTGTTGAAACTAGAGGATTCATTAAATAGCATAGCTAATGCAAATGGTATATCTTTATCCAAGAATCAACTAGATACCTATAGGGCTAGAATTGAAAAGGGCGAAGATGTTGATCTTATCAAAAATGACATTCGGTCAATAGCCTCACTTGGACAACCAGATTCTATTAAAAAACTTATGCAAAGTGGTACAGATCTTGAAACGATCTATTCTCCATACAAAAGAATAATGGCTTCTAGCCTTGATATAAATCCAGAAACAATTACTTTAGATGATCCAACACTACGTATGGCTATTGGACCAGATAAGGAAATGTCAACTTATGATTACAAAAAGGCTTTACGTGCAGACAACCGATGGAAGTATTCAAAAGAAGCTAACGATGAGGTCAGTGCAATGATTACTCAGGTTAAACGTGACTTTGGATATATGGGGGAAGTATGACAACTGCACCAGAAGATCGTATTCGTGAGATAGCTTCTCTACCTAAAAGAACAACTCAACCTGCAACTTCACAATCAACTGACCTTAATTCTAATATGGCAACAGCAGCAGAAGATCGTATTCGTGAAATAGCTTCTTTACCTAAAAGAACATCTCAGTCTGACCTTAATCCTAATATGGCAGTACTAACTCCAACCCAATATCCTATGGCTGAGATTACTACCACCACTGGAGAAAAGGTGATGGTCTATACCGGCGGTCCACTTGCTGGACAAGACAAAGATGGCAACTTTCCAATTCAAGCCTCAGCACCAGTATTACCTATTGGCGGTGGCGGTGGCGGTGGCGGAAATGCCATCGTTCCAAATTCCGAAATGTCTGATGCTTACAAAAGATTATATGACGAGTTTAACGCTCTTGGTCTTGGTGCTCTTGTAGAAGATAGTAAAGATCTTCTTATGAAGGCAACATCTATATCACAAATGCCAGAGGCTTTGCGTAATACGAAAGCATATATGACTCGATTCTCTGCTAATGATGCTCGTGTTAAAGCAGGATTTAGGGCTCTTAGCCCTGCAACTTATTTAGCACTAGAAGATCAATACCAAAAAGTAATGACTAGATATGGCCTACCTAAAAATTACTATACTCCTGGATTGTATGGAAAACAAGAAGGTTTTGAAAAGTTAATAGCTGCTGATATAAGTAACACAGAATTAGAAGAGCGTATAGCGGCAGCTCAAGAACGAGTCATTAGAGGTGCGCCACAGATAGCACAGGCCCTAAAAGAATTTTATCCAGAGATTACCGATGGCGATATCTTGGCTTACGCTCTTGACCCTGCAAATGCTATCAAGAATATCCAGCGCAAAATAACAACAGCCGAAATTGGTGGAGCAGCACTTGCACAAAAGGGTCTTACAACTAGCCTTGCAAGAGCAGAAGAACTGCAGAGATATGGTGTTGATAAAGCAGCAGCTACCGCAGGTTATTCTGTAATCGGTGGTGGACTTCAGCGTGGTTCAGAGTTGGCATCAATATACGGTGAATCACCATATACCCAAGCAACTGCAGAGTCGGAAATATTCAAACTTACAGGAGAACAAGAAGCACGCAAGCAACGCCAGAAAGTTACCGGACTTGAGAAGGCTACCTTTGGTGGTAAATCTGGAACAACCAGTGGAGCGTTAGCACGAGACCGCGCAGGCGGAATATAACAGACCTGCCACTAGAACTACTGGCCTAGTGGAGCGACATCAATACCAGGAGTCAGAGCCATATCCAATCCCCATTGGAATATGAGGCTGGCGCAATCAACTAACTGATAGGGAGAAGGACATATGTCCAATTACGAGTACGAGGATGAAGACGACGATATCACTACAAACGATTCGTCGAATGACCTTGTAAAGCAACTACGCAAGGCTTCAAAGCAAAAGGATAAAGAACTACAAGAGCTTCGTGCTCAGTTTGAAAACCTTAGCAAGGGCCAGCGCGAACGAGCAATTAAGGATGTCCTCGCATCTCGCGGGGTGAATGGCAAAATTGCTTCATTTATTCCGCAGGACATTGACCCAACTGAAGAGTCACTGTCTAAATGGCTAGATGATTATGCCGATGTTTTCGGTATTGACTCCAGCCAAACCCAGGCAACACCTAATGTAGATCCAGCTCAGGCTGCTGCGTATAAGAGAATGACTAACACTGCAGATGCTGGCGCTTCGCCAGAACATAATGCAGACATAATGCAAAAACTTCTCAATACAAACAGTCGTGAAGAACTAGATGAAGTCATTAGATTGTCTGGACTCTAACATCCGATCCTAACGAAAGGCTAGACCCAAATGGCTATCCCAACAGGTACCCCCACCTCTAGCTCGACGATCAGCGCCCTAGTACAGGCCGCATACGACCAATATGTCAGAATGGCGCTTCGCTCCATTCCAGTTATGCGTTCTCTCGCTGACGTCAAGCCAGTGCAACAGGCAATGCCAGGATCATCAGTTGTATTCTCAATCTATTCAGATCTTGCACAAGCAACATCTACATTGACAGAAACATCAGATGTATCTTCCATTGCTCTCGGTAACCCTTCACAGGTTACAGTAACTCTGAACGAATACGGTTCAGCAGTAACAACAACAAAGAAGCTAAACCTAACTTCTTTCAACGACGTTGATTCAGCTCTTGCTGACATCATCGCGTACAACGCAGCAGACTCGATTGACAACGTAGTAGGACAGGTCCTCTCAGCAGGAACCAACGTTATCTACTCAAACGGTCCATCAGGAACTGCTCCAACTGCATCATCTGCAGTTCTCCCAGTAGACACAATGACAGTAGCGGATATCCGCAACGCTGTTGTTTCACTACGCACAAACAAGGCATTGCCTCGTATGGGTGAACTCTACGCAGCATACCTCCACCCACGTCAGTCAGCAGACCTTCGCGCTGAGACTGGTACAGGCGGATTCCAGGAACTAACAAAGTACGTAGAGCGTACACCGTTCGTTGCTGGTGCAGTAGGAGTTATCGAAGGCGCTTTCATCGTTGAGACACCACGTGTCCTCAATGGTCTAAAGTTGTCAACAGGTATCACGCCTACAGTGTCAATCACCAACGTCGCTTTGACATCTAACGTAGTAACAATTACTACAGCAGTTGCTCACGGCCTCGGAACAGGTCAGGTTGTAACAGTTGCTGCTACAACTAACACAGGTGTTAACGGCACATATACCATCACAGGTACAACATCAACAACATTTACCTATGCACTTACAGCATCTAACATTACATCAGTTGCTGACACAGGTACTGTTACATTTACCAACAACTACCGTGCGATTATCGCAGGTCGTGAAGCATTGGCTGAAGCACAGGCTGCAGACATCTCAACCGTTATCGGTCCAGAGATTGATGCACTCCGTCGTTTCCGCACAATCGGTTGGTACTACTTCGGAGGCTTTGCACGCCTCCGTGAAGCAGCGCTCTATCGCATTGAGTCTGCAGCAACAAACGGATAATTCCGCTAGTGCAACGGCAGGGGTGGGGTCAAACCCACCTCTGTCACTTAGGAAAGGTTAGATATGGCATATACGCTAATGACACCGTACCAATGGCAAACTTGGGGCGCAGGCACTGGTGAGTTCACCAAGTACTCACGCCTTGCTGGTCGCCGGTTCAACGGTGGCACGATTGACGGTCCTATTCCAATCAGCCTTACAGATGTAGCACGTGGCCAGACACTTATTGTCAATGGAACTAATGTCACTCTGACATTGACTCCTAGCCAGGATGATCTAGCAGCAGCTAGTTATTACTTCCTTGGTGGCCACGAATACGAGATTAGTGATTACCAAGCACAGGTTCTCATTGATGCAGGATACGGCGATTGGGTTACTCCAGTATGAAACATTGGGAAGAGCATCCTGAAAGAATTGACAACTGCTTTGGTTGCAAGGTTCTAGGCTTACAAGTTAATGAAGTCTCTTTGCGAGCCAACGGTATTCCTACTGCCAAGCAGCACGATAGGGAACTACAGTCCTATTACGACGCAACGCGTCAAGGAATAGAACCACGTTCTACAAAGAGTAAAGATATAGATGCAGCAGTTAAACTTTCCAACGAGGCTGGTAAGGCTTTCGATGGGATCGCAATGACCTTCAAAAACTAAGGAGAAAATAATGCCAAAAGTAGGAATGAAAGAATTTTCATACGGACCAAAGGGTATGGCAATGGCCAAAATGGAAGCCAAGAAGACTGGCAAGAAGATGGTTGTTAAGCCTTCAAAGAAGAAGATGGGAAAGAAGAAGTAATGGAAAACTACACAGAAGAAGATATCGCAAAGTACCCAACACCTGATAAGCAGTACGACAGTGCCAAGAAGTATGAGACATACGAGTCACTACAGACTGGTGCAATGGGAAAGTCTGCTAAGTAATGGCTAAGTCTCCAGCGTGGCAAAGAGCAGAAGGCAAGAACCCAAAGGGTGGCCTTAACGCCAAGGGTCGTGCCTCTGCAAAAGCGCAGGGGATGAACCTCAAGCCTCCGGTCAAAAAGGCTGAGGCTGCCAAATCTCCTAAGTCTGCAGGACGACGCAAGTCTTTCTGTGGTCGTATGTGCGGTATGAAGTCTAAATTAACTTCTGCTAAAACTGCTAAAGATCCGAACTCAAGAATAAACAAGTCACTTCGTGCTTGGGATTGTAGTTGCAAATGAAAAAGAAAGTAGCATTTTGGGATAAGAAGAATCCTAAGAAGACATCAAAGGCTCTAACGCCTGCACAGAAGGCATCAGCAAAGGCAAAGGCTAAGGCAGCAGGACGACCTTATCCAAACCTAATAGATAACGCGGCAGCAGCTCGCAAGAAGAAGTAAGGAGATATAGGTGGCACTAGGAACATACGGCACAACACTATTGGATGAACTCAATCGTCTAGCCAATGGTGGCACCTATCGAGCACCAGGGGCGATGGTGGATGAAGCACTTGCTGCCCGCCAATGGGCAGTACAGCGTTCAGTAAGCACAAACTTAACAGATACAGTAGGAGTATTAAATGCGATTGCGGGGACCAGTACCTCTAACCGTCTTGATTACAACGGTGTATGTAACCTTATCGCTGGTACTTTTCAACTACCTGCAGCGCAAGCTCTCAGAGGAGTCTCATCGTGAGTGCTAAATTTAATCTAATCTGCGAACAAGCAACAACATTTAATTTTCAATTCTCGATCAACAACGACGCTGTTCCGATTGACCTTACTGGTTACACCGGAACTATGACAGTGCGCCCATTCGTTGGGTCTACTACTACAACAGTGGTGGCAACTACTGCCAATGGTCGTATGGTCATCACTGGTGCAACAGGAACTGTGACTGTGACACTGTCTGCAGCTCTTACAGAGCCAATCGTTCCTGGTCGCTATTCATATGACTTAGTACTAGACAGCGGATCTACTATCACTAGATACCTTGAAGGTTTATTTATCGTAACGGGGGCTGTAACGCTAT
>Ga0247723_1001217_pt1 | contig 15501 bp, 14 predicted proteins | sample MSEWelMarce5H_FC_FD_189079 | JGI IMG/M metagenome (GOLD analysis project Ga0247723, IMG submission 189079) | Subsurface sediment microbial communities from gas well in West Virginia, United States - MSEEL Well Study Marcellus 5H_FC | ecosystem: Environmental > Terrestrial > Deep subsurface >...
AACAAGCAGCACCTACTGGACGTCCTATTACTGAAGCTGATTTTAAAGCAATGGGTATTGGCAGTACTAATAAGAAATTGCGTGAGCAGATTTTAGATAAAGACTTGACCGACCCAGTACAAGCTAAAGAAGTTAAAGAGGTACTAGAAACGTATGCTGGTGGTGATCGTAGCGAAAAGATTATTCAAGGTGTTACCAAGTTTCTAGACCAAATTCAAATTCCACCTGAGCAATTAGGCTTGGGATTACGCCGTCCATACGGTAGTATGAAGAAACCAGTTCCAGTAACTGAAACACCTGTACAAGAGGAGTTATCAAATGTTGGAAAACCTGTCGAAGCTGTCGCCGGAATTGCTGAGCCAAGCGTTCGAGAGCCTGTCGTGCGACCACGAAATAGACCTGCCCAAGCAGTTGTTGAAGCTCCAGGACGAGGAGTGGTTCCTACTGGGGGTATTGCTGGACTACCTATTGGAAGAGAAGGAACAGTCCCTAGTGCATTAGAAGCTCCAGTAGCAGAAGCACCTGCGCCAGTAAAACAAGCACCCAAGCTTACACCTGACCAGCAACGTAACTTTGAAGATGCCGCCGCTAAGTATCTAGAAGCCGCTAAAGGTAACGCTAAAGATATTGTGCGCTATGTAGCCGCAGACTTGTACGCAAAAGAAAACCTTACTAATGCTAGACGTTTAGTTAAAGGACTATCTACTGAAGAACAAAACGCAGTTAACGACGAAGTTAATCGCCTCAAAGGTGTTGAAAAGCGTTGGGAAGTAGAACGGGAGCGTTTAGATGCTATCCGTGAGCGTGAAGGTGCGCTGCGTGAAGAATTTAGTGAAGAAGATTTTAATAAAGCTACTGACTATGACCCAAGCCCTAAAGAAGCTATGGACGTTCAAAATGGTGTAGAGGGTAAGAGTGCTGTTGAAGCCGCTGAATGGCTTGCACAAAATGCCCCCGATGCTGACCAAAGATATATTGCTAATCGAGTAGCCGCACGTATTAAGACTTTAGAAAAAGCTGGTCTTAAGTTTACCTTTAATGTTGCCCATGTAGGTATGATGGCTCCTACTTCTCTTAACCGTGCTCGTGGTGTATCAAGAACTAGCTATGCTAAAGACAAAGGCTTAGTTGAAGTTTGGGTAAACGGGGCTGAAGATACAGGACGTATTGGTACTTCTTATGAAACTGTTTTACATGAGTTAGTCCATGCCGCTACACAAGGCGCAGTACGTTTAGGTCGTTATGTAAAATCTGATGGTACGGAATTAGGTAAGTCAGTTAGTAAGCTGATGGGAGTATCCAATGCAATTATCCGTCATTTTAACGAGCGTGCTAAAGACCCAAGCAGTCTTACACCTTTTGAGAAAAACATATTAGAGCGCAACAACAATGCTTTAGCTAATGAGAATGAGATTCTTACTTGGGCACTTACTAACCGTGAGATGCAACAATACCTTGAGACTATTCCATACAAGGGTACTCAGTCTATGTGGTCGGGTATTGTCGAAGCTGTACGTAGTTTCTTAGGGTTATCCGCATCTAAAGATACCGCATTGTCAGAAGTCTTGCATGTAGCCGATGAGTTGCTATCTTCTAGTTTATTAGAAATGACTGATGTTGCTAATATTGTGGATACTAGCTTACAGGTTCAAGGTGCGCCTTCTTTAGCAGATATTGACCGCCGTGCCGGTTACGCTAATGTTAAGCCTGACCCTAAACAAGGTATGTTTAAAACCCTAAAGGGCACTGACAAGAAACAGATTGAGTCTGGTGTTAAAAGCTTTTTAAACAAAGCTGAGACTATGTATTTCTCATCTGATGCTGCATTGCAAAATGCAATTCGTAAGGGTATGGAAGAAAGTGGTATGAACTGGGATGACCAAAAGCGCATGATGTACATGAACGCTACTTCCCAAGCTTTGCACCCTGATGCTGTAGCTATGCAGTTGTTGCAAGAAGGTGGAGTTGAGTACGAGAAAGATACTTACAAGTGGAAAGCCGTTAAGAAAGACGATAGCTGGCAATCTTTGATTAAAGATATTAGCGCTTTAGGTAAGAAGTATGGGGTTTCTACTGAGGAGATGAGTAACTATGCACATCGTGCATTTATCTCTGACCGTTTAAAAGGTTTGACTGGTAGCAAAGAAGATTTTTATAGTCACAAAACTCCTGAACAAATTGAAGCAGGTCTTGAGTACTTTAAGGCTATCCCTGAGTTGCGTAAGCTACAAGAAAGTTGGAATAAAGTTCGTGCAAATGCTATGGATGCCGCAGTTGAGGGTGGATTGTATTCTAGAAAGCAAGCAGACGAGTTGCTAGAAATTATGGACTACGTACCATTCTTCCGTATAGAGCAGTTGGAAGCTAAAAAAGGTCCTAAAGAGTATGGTCGTGGATTATTAGACTTTGCTAAAGGTTATAAGATTCGTGGTACAGAAGACGAAGTTAACAACATCTTTGACAACATGGAGCGTTGGGTTTCCTATACCGTATCCCGTGCAGTTAAAAACCGTACTGCCTTAAATCTTTATGAGACTGCTAAAGAGTATTTACCTGAAGGTGAAGTTGTAGATTTACGTCAGGATGATACTACTCATGCAGAGCAAAACATTATTGACTTGTGGGAGAACGGTCAGCGTAAAAAGGTGGAGTTTAAAGACCCATTGTTTGTATATGCGTTCCAAGGCACTGAGCCTGTATCCCTGCCAATCTTGAAGAGCTTTGCTGCTGCCGCAAATATTTTACGTAAGAACATTGTGTTAATGCCTTTGTTCTCGGTAAGTCAGTTGTCCCAAGATTCTATCGGTGCAATGTTTACATCAGGGTTAAAAAATCCTTTTGCTATCCCACTTCAGGTTGCTAAAGAATTTACAAATACACTACGTGGTAAGAGTGCCGCCCATGCTGAGCTAGCTAAATACGGTGCAGTTGGTGTACGTGACTACTCTGCCGCTATTGCACGAAATGATGCTGAGATTGTAGCTGGACTAGCCGCACCTACTAAGTTCCAAAAGATTCTGTCCCCATTAGAGAAGTTTGCAATGGCGTCGGACAATGCTGTGCGCCAAGCTGTATATAACCTGACTTTAAAAGAAACAAAGAGCGCAGAGAATCCAGACGGTGACAAAGCGGCTGCCATTGAAAAAGCTTTTGAAATTATTAACTTTAAGCGTTCTGGTGCTTCTGGTAGTGTGCAAGTTCTCAAACAAGTTGTACCGTTCTTTGGTGCGTACTTACAAGCACAAAACGTAGCTTATAAAACTATTATGGGTAAGGGGATTTCTCCATCCCAAAAGAAAGAAGCGCAGAGAGTATTGATGAGCACGTCCGCTAAAATTGCGGCACTTGGCTTTATTTATGCGGCGATTTGCGCAGATGATGATGACTATCAGAAGATGGATCCTACTATTCGTGACCGTCATTTGTTGATTCCAGGTACAGGCTTTATGTTGCCGTTACGTCCTGACGTATTTATTCTTCCTAAGTTAGCGGCTGAGTATGCTTATCAAGGCATTACAGATCAAGGTTTTACCGATGGTAAGAAGATGCGCAGGGGTATGTTTGATGCGGTGACTAATGCAATTCTTAGCCCAACCGTAGTTCCTCAAGTAGCTAAACCGGCCCTTGAAGTACTTACAAACTACAACTTCTTTACAGGTCGTCCGCTTGTAGGTATGGGTCTAGAGAATAAGATTACAGCTGAGCAGTTCACAAACAATACGTCTGAGCTGGCTAAGTTTTTAGGTAAAACAGGGTTAATTGCACCTGTAAATATCGACCACTTAATTAAAGGTTATTTGGGTACTACTGGTGGATTAGGTTTGATGGCTACAAGTGCGGCAGTTAATATAGGTAGCAACGTTCCTACACCTGAGAAATCTTTGCAAGATACATTAGCTTCAACACCCGGCTTGTCTGCGTTTTTTGTACGTGAGAATGGTGCGGCTATGAAAAACGATTACTATGAATTGCGTGGGGAAGTAGATAAAGCAGTTGCAACCTACAACAATATGATTAAGACTGGTCGTGCGGAAGAAGCTAAAGAGTTCTATACCGAGAATAAAGATATATTTGCCGTTAAACAGCAGGTAAACACTATTGAGCGCCAGCTAACTAAACTACGTGACCAAAGCAAATACATCTATTCCAGCACCAAAATGTCAGCCGAAGAAAAAGGCGAACGTTTAAAACAGATTAAGCAGATGGAAGAACGTATGCTAGCTAACATAAACGACTTGCGTAGACGAGCAGGATACTAAAAAAATCCCGCACTGGGCGGGATAAATCCTCAATGGTAGAGGAGAAGAATGAGCCAACTATATCACTCTAGTCTCCAAACACGCAAGCCATATTTACCATTTTCTACAACTTGTTTGATAACTACTAAAATACCAAGACGGTCTGCTTCTTTTTGCAGGGTCTTGGCATGGACTTTCCTATCTAGGCACGGGATAAAAAACGACTGACCCGGTTCAAGTTTCTTCCAAGGCAATAATATCGTTAAGTTCATCACCTTCAGCATTGATTAGTTTCTCCTCTCTGAAGAATCCTAGTTTAGTAGTATCAAATACAAGGGCTGGTGCGTTTACATCGGTGTTAATTACAGTACCCGCAGTCATACGCTTACGCTTGATACCATGATACGCCCCACTCTTCAGATGCACTGCTAAAGATTCATCAAAGTTTAACTGTACCTTAGCGCACTCAGCACGGTATTCCTTAGCAACAACATACAATAACTTTGTATCAGGTTCATAACGTGCAGTTAATGCACCCCTTGGTTCACGAATCGGACCTGTTTCAAGCCCAGTACGTCCGTCTTTCTTACCGTTAATAACCAAAGTCTCATGGTACTTACGTTGTAAAAAGCCTCCTAGGAAGTCGCTACTTTCCGCCATCATCATCTTGTTTTGCAAGCGTGAGTCTCTAATGTGTTTAATAACGTAGGTCTGCACAGGGCGGTGGTCAATATCATGTAGTCCTAATTTCTTAGAGATGATACCCCCAGTAATTGCAATAGCCGCCATAGCTGACCAATACCGTTCGTGAGATTTGATCTCTGCTTCGGCTTCAATCTTAGTTTGAATCTTTCCTAAGAACTCGATTACCTCGGGTAGATGACCCACCACGTACTGCATAAACGGATAGATAGCATGACCATAGTTATCGTACAAACGACTAAAGTGTTGCCTTGCCCATACAGGATCGTCATTAGCATCGTTAAAGATATGCAACTCCATGATACGCATTAGCTCGCCTTCAGGGAAAGCCTTAATTGCCAGTAAGTCATCACGTAGTGAACGGTTAGAAGTCGTAATCATTCCTGTTGCCCAGCGTGTAATATTCACACGTTCAGCGTTTTCTTGGGACTTCATACGGTTCTTAGCACGGCCTTGGGTAATATCGTAGGCAAGGTTTGATTTCTGTTCAGGAGGCATATTGGTCATCTCATCTAAGAGAATTGGAATATGTTGGAAAGTACCAATCCGTTGCATCTTCTGATTGTATGTATCTTTAACTTGCATGAGCGTGTCTTTAGGATGCCCAAAAATACTAGATACAGCGTGAAGGATTGTCGTCTTACCTGAACCTGAGCCTTGTGATTTCAAGCTGAGCATATAGCCCTCTAGGTTAGTAAAGCGTAGCAACACGTTGCCAAAGCCCATGAACAATGCAAAAGCCTTAGCTTCCATGTCAGGTCTACCATACGCATTAACTACATCTTTCCAAATATGGAAGTCACCCTTTTCTTTAAACCAAGGAACTAGCGGTAATGTTGCGGCAGTAGGTGGGCTATATTTAATCTCATCAGCAGTAATCTCTTTATCACCCAAGATAAATGCACTGTCATCAGGCAACCATCCGAACTGTCTGCGTGCGGTTTCCGCCTTAGTAGTAGCTTGTAATTCTTCTACCCAACGTGTTATATAAGCCATAAGTAAGTCCTGTTTTTTACCCAGCACGGCTAAGCCATGTGAGGCAATTGTGTCTCTGAATCTATCTTTTGCAAGCACTGCGGTTAGTGGAATGATGAACTCCTGTACCCCGTCTTGTGGTAGGTGCAAACGCATTAGCAATACTTCCCCTTGGTCAGGGTCACGCATACGCTTAACTACATAGAAGTCGTACGGGTATACAAGCGTAATCTCGTCTTGTTCTGTTTCTTCATTCTTAGTCTTAACGTAGATACCCCCTGCCGCACCCCTAGTAAACGGGAATGGGTACTTAGGAATCTGATATGTTGTTGGCGCTTCGCCTTCTTCCTTGGCTGGTTCAATAACTTCGTTATCTTCTTCCGTAGCTTCGTTGAACTCTTTACCTAACTGAATAGGGGAAGTAAATGTATGAGGGCAACCTTCGCATCCAGCAGGGTTTAGCTTTTTAAATGTAGCACAGGTATAAGGACCTTTTGTTTCATTAGCCTTACGATCTGTCTCAGATGCAGAATATGAGGGGTGTTTGTTAGAGATGATGTGAATGGCTTTATTCTTATCCACACACGCTTGGGCAATACTTAGCCCTCCTCTCCAAAGAGGCTCCTCTATTGTGCCTTGATTCTCATAGATATTCAATATTTGTGGGCAACCTGTACCCTCAGCACTTTTAATAAGAATAGTTTTAAACCGAGAGATGTTGTTACCCATTAAAGCTAGGGTCATTGCATCCATCTGACGTGGTACAAAAGGCTGACCAACCATACCAGCAAATACGTCGTCTTCTAATTTAAAAAGATCTTTGAAAACGTCGTTAGCTACCGGGTCCCCTTTAATGATTACTGTTACATCTAAAGGGTTAGCTGAATCTTTGTAGTTATATGTTCCAGGAATCCGTAGGATACGTGCAGTATCGGCAGTTACAGAAGGGTCAGCATTAAGTTTGTGGCGCTCACAAAGAAGCTTTAATCCTTCGGCTAAGGGCTTCCATTCATCACGAGCCATAGGCTCTTCTAGTACCCAGTATGCGTGCACACCACGACCTGAATTAACCACCATAGGTTTAGGTAACTTGGCATCTTTAATAAACTGCTTAAGTGCAGTCATTCCCTCGGCTTGGTCAGCATAGGGTTTACCCATACCGCAATCAATGTCGATGAAAAAAGATTTAAACCATTCAGCGTTCCTAGAAGTTCTACCCTCTTTTGGGTCTGCAAAGGAAGCTAGTGCAAAGTACGCATTGTATTCATCTTGTACTAATTTATCTGCAAGTTGTTCTACTTCTTCAATAGAGCCAACGAATTTTTGTCTTGGACTTGCATTATCTTTTAATCCTACCACGCAATACGACCCGTTTGGGGGAAGCACTGCCGATAGAAATTCATTTGTTATTAACATATCCGCCTTAAGCCGTCAGTAAAAAAGGATGGGCAGGAGTGTGACGGCGGTAACACTCTCTTCGGTAGCTAACCTAGCCCCCCGGTACTACTATCTCAATTTCTCAACAAGTTTCTGCATTTTTTCCCGATGTTTTTCCGGGGCATTAGTTTTACCACGAAACCAAGAATATACCGTCATTCGAGATACAGAAAAGAATTCGGACACATCAGTTACAGGTATATCCCGTTTGATGCAAGCCATTCCTAACTGTACCCCTATCTTAGTTCTGTCGGCTTCGCTAACGTCTTTTATAAAAACGCTTGAGTAGCCTTGTGCCATGACAACTCCTTAAGCTTCGTCGTCCCAGTCAGATAGAATCTTGCCTAAATCTTTCTTAGGTGCTGGCTCTTCTTTCTTAGATGCACGTTTGGTTGGCTCTAAAGTCTCGGCTTCTTTTTCGACCTTAGTTACTTCTTCAGGGTCAGCAAGTTTAGGAGCTTCTAATTTAGGAGCATCGGTCTTCTCTGCGGCAACAGTCATAGTGATTGCCTTGATTGCTTCAGGACTCTTACCTTGTTCAATCGCAGTACCAATCTCATTAGACTCTAAGAAGCGTACAGGTTTGAATGTAATCTTAGGTGTAGAGCTTGCAGTATCAAAACGCATCTCAGTAACTACGGCAGTAATAGGGCATCCCTTAGCACCAATCATCTTAGCGTACATCTGCAAAGGCCATTTACCTGATTCGCCTTCACCGAAAATTGATGTAGACGGGAGCACTAATTGGAATACATCACCACCAATATCGTTGTCTAAAACTACTGCAATACGTTGGCTGAATCGGCAAGCACGACCATCACCTTGACCTGAACCTTTTACGTTCTGTGGACAAGTAGCACAAGACTTAGCCTGTGGGTGTTTTGCACTAGCATCAGGGTAGTCATCATTTGCAGACCAGCAATCAGGGGTAGAAGTTACGCCCTTTTTGTAAACACCTTCATAGTATGTACGAGATACCTTTGAGGAAGCGGCAACGATAACTACATTAAGGTTACGTTCTTCTTTCTGTGCAATCTCTTTACCATTTACTAGCAAGCGCCATACACCACCCTCGATAGAAATACGCTTAGAACCTCCACCACCACTACCCATCAGGGCTTTAGTAGTATCATCTAACTCCATCGACTTAAGGTGAGCCGGTAAACCAATGTCCAACATAGCTAAATCATTACTCATTTTCTTCTCCTACGGTTTTAGTTGTTACTTCAGGTGCTACTGGCGGGGTTAATATAAAAGCTACTAATTTTTCTGCTTGAGGAATAACTGCATCCCAAGGTGTATTTGTTTTACTAGCTTGTTCTATTGCCCATACTCTTAATTGAATTAATTGATCCATTTTCTTCTCCATTATTTACGACGAATGACAGCCGTGTAGCGACTATCTACTTGTAATCCCGGCGGTACTGCATCCGGGTTCTCTTCAATGAACGTAGCCATGTTGGATTGCGCTACACGCTTCTCCAGTAACTCTATGGCATTGTGCTCTTTGACGAAATCATAAAATGAACTCCAATCACTAGTCCAAAATCTTTTCTTAACTGATCTAGTTACTGTACCAAATTCAGTACGTAAACCATCTGCACCTGTTTCTTTGCAAATGTTTAATAGTTCAGCTTCAATTACATTTTGTTGCTCTTCTAATTCGCTATCTTGTTTAGATAACTCTGCTCGCTTATCACGAATCTTTAAGTATATTTTTACCAGCTTGTTTGCTGATGTATCACTCATATTCTTCTCCTTGTTATATATCTATAATTTAGTACCAATACTTTACTTTGTCAAGGGGTTTCATTCAAAATATTTTTATATAGGTCAATCATTTTAGTATGAATATCTACTTTACCTTGCAACATCTTGTACATTCTTTTTTCGACAGGAGAGCCTTCTAGATGCACGACTGTGCAAGGGTTGTGTTGTCCTGCTCTATGTACCCTAGCGTTAGCTTGAAGATATGTTTCTACTGAAGTAATAGGGGAAAACCATACTACAACATTTGCCGCAGTTAGAGTAACACCATGCGATGCCGCTTGTGGTTGGATAACTAAAACCTTTGGTTTGTCTGATGTCTGAAAGCGGTTAAATATGTCTGTGCGATTGCTAACTGATACTGCACCGTTAATAATTTCTGCATCATATCCACACTTGTTTAGTTCTTCTGTAATGATATGTATAGCATGGGTATACGGCACAAACACTAATACTTTATGTGAGGCTTCGTCTATAACTTCTTTAAGTGCATTGATACGATTACTTGCATCAAACTCTACAACTTCTCCACTATCCGAATAGACTGCACCACATGAAAGCTGAAGTAGTTTGTTTAAGTTAGCCGCCGCATTTACTGTGGTAATTTCTTCCCCTGCCGCATGAGCCAACATATTTTTACGGATGATCTCGTAATATTTAGTTTGTTGAGCAGTTAAAGGTATATCCCTAGTGGTATAGGTCATCTCAGGTAAGTCTAAACAATCTTCTTTTGTGAAACGTATTGCAGGTTGTAGCACATCAAATACCGTCTGCTCTGATGACTTCTTTGGAACCCATTTAAACTGTGTAATCTTTTGCATTACCTGATCTCGGAACGAGCCATAGAATCTTGGAACACTTTGGGGATTAACTAACTTAGCTAAACCGTAAGCATCCGTAGGAGATTGTGAAGCTGGGGTTCCTGTAAGCATCCATAACCATGTAGTAGGTTTAATAACTGAGTGCAATAACTTCCAGCGTGCAGTAGATACAGTCTTATATGCGTTTGCTTCGTCTACTACAATTAGATCAAAATCTCCTGCAATCACGGCATCTTTAATAATACCTAGTCCATCAAAATTACAGATAACAAATTCAGAATCTGCGTTTACTGCATCAATACGTTTCTCTCTTGAATAGCTATGGGCTATCGTACAAGTCCTGTGCATAGCAAATCTAAATAGGTCGTTTTGCCAAGCGGATTGCATAATGGACAATGGGCAAAGTACTAGAACACGTTTTATAATACCCAACTTAAGTAAGTAGTCAGCCGCCCAAATTACTGACCCTGTTTTACCTGTACCTTGCTCATTAAAACAAAAGGCTCGGCGGTGTAGAGTTAGGAATTCAGCAGTAGTACGTTGGTGGTCAAACGGTTTATAAAGACCGGGCCAGTTATAGTGTGCAGTTATTGGGGATGGTACGTTTTTAATCTTTAAGTTCTTAAGTACCTGCGCTTCTTCTAGCCCCCACTTAACTAGCACCTCACCTGTATCTAGTATTTTGCTCTTTGGAATCACCGTAGTGATACGCCCGGGGTCACGCACTTTCAATAGAAGTGCTTTGTTGTCTATGATTTCCATATTTTCATTTCTTTTCTTTTTTTCTCTGACCCTAATGAGCAAACTGTATTTAAACGCTTAGGATTAAACCCATTACGCACGTCCCAAAACTTTGCCCCCCTCATTACCATAAACCAAGAGGTTCCAGTATATGCACCACTCCAGTAGCGTTCTTGCTTTACTAAAGCGCCCACATTAAACCTACCCCCAAATATAAGTAAAGCCGCCGTAGAATCTAAGTTTGTGCCACCTGAAAAAATACCTGAATTAGATTCGTTACTAATGACTGGCGCTAAAAACACAGGCATATCTAAATCTTTTGAATACGCACTCGCTTGCTCTAAGTAGTCTGCTAAAGTCGTGGCTTTAGCTTTTTGGTTAAGGTCTTTTTTACATTCAACACCGAAAAAAATATAGCCGTCGTTGTATGGGGCTTTTACTAGAAAGTCTATTGCTTTCCCTGATTTAGTAACCCATTCTTTTCGGTACTCCCAACCTTGTTGCTGAAAGAACTTTTCTAGTTCTTTTGATGCTTCAGCTTCAGTATTCATTCTCTTCTCCAATAGGAATACAACCAAAACCGTAGTTTTGATTTGAATTTATTACACCTTACGGGTGTTATTCGATTGTCTCTTTGCCCAAGGAAGAGATGTACCTCACGGAAAGCAAGCCATCTAATTAGCAACGACAATAGGTGCGGTTTATTAGGATAATGAATTAACCCTGCCAATACCACTCACACCTAACGTACTGGCACTATGCAACAAACTTATTTCTTTTTACGCTCTTTAGTACTTACTTCAGATACTAAGTTACCTTTTGAATCTCGTTTAAAGCTACGGTTTTTGGCGGCGGATTGGATAGTAACTCCATGCTTATTAGAACCACCCTTGTCTAGGGCTTTCTTGTGGGCTACATCCTTACCCTCACGCTTGTCTGCTTTACCATTACCGTTCTTGTCTGCACCTGTTTTATCAATAGCACGTCGGGCACGTTGTCTTTCCATACGATTATCATGCTCGCCACGTTTCTTTTCCATGTCGTATTCGTGCTTGTAGGGTCTAGGTGTTTTGGTGTAAGGCATATTAGTGGTTCTTTCCATTATGTTCGCAATCAGTTATTGAACACCATGCTCGGCATGAAAAGTTAGGTTTCTTATTCCATACGCTATTCTCAATAGCCGATTCAAGCCGTTGAGTATCTTCTAACCACTTAGTCCAATAAACCCCTTCATTATCCTGCACATAGTTAGCTTTAATCAAGTCCTTTACAACCACAAATAACAAGCCACCTTTGACCCTTTTGATCTCAGGGAAGTGCTTAAACAGGGCTAGGGATAGGAGTTCTAGTTGTTGGGTATCCGCATACTTACTAGATTTACCCGTCTTGTAATCAATTACATAAGCACTATCGCCCTTGAGAATGATTAAGTCTGCCACCCCTCTCCACCAAACATCCTTATCAAAGAACCCACATGGCTCTAGATTGGCTGTCAGTCCTAGTCGGTACTCACATAGCTTTTCCCCTTCTATTTTATTAAGGCTATCTAACTGCTCCTTAATATACATATACTTCTCAGGGATCGGAGTTCCCTTACCAATGTAATCTTCTGCGGCTTTATGTACTTCCAGTCCGTAGTTCAAATGCTCAGTAGGGGGTTCTACAATATCTTTTACAACACGTAGCCTGTAATACTTATGTGGGCATTGTTTAAAAAGACTCAGCGATGAGTACGACCAAGTGTATTTAGGCACTGAGTTCCCCTGATATATGGGTAAGAAGTCTAACATCTACAAATGCGTTCATCATGTATTCGTGGGCTTCTCCAAACCGCCTAGCGTTCATGGCAATTTCAAACTCTTTTAAGTTTCTTTTTGCTTTAAGCAACAGGTCTGCATAATCTAATAATTCTTCCTTAACAATCGCCATAACTTTCTCCGAGTCCTGATTCACAACTTAGGGGTAGAGTCTTTGCCCATTCGGGTCTCCAACTCATACATTCTTCAATAAAGGCTTGAGCCTCTTTAGCTTCTTCTTTAGGCACAATACAAGCCACCGCATCATGTACGGTCAAGACTGACTTATAACGTTTGTTCATCTTAATCATCTGTTCTGCAATAACACATCGTGCTAAAGCTTGGCATAGATTTTCAACTACTTTACCACCATATATTTTAACAGAACCCCGACGAGTCTTGTATTCATATTGTTCACTACCTTCAGCATCAGTTACTTTAGCTAAACTTTCATAGCGTTGCCATAACCCACTAGGTAGTAGAAACCCTTTCTTAGAAGCATCAAAAGTTACTACACCTTCTCGCCCTAAATCACAAGCATTACCCGAAACGATTGCATCTAAGCATCGTCCAGCAGACCTCCATAGCATCGGGATTTTCGCATAAGTCTTTCTGTAAACGTCGATAATATGTTGAGCTTCCCCCTCCGTAATTTCCATACCGAAAGTCTTGAGTTGGATCCCGAATTTCTTAGCCCCCATGCCATAGCCAGCCCCAAGAATTGTCGTCTTTCCCACGAACCTCTCCTCAGCTGTAATTTCCGATACGTCCTTTTCATAGATAGCCGACGCCATGATTTTGTATACGTCCTCACCATTATCAAATGCCTCCACTAAGTCATCTTGCCCAGCCAGCCAAGCAACAATACGTGCTTCAATCTGTGCTGAGTCGCAGTCAATCATTACATAACCTTCAGGTGCACGGATAGCTTTCTTTAACTTGCCACCGTTTTGCCCACGACTAGGTAGGTTTTGTAAATTAATCTTATCGTCACCACCCCATCGCCCTGTATGAGCCGCATAATATTTAATGGGTACAGGTAACTTTCCACGCTTGGCAATATCAATAAAGCGTTGTGTCCGCGTCTCTTCTAACGTCGATTTGTTTCCCAACCGAGCCGCAACCAAAGCCTGAACACGTACATCAGGGTGAGAGACAAGTTCTTTAAGCCCTTCATCAGTCTTAGCAAATGCGTAGGTTTCCTTACCAGTAGTCGGTGATATTTTAGTAGGAGGTATAACCCCCAGGGAGGTAAGTAGTTCTGCAAACTTGTTGCTAGACATTAGCGTATCTTTGTCAGCCATGCACGCTTCCATCAAACGTTCTTTCTTGGTCTTAATATCTTCTAAGTGTTGTTCTAGTAGGGGAAGGTCTAGCATTAAGCTAGGTTCTGTAAACATCTTTAGCGTTACATCAATTACCTTTAACTCTTTCGCAGGGAAGCCGTTATCTATAAAGATGTTAAATAGTTTCCATGTTAAGTCAACGTCGTTCTTACAATACTCGCCGTAACGATGTAGTTCATCAGGCAAAAAGTCTATACGTCTTTGACCCAACGCTTGTAATACTTCCGTACCCTTCTCACCTATTTGATACCGTTCCGCCAAAGCTTTGAGGCTACCACCTGCCTCCACACCATGAATCGCACGTGCCATACATAGAGTGTCAAGCCAGCCTTTAGGGTGTATGCCGAAAAGCCACGAGAGTATCGCCCCGTCAAATTGGGTGTTGTGTGCAAGGACGAGCGAGTTCTTCCAGTTATAGGTTTGTAACGCTTCCTTAATTTCTTTAAATGTTCCTGTGTGCCAAGCTGTTTCATTGTCGTTCTCCTTAACGGCTATACCTATTACTTCAAAACGATCATCACGCACATATTCCTCGGTGGTCATCTTAGATAGGCTAAATGTTTTGTCATAATACGTTTCAAAATCAATCGTTATTACGTTCATGGTTATATAATCTTCCGAATTTGGTTATTGGTTTTCTGTTTACTAATGGGTCTGAAGTGTAAGTTATCGTACTACTCTGTAGTAATTGAGAAGCATTAAGAGTTACATTGCCCGAAGTTCTGAAGTTTATTTCTTGTTGTACATTTTCATGTGGGTCAAGTAGTTCTGTCATTACTAATTCAGTAAACCTATCACGCTCGATATTGCGTAGCCCTACCTCAACGGCATTTATTTCTTCTTTAGTGAGGCAATGCCTAAAATTATCTAGCAACCTACCCCACTTACTCATACCTTCACGAGGGTCATAGGCAAATTCTTCAGGGTGGGTCTCCATCCTAGCTAGCAATATCTTTACCCCATCGTTCATCACACACCTCCAAGGTATTTATCCATAGCATCAAACTTACAACCTTTAACTACAAACTTAACCCGTGCATCATCTTTGCTAGTCTTTAGGCGAACCATCTGCAACTTAACCAAGTCCTTAGTCAGTCGATAGTGAATGTTGGCAGGGGATGCAAAGGTCTTACCAAACTTTAAGGTTAGGTCTGTTACTCGTACATCCCTTTCTTCTTCCCAGCAATCACTTAGCACCCCAAGCATTAGAATATCTGTATGGTCTAGTTTGTATTTAGCATAGACTGCGTTCATCTTTGTAGCTAACTCGCTTATATTGCTCATCTGTCTTTCCTTATTGATACAAAATACTTGTATGGTTTTGTTCTTAACTGATTAAGTTCTACATCACCGTTGTTATATAATTCTGCTAAATATCTACTTGTTGTGTAATACCCCAACTTCATAGCCCTAGCAACTTCTTTAATGGTCTTGGCATTGCGACCACAAAGATACTTAACTATCTCCGACTTCTTGTTCTTCATCGCATCGTTCAATCAAAGCGGCATACCCACAAATATCTACAACGCTATCTCTATGGTTTGGGCTATTGGCTAACCTAGCAGTTTTTACTAACACCATCATTGCACAAACATCTTGAGCCGTTAGGGTTCTGTTGTTAGTATTAGATATATAAGCGTTCCACATCGTAGCTATGGCAGTTAAGTTTTTACTAGGG
>Ga0247723_1001219_pt1 | contig 15472 bp, 15 predicted proteins | sample MSEWelMarce5H_FC_FD_189079 | JGI IMG/M metagenome (GOLD analysis project Ga0247723, IMG submission 189079) | Subsurface sediment microbial communities from gas well in West Virginia, United States - MSEEL Well Study Marcellus 5H_FC | ecosystem: Environmental > Terrestrial > Deep subsurface >...
CATAGGGTATGCCAATCTCTAGCGTTTCGTAGTAGGCTGAGTAATCGTACAGCGCGTCCATATTTGGCAGGAACTCATACGCTGCTACTGTAGCCTTCACAGGCTGCGTAATGAATACGTCTGCGGACAAAATAACCGTAACTGTTGTACTTGCCACAGCGGGGCTATGACCACCGTATTGTGCTGTAAAGCCATAACGAGCCACTTTCCAAACCCAAGCGCCAGTCTGACCTGTCGTGTTTAGCGTGTAGCTTGTGCCTGACGATGCAACGTAAGCCACTTGCGTACCTGAACCATTTTCAACATAAACCTGCGAACCTGCGGTCAAGCCGTTGAGTGTTAGAGCAGTAACCGGACGGGTGACAATGCGAGTGCCAACTGTGCCTATTGTGCTGTTAGCTGTACTGATTGTGACTGTACCTGCGCCAGCGTTGCTGACCGTGCCTGTAATAGTGGTATCTGTTAGCGTAATCGTGGGTGACGAGGCTGTGTTGTAAGTGAGGTTGCCACCAATGGAGACACCAGTCAAATTGGTTGGCGTGGCTTGCGTTACGTTACCAACAATCACCACACCGCTTGCAAGTGTGCCGCTCAGGGTCACGTTTGAGTCGATGTTGCCAGATGTAATGCCACCCGTGACAATCAGCGTGTAACTGCTATCGAAAACTGTGCCGTTGTTTGTGCTGAACGGGTCAGCTACGGTTAAGTTTGCAAGCAAGGAGAGATTGTCCTGCACCGCCGACCAAATCTGCACTGCGCTACGACTGGCGCTGACAGTAATGGTTTGGGCAATGTGGTCAACCGCTACGCCTGTTACGCCAGATACATACAGAGGATTGCCGTTTACATCAAGCACCTGATTTTGCGTAATTGGGATGCTGATAGCTGTTTTCAGGTATGTGCCAGTCAGACTACTGAATGTCCATCCTGCGAGTCGAGCCACAAGCCTGTACGGGACGGGGATAGCATCGTAGTTGTACGGCATTGGCACAGAGCCGTTGCTTCCTGTTAGCGTCAAAGAGCTTTGCAAAACAGGGTTAATAGGGTCTGCGTTCAGATAGCCTGCAATCAGCGTACCGACCTGTGCGCCAGTAAAGCCAATCTCTGTTCTGTATACGGCAGGGTCGTAGGCTGCATCAATCGTGACGGGCAGCTTCATGCTCATCACATAGCGACCAGATACCGCAGTCGTGCCAGTAATGCGTAGCTGCAAGTCCAAACCAACCGACGAGCTGTATCCTGTCAGCGCAGCACGGGCTGTTTCAAGGCTTGCGTTATCAACAAAGGCTGTCCATGCGCCTGTGTTTGCAGTACCCCAATTGGTCATGCGAAATTCTACTGTCGTGCCTGCGGGGATTGGGTTTGTGCCAGAGCCTAAGTTGTAGTTAAAATCAAACGCTGTGCCAGTGAAGTTGGTAATACCCTTGAGTGCAAACACCGACTTGACGATGACGGAATCACCAATGGCAGGGTAGTAGATACGACCAAGGTTGTCTAGCAGTGCGCCACCGCCAAAGGTGTACATATCAAACGAACTTTGTGCTGAAAAGCCACCAACATAAACTGAGCCTGTGCTTTTGGCTGTGTTTGACAGAACAACGATAGGCTGCACATCGACTAAGTTTGGAATTACCGCAGCTGTTGTAACCGTCTGAAACACCCGATGCGGGCCAGCAACCATATCCATTTCTACGCCAGATTTTGATGCACCACCAGTACCCGCCGTAGTTGCTGTAACTGAATCAATCAGCAACATACGAAACAATCCACCGCTATTACTGATAGAGTTACCAGTCAAATAAGTTTGAGCTGCTGTTTGTACACGAGGGTTTGTAACAGATATAAATGCGATGATGCTATTTAACCCAGCGTCTGTAACAATGGATGGGACTTGTAATGAACCCGCAATCGCTGAGTATCCCTTGTTGTGGCACACAACGCTTTCGCACGATGAGTCAATACTGATTAAAGCACCTCTTGAAACAATACCTCCACCCCAGACCTGTAAGCCTCGAAAAGTTGAGTTGACCGTACTTTGTATTGTGGGAAAGGTACTGCCATCAGTAGAGCTAGTGCTATTGCCGTTAGGTAAAGATGCAATAAAAATATTCTTTACATCAATGTTGGTAGTAGCGGATATATTAAAACCACCACCAGCCATATAAAGACCATCTACAGGAGTAGCAGATTTAATAGTAGTAAATGCAAAGCTACGAAATGCTCCTGTAGTGGCTGCGCCGTTTCGACCCCATTGTCTAGAGCGTAAATTACTGATTACTTGAGCGTTCTGGATGTTGGCAATGTTGTAATTGGTTCCACTTGTATTGCCAGAATAATTAGAATTAGCATGAATACTTGAAATACTGCCGCTTCCAAGCATAGAACTAAATGTAACTGTAGCGTTAATTGATGTAGGGGATTGCCAGTTAATGCCTAATAGACTCAATGTATCTAAATCATACGTTCCAGCAGAGTTACCGATGAGTGTTCCAAAACAACCAAAGTCTTTAAGTGTTAAATCAGCGTAGTTTTGAAAATCATTTCTAAACCGCATCCCTGTACTGCAAGTTTGTATGTCAATCGTGCCAGATGGGTTACAGCTAAAGCCAGCGTTATTGATTGTGTTATTGGGCGAGGGAATCCAATAAACTGTAGTGCCGATTGGAAAACTAGCTTGCGCCGTTGTGCCGTACTGACCCCGCAATTGTGAGGTTGCGCTAACTACCGCACCCGCACGGGTCAAATAGTGGATACGCTCAATCGTTGTACTGTTAACCAACAGAAAAGAACCAATTGCTTGGTTGACGTTGATAGCGCCGTTAGTTGTTGGCCCAATAGCTGTGGCTAATGTAAAAGCCTGAGCCGCTGTAGACGTAATTGCCGTAGCAAGTGTTGTCTGTTGTAGTGCGCTATTAAAATGAATGTTTGGGATACGCACCCGTGCGCCAGTCGGTATTTTTGTTCCGTTCGTTCCATCGCCCATTCTGACCGCTGTGGTCAAGGGGTTAAAAAACAACACTTTACCAACTTCGCTTGCGCCAACCTGAACCTGATTGATTAACGAACCGCTGCGAATGATGTATGTTGCACCTGCCGCAATAACACCGCCTGTGTAGGTCGTGCCATCAAGCTCTTGAATGGTTGCAGAGGTGGTAGAAGCAACGGCGCTGATAACAAAATCACGGGCAATGCTTGGCAGCTTAAACGGCAGACCAATGTTTGAGCTAACAAAGTTTGTACCAGTACCAGTAACCGCACCGCCAGCCGTGACCGCTACCGTACCCGTAGTAGCGTTTGGTGCATTGAAAGCATAAGTGTTGACTGTGCCGCCCGTCACATCTTCAGGTATTGCTTGCCATACTTCCCAGACGTTTGTAGCGTTTCCAGTTTCGACTTGAATCATTGTCGGGTAGTCAATTGCTACGCCACCAATGCTGTTTGCGCTAAACAAGACCTGATTGTTCGCACCAGTAGAAGTGCCGACTACAATCCAGTCACCCCTGACTTGTAGAACACCGTTTTGTTGGACAGTAAAACCACCATTATTTAAAGCAGCAGAACTTAAACCATTCTGCATATAAAACTCTTGCAAATGGGGCGTGGTAGTGCTGGTGTTGCTAACCTCAATGCGCCCTGTACCAAGTGCTTGAATCAACCTTGGCTTAATTGACCATTGGCTATTAACAGTCAGCGTCACACCGTCCAAGACGTTGATAATATCGTCCTGAGCATAGGTGACCGCTGTGAGGTTTTGCGAGGTCGCTACGTTAATGGTTGCCATGTTTGCTTATCTTTTTAAGGTCTTTGATCGCCGTACTCGACGGTTAACAAAATACGTCCCATTTGATAATCACCGCCGACCTCATTGGATTCAAACTGCAATCGCATCTCTCGGTGCTCAATACGCGTATCAATTTTACCTTCATCAGCCTCAAATGAAAACGGACCTTCTATCTCTTGGTCACCTCGAGCAAACTTACGCCCAAGCACCGTCATCGTCATAGTGCCATTTTGCTGGAAGTCTGGCTCAACGCGGGTCAAATGGATACGCCTGTTTACACCCGGCGATGCATCCTGAGACGGCGAACCCCCCACCCAACTAATATCGTTAGTAGTGAAGTACGATCGAATCGCTTCAGTTGTGGTGTCGTTTACTTGGTCCACACCAAACTCATGCTGCCACACAGAGTACCCGGAGTTGTTGAAGTACACCAAGTTACCCACAGTAGCAGGGGGCGAGAATGGTTCTGACACAGTGACCAGTGTGACACCGCCCAACGACTGTGTATTGGTGTTAAAAACAAAGTTACTGGTGACCACAGTGTATATCGTAGCGCCGGGGGCGTTACCTAAAGAAATCTGTGAGCCCGGAGGGTATGTGATAGATTGGTTGCCCGCCACATACAACTGATCAGATGTTGGTGCAGGCTCGCCTGCGGGGGTTGAGATAACTACATTGGCTGTACCGAAAGAAGTCCCAAGCTCCCAACCACACCACACGGGTGAGGGCAACAACTCAGTGGTGTAGCCGCACGATCTACGAGCACCTAGAGCTTGTCCGGCATCGTACCAGAGCTTGTCTTTGGTGTTGTAGATAATAGCATCCGTACACTCTGTCGCGGTGCCGCGGGGATAAAAAAACCAGATCTCATTGTAACGGGGGATTTTAGTGGCCCATACTTTTTGACGCTGTTGGTAGTTGATATTATCAAACAACCAGTCTACGTTTTTATCGTTCTGTAGAAGTGTCACAGCGCCGTTGTAAGCATAGAACCTATCAACGCCCATCCAGTAAAACACGTTGTCCATTTCCACTACAGAGCTGGATGACATGATGGAGATCTGGCTGGAAATAATATCGTATCGCCACGGACGTGTTGCGTCCGCGGTAAACGATGTTCGGATCAAACTGTCAGTAGCCCAGAACAACGCTGACGGTGAGTTTGTACCGCCTCGTACTGGCATACCTTTGACAATCTTACTGGAAGACATGTTCACTTGGTTAGCAAGTGGTCCATTCCAATCTGTAATTGTTTGGTCTGTGTAGGTTGTGTTGACGTTGTTGTTTGCGATGTAGCCGTTAGAGCCGTATACAAATACAAACGGATACACAACACAAACACCGCCGTCTACTGTAATGGGGCGGTATGTTGGGTTCTGACCGCCTGTGTCAGCAAGAACAGAGAAATCCCACTCTTGGTTTGCGTTTGGCAACACGTTTCCAATAAAGACAGGGGACTCGATGCCGCTGTCAATGTTAGCCAAATTATGGCCCGGATGTGCTACAACTTGGAGAGCTCCACCCTGTGGGCTATATTGCAAGTCAAATTGCCACAGGTGGTTTGGACTGCCATCAAACGAGACATCTGCAATCCACACATTGGTCACTGTGCCCGCTACGGCAGGCGTGAAGTTAACTGTGGTGGTGGGACTTGTGTACGAGGAAGTTGTGACGGTATAGACAGTCGCACCCGGTGTTTGATTAAACACGATCTGAGTGCCGGCTGGGTATGCTGTGGTTAAGTTAGTCGCGCCACTGGTGATTGTCAGTGTGTTTGCGCCATTTGTTGCGACTGTCTGCTGACCATACCCAACATTAAAAATAGACGCGTATGGTCCGTTACCAACACCTAAACTAATGCCAGAGGTGAAGACATCAATTGTGTTTTGACTACCAACGAACATGTAATTAACCCCATCGTATGGGTTAACAATCATACCCCTTGGCACACCGGCGTTGGTCCTAAACATTTGCTGGTACCCACCCATCTTTTTGGGGATACCACGCTGAAAACGGCACCACAATCCATCACTGTATTCTCGTGATTCAAATACGGTGCCGTCTCGTTTAATCCCCGGGTTGGTCCCGAGGGTATAAACCATGTTGTTGGGGCCGCCTTGCTGTTCAGCCATTAAAACGTCCCACCAGCAATCAGTGTGGCGCTCAAGGTTGCTGCGACCTCCACACGCGGGACAGACGGGTTGCTGTTGTCCACAGCAATCATTTCAACTCCGCCGGCAGACACACCAAGCACACCACTAGATTTTAAATACAAACCAGTAGTCAGGTTAGTTAAAAATGAAAACGATGGAGCTGCTGCAGATCCGTTTGCTGCAAAGAAAGTCGATGCACCAACCGAAGTCAGTGTAAAGATGTTCAAGCCGTCCGATAACAACAACGCCACGGTGCCTGTGGAGATAGGCACGGGAGCTTGTGAGCTGCCACTTACTTGAAATGAGACGTTGTATCCTGATTGGTTTGTATTGTTATTGATTACATACAACTGAGTAATTGCGGGCAATTGAACATTCAATGTCTGTGTGCGTACTCCGGACAGCGCAACATACGTTTGAATGTTTGGCGCGTTACTAACTAGGCTTAGTGTGTTACCAATAACGCTATCTACATCATAAGTGCTTGCAGTCAATGTGACAGCATTTTGGTTTGACAAACCAATTGTATAAAAGCTACCAGTTACCTTATTAAACGCAACAATTGCCGAGTCACCGGGGTTAAATGCCACATTGCTTTCGCCGTTGACTGTGGACAAACCCTGAGGGGTAAGTGTCAGTGCGCCAGTGCCGCTGTTGCGCAACATGAAGTACCAACCGGTGTTGATGTTTGCTGCGGCAGGCAATGTGAATGTGCCAACGCCACCGGTCCAAACATAAGTCACTGCACGATCAGTCTCACCCATTGTTGGGGCTGAGAATGTTGGAACGACTGTGTTTGATGTAACCAGTTTACCTAGGAGCGCTAAGAGCCCAGCGCCCGCCAAGGACGCTGCATCCGCAGAAGAGGTGCCCGTGCCGTATGTAAAGTTAGCCCATGTGCCCGCGTCTGTTGTGTTGTCTGTCAGGTAAAAATAGCGAGCTTGTCCTGCGGCAATCGTAACTGCTTGAAACCCTTCGCTGTCGGTGACAAATAACGAAGTGGCGCCTAAGTTACGGACCAGTATATCTGTTCCAACCGAACCTTGTGAGCCGGGTGGGAAAAATATTGTTAACCCGGCTGTCGATGGCGTTGCATCAATAATGCGTGCTGCAGCAACGTCTGTGCTGTTTGGCGGAACATACGCAGGCCACGACAACACCACGTTAGCACTAAATGGTAATTCCAAATAGCTTACATCGGTTGGTTGAACAATATCGCCGGTGAACGGTGAGGTGTATGTTGTCATTATTTTTCTAATCTTTTAAATGTATACCCTTTGTGGGATTTACGTTTTCCATTTAAGCATTTATATACATTTGTATTTTGAAATCCAAATGCATTTAATTCCGAAACCCCTTCGAATTTTATTTCTTCACCGGTTTTTATATTCGTCGCTAAAATAAAACCTTTAAAATTAATACAAGTTGATCCTCGTAAATTTTGTTTAAGTTTTGTATTGCTAATTTTTTGTTTGATTTCTTCAGATTTAGGCTTACCAAACCAATGGCTTTTAGCTCCCCTATGGGCGTCACCTATTTTACGCTTGTGCTCTTCTGTTAGTTTTAATCCTGAAATCCCTTCACCACCATTTGTCATATTTGCTAATACATACCCCATTTTTCTAAAGCAAAATATTAACAAAGCCTCATGTTCAAAAGCTTCTTGTTCTGTTGACCAATTAGCTAAAATCTCAACTTCAAATCTACCGTGTTTATTTACAATATTTGACCAATGTCTATTTCTATTACTTTTTTTCCACGCCCGATTGCCAGTACCTTTACCTATATAAAATATAGTTCCATCCGGTTTAGTATGGGCGTATGTATAAAACACGTCAGGGCTCCATTATAAGCGTGTTGCGATCGATGTTGCGGCTATTATTCTCTGCCTTGAGTGCTGCCATGGACTGATCGTAATACCCTTTCCATACTGCAATCTTATCGAGCGATTTTAAGTAACCTTGGGCCTGCAGCAATGTGCCATACAATAAAGCTTGAGGTGCTTCGCGGGTAATCAAGTTCTCTTGATTGTTTTCGTCTAGTGGTTGAATGAGACTGTAGTATGTAATTTGTACTGGGTACTCATCGTCTGGCACAGGAGCGAGCGACCAGTTGTTGTAATCAAACTCAGCGTAGTACACTGGCTGGCCGTTAGGGACTTCGTATTGATACTGGCGCACATAGTCTTGGCCGCGTTTCATCACGGGCTCGCCGTTGATGCTCATCGATACAGTCTTTCTCCAACGGGCGGGCTTCTGGAGCACTGCGCCCTGAGAGCCAGAGATCAATGTAGTATCGACTACTGTGAGCTGCCAAAGTGTTTTTACCTGAGCGGCAATCTCTTGCTCTGCTAGCGCCACTAAAGAAGGAATCATCGCTAAAAACTGTGCGTCATTTCGCTCGGAGTAATTTGCGACATCTATTAAAAGTTTATTGTAAGTCATCGCCGGGTAACTCATTTTTTAATTACCTCGTATCCATACTTTTGTGGATTTGCTTGCATTCTTTTTTGAACTGCACTGCAGTTGATACCTAAAAAATCCGCCAATTGTTGATAACCTAAATACTCTACGCCTTTGTATTTAATGCATATTTTTTTTGCTTCTGACATTTTCTTTAGACGCTCTTTCGTAGCAATGTCATTTTTATTGAAGTCAGAGAATTTTTTCCTAGTCTCTTCACTTACAATTTTACCCTTACTGGCTTCTGACATTTTTCTACGAGTCTCTTCACTTACAATTCTACCCTTATGGGCTTCTGACAATTTTCTACGGGTTTCCTCACTTGCAATTTTACCCTTACTGGCTTCTGATATTTTTCTACGGGTTTCCTCGCTGAGAGTCTTACCAAACATTGGATGGCTCTCACCGCACAAAGTTGGCGGTTTACTACCACCTTTTGCAATATTCCATCCGGTTTTTTCGTTCTCTCTTAGTTTACTTTCTATCTCATAACAATAATGTTCGTCTGCGATTAGAATAATTTTTTTAATTAAATTATCCCAACCATATTTTTTTATAGCAAAGCTAAAATGTGGATTTACGTGTTTGTTTTTACTGGCATCATATTGGTGGCGGTACCAACGGTGTTCACAATTTTTAGACACACCCACATAACCCTCACTAAACACATCAGTGTGGTCTTTGTGGTGAATCCAATAAATGTATGTGGGCGTTGACATTGTCTACCTAGTGTAATACGAATAATTCGGGCTAAAGAAAATGCCTGATTTATCGCGCTCTTCGTCTTCTGCTTGCGCAAGCCATTTCAAGTATTGAGCTTCAAGGTATTGAATGCGTGGGAGTTGCACTCCGGGTAATTGCATCGACAGTTCGTGGTTTAGCCACGATTGCACAGCAACTAACCACCTGTTGGGAATGTACAGTTGGTTTGACAGATTGCCAACGTCCTGCAATTGTGTATCAACAATTAACTGGAAGCACTGGAAGTCGTTGTTGGGGATTGGCCAGATGTACATGCTTGGGGAGATCGTGCGATCAAACCAAAACTGCAACGCTCTCTGGCTTTCAAACTGTTTGTTTGGGAGGTTCCAGTAGTCATCGCGGTTAAGACGCGCCATGGGGATGTCTTGTTGCGTGTATGAAAACACAATTTGACGCAACGAAAAGACTGTGTTTACCGTGGACCTGAGGCGGAAGTAGTAATGCTCGGGGGATGGATCGATGGGGTAATAAAACCATTCACGATCAGAAAGGGTGACCGCTGGCAACTCTTGCGCTGTGGTCCATGTGATGCCGTCTTCGCTTGTTTCCAAAATGAGGTTGTACGTTGCGGTGCCTGAGGGCACATAAGCGTTAAAACCGACTTGGAATATGCGTTGAGCGTTTCCGTATGCAGCACCAAACCAGTTATCTACCAGTGTGGATGTAGCAAACCCGTCTAGGTCGTTATCGAACAAGATCGAGGCGTTTACGTTTGATGCAGGGAGTGCTAAAGATATTTGTGGCGTCACCATGTAGCGCCAGTTGGCTTCACGCACGTCGATCACTTCTTGTGGAAGTGTGACAACTGTTTGCGCTTTAACCGCACCAATCAATAGCGTTTTGAGCATCCACAGGTTAACGCCGCGGTTAGAGAGGTTCATCAGAATGTAATACAACGCCTGTTTAGCGGCGTTGATGTATTCTGGTGTTTGCTCTTCTGCGGTTTTGCCTGCAGCACGGAAAGCGTACTCTATGAGTTGGCCTACCGTGATCTGAGTCTGATTGATGGTGCCTGAGTAGGCCATAAAGCCCCTTTACTTAGCGTAATGGTGGTGTACGTGCACGCCGCCGCCCTGTTTATATGCCGCTTCAGCAAAACCGGGTTGGGGTTGCATATCGCCTGAAGCACGTCCCAGACCGCCGCTGTCCTGAGCCATACCCAAGGGAGCCGCTGTAGTGGTGCCTCCTCGGGCAAACGCCTGCTCGGGGGCTTCAAGGGTCATAGGAGCGGATGGGGTTTGTGCTTTGGCTGGAGTGGTGCGTTTGACTTTGGCAATTGCCTTTTTGTCTTCTGCGGTCTTTTTGGCGCCGTAGGCGGTGCTTCCACCGGCCTTGTATTTCTTGACTGTGCCGACTTCTTTTTTGGCACGACCGCCTTTACGCAGTGAGGACAGGTCTGTCTTTTCGCCGGGGTGCTCTTGCTTGTCGTGCATAGCAACGGCTTTTTTGATTAGCTTCTTGTCCTGCGCGGTGTCTTTTTCTTCGACTTTTCCGCCTTTTTGATAGGCTTTTTTGTCGCTGCAATCTTCTTTGCTCTTGACGGATCCGCCAGACTTAAAGCATTGCATTTTTGGTAATTTACTGAATCCGTCCATTGTATATCTCCTCTATTTCTACTTATACCTAAATTTGGGTTAAAGTGCCCTATTAAAGCAATTCGAAGTGGGGACTGTCAGACTCACCACGCTCACGGGGCTTATCGTCCATATCCCAATTTCCGCCCCAACGGATCTTGACTCCTAGCTCTTTGGCGGCCGCAAACATTGCCTTGGAGACTTGGTCAAAGCGATCTAGGTCGTTCCAGTCAATTGGGTAGGGCGCAATATCTACAGCGTGTCCGTAACCATCTGCCTGAATGCCGTGGGTGCCAGAGGTTTGCACCCATGTGACCACAGGACCCGGTTTGGTTCTTCCCTGCGCCCACAGCTCATTCTGGCGTTCCTGAGAGCGTATTCCCTCCAAGACTGTGAAGTCACACGGGCTGAGTTCCAATGCCCGGTTAACTACCGCAACGAGCTTTGGGTGCACGCCTTTGAGGTTGTTTAACGAGCGCTGTGAAAAGGTGAACATTATTTTTTCTGTGCGTAAAAGAGTGTGCGGTCGCCGAATAGGTAGAAACCCACGGCGCTTGCAAAGTTATTCACGGCGGGAGAGTCTTGCCCCGTCACCATCATGAATGCCCAAGTACCAAGGACTACGGTAGCAACGCCCGGGCGCATGAGACGCACAATCGCTTCAACCCACGGGTAGGTAGTTCCACCGCCGCCAATGTTGTTCATCGCCTTAAACATCTCAAGGTCAATCTGTCGCATCTGGACGTACTCACCAATGTTGACTGGCTTGTAGGTGTCGGTCTGAATGAAGCGCCCAATGAGCGACTTGCCTAGGTCTACAGCGAGTGGGCCAAGTGCTGCAAGGATGGTTAGCGGATCCATTATTTGTCTACCTTTTGGTCAAGTCGGTCAAAAAGTCTGGTAATCATTTGTTCAAGTTTATCAAAGCGTTTGTCCATATCAACCCGAAGTGCTTCAACTTCAGACTTCTTGGTATATGTTTCGCTCACATGAAGCCGCAGGTCAGCAAGCTCTTTCTTGAGGTCTTTAACGAGATTCCATTGCTCACGAGCAAACCAACCGCCAATTGACAGTAGTGATGCTGCAATGAAATTGATGATTATTTGCCAGTCCATTATTTTGGGTAACTCCGAAACGGGGTGAATTGAATTGCAACAAACTTCTTACCTTCTACGGTAACGCTTGGTAATTTATAACCTAAGTACATCTCAAGACAATTTTTCTTGTAGTAGTAAAACTGCGCTCTGATGCACCAACCAATATCACCAGCGTCGTTTTTAAACACCCAGTAGGAGAAGCAATTTGCACCGCTGCGCCAGAGGTTTTCCTGATCCTGCTCTTTAATTACGGTCAAACCCTTGACATCGTATCCAAGCTTTGCACCGAACCCGTATGCTGCATTGCGCCATAACCAAGCCACACGGCATAGATAGCGCAGCCATGCGCTTGAGTCATACTCTTCTTGAGTGCGTCCGGTTGTGGGCCAGCCCGTGTAGCCGCCATACCAGAGTTCGTCTAGCGGGGCATCGGGGGTTTGCCAAATTCGTATCGCAGGGATTAGGAAGGCGCGGGGCTTGCCGGGGTGAAGTGAGGGGAAACCAGTAGTCTCAGACTCTTCTGCATAGACAATGAACAACGCAAAAATCGGCGCAAGCGGGAACGATACGATAGTCAGCAGAATAAGCACGACCGACTTGATGAACCAGATTGCGACAGATTTAAGCATTGTATGTGCCTGACGAAGTAAAGGTATGGATAGTGTAGCCACCTGACGATGTAACCGTACCGCCTGTGCCACGCTGTGAGCCTAAGTAGCTGATGATTACTACGCCTGAACCGCCAGTTGCGCCAGATACATTATTACCGCCACCGCCTCCACCGCCTGTATTTGCTGTTCCTGCCGTTCCATTATTTACCCCACCAGCACCACCACCGCCAGTACCACCTGCGCCTTGTCCTGTTTCTGACGCACCACCACCACCGCCCGCATAAAAAACAGCAGAACCGCTGATTGAATTAGATAACCCTGCACCACCAGCTCCGCCAGTAGAAGCAGTGTTAGGGCTACCTGCTGCGCCTGCACCTCCTCCACCTCCTCCAGCGCCAAAACCAGAAGCTGCCGCATGATCGCCGCCTACATTACCTTGACCTGATGTTGCAGAGCCTCCCGGGTACACATTTGCGCTGCCGCCTGATGCGTAAGCAGATCCGCCACCAGAACCGCCTGAACCACCTAAATAATTAACAGTATTTGCTGATCCTCCCCTACCACCGCCAATAGCACTTATTGAATTAAATGAAGAATTAGTTCCATTTGATGCTGTAGCAAGATTTACTGATCCAGCACCACCTGCGCCGACTGTGATTGTGTATGCAGTTCCTGAACTTAAAGTGCTAGTTCCAGTTAAATATCCACCTGCGCCACCACCACCATAAATTGCACCACCACCGCCGCCAGCAACAACCAAATAGCTAATTGAATACCCAGCAGGCTGACTAAATTGCAGCCATTGTGAAGTCGTAGCGTCATACCACTCAGGATTACCCGTTGTGGAGTTTTGACGAATCATGCCACTTGCAGGAGTAGCAGGACGCTGCGCCGTAGTCCCCACGGGGAGCTTTAAATAGTCTGTACCCTGTACATCAAGAGCCATGATCTTTCCTTAATTAAACTGTTGGTGCAACAACTTCCACCCACGATGTCGTGGCTTCGTCCCATGAATAGGATTTGCCGTCTGTAGGCATCGCTACAGGGGCTTCCCACAAACAAGTCAATGGGCTGAGTACCCATGATGGGTATGGTTGAGGCGCATAAAATTTGTCTGTCGCGCTGTCGTATGTGTAACCAACACCGGCGTAATTACCGCGCAAAGCCTTTGATTGGTCTGCGCTTGGGGTGTTGCTGTCAGGCACATAGTGGACATTGCCACGGGTGTTGTATGAGGTCTTGACCCAAGCGCCGGGGCTTGAATCGACGAATGTGTCGAAGAACTCAGGTTCTGCAACGATGACCTGTGTAACTTTACCGTCTACTACTTTTGCAAAATGACCCATGTTGGTCTCCTTAATTAAGCTGTAAATGTACCGCTAGATGTAAATGTGTGAATGGTGTTGCCACCGACTGATGTGACTGTGCCGCCTGTGCCTCTTTGTGCGCCTGCGTAGGAAATGATGACAATACCTGAGCCGCCTGCGCCTGCTGTGCCGCCAGAAGTGCCACCACCGCCGCCACCTGTGTTTGCTGTGCCTGATCCTGCTGTAGTAGCATTTGAACCCGCACCGCCGCCACCTGCGCCACCTGCTCCACCACCTACACTGTTACCAGCGCCGCCACCGCCACCTGCATAAGTAACAGCAGAGCCGCTTATTGAGTTTGACGCACCAGCACCACCAGCAGCGCCTGTGCCATCGGTAACAACACTTGCGCCGACTGCACTAGCACCACCGCCGCCACCGCCAGCTCTAAATAAATTAAGAAACCCATTACCGCCAGCAAATCCTTGTCCAGATGTTCCCGCAGCGCCTGTTGTGACTCCTGATGCCCCAGCACCGCCACCACCTGAACCGCCTGAAAGAGCCGCAGTAGCAGTAAAATAAGCACCTGCACCCCCACCGATAGCCGTTATGCCAAGAGTTGCAATTGCTGAGTTTGCTCCACTAGTATTAACCGCACCGCCAGCACCAACAGTAATTGCGTAAGACGCACCAGAGTTGAATGATGTAGTTGACGCAAGCAATCCACCAGCACCACCGCCGCCGCCGTGACTAAAGCCACCGCCACCACCACCAGCCACAACAAGATAACTAGCCGAATACAGCAATGAAGTAATTTGCTGCCATTGCGAACCTGTCCAGCTTTCCAATTGACCAAGCGTAGTGTTCCACCCCAATTGCCCGTTTACAGGGCTAGATGGGCGTGTTCCCGTTGTCCATGATGGTGGGCCAAATCCTGTTGAGCCGCCTACAAAAGCTACCATTTCTTTCTCCTATGCCCGAGCAAATTCGCCGTGATACTTTAACCGAGCAAGTTCGGCAATCGTACAGGCAATATCAAAGTGTTTAAATTTTTTGTCCATCGTAGTGCCATCATTTCTTGTTACGGTAACTCGCCATTTATTGTTTTTAACACCAACATTTTTTACGCCTGTTGTGTTCAATGAATGACGCTTACGATTTTGGGCATTAGTTCGCATATCAGCAGCCCGTAGGTTTTCAATCCGATTGTCACGCCCATCGCCGTTAATGTGGTCAACAACTTCAGGGTAGTAGCCGTGGTTCATGGCAAAAACGATTCGGTGAAGCGTATGGTATTTACCGTCATAACAAACACGCAAACGGGTTGCATTGCTATTCTTGGCAACACGGTCACCAGCCTTTACATTGCGAGCAACGTCAGCCTTCCAGTACAAAGCACCGTCACGATACTCAAACAGGCTATGAGCTAACTCGATATCCATGTCAAAGGTTTCGTTCTTGGCTGTCATGTTCTTTCCTTAAGCAGTATAGCTACCTGAGCTAGTAAACTTCAAAATTGTATTTGAGCCGCTAGTTGTGACTGTTGGCGAGCCTGTGGTTGTTCCTGAATAGTTGGCTGTCGGCATGGACAAAATAACCACGCCTGAACCACCTGCGCCAGAAAGTCCAGCTCCGGGCCACGGCCCACCGCCATTTCCAGTATTTGCAGCACCATCGCCAGATGTCCCACCAGCAGCATAAGTTACGGATGAGCCAGTTATTGAA
>Ga0247723_1001220_pt1 | contig 15471 bp, 24 predicted proteins | sample MSEWelMarce5H_FC_FD_189079 | JGI IMG/M metagenome (GOLD analysis project Ga0247723, IMG submission 189079) | Subsurface sediment microbial communities from gas well in West Virginia, United States - MSEEL Well Study Marcellus 5H_FC | ecosystem: Environmental > Terrestrial > Deep subsurface >...
ACTGAATCTGAAACAACGATTGCTTTAATTTTGACTTCGTTGCGCTTGGGTTTCTTTTGATCTTCGGGAGAATACTTGGCAGAGCATGTGCACAAGTCATACACCGAACATCCGAAACATTGATCGTTGAGATTGCGGTTGGGGAACATGCAAGATTCTTTCGTTTCTTGTGCAATACTCAGCGGGGTGTATGCTGATTTGAAGTAATCGGGATTGCCTTGCCATTCATAAATGACCACGGGCTTTTCCTTCGGCTGTTCGATTGGTTTGATTTCAACAACCTCAACCACGGTGACAGCTTCAACGATTTGTTTCTTTTCTTTCTTCTCGAACGTGGAAATGACGGGCTCAACCCGCTTGTCATTTTCATCCAAGCCGGGAAGCTTGCCACCGTTCTTTTCGATGATTGCTTTAATTTGATCGGCAGTGTAACCCGCTTCAAGATACTTCTTGACGGGGCGAAGCACATAGTTTTTCACTAGGTTCTCTTCGCTCCCGAACTTCTTTACCACGTCGGCAAAGCGTTCGGGAACGGCGAACATTACGAGTCCGCTCACAGAACATTTCCAATAAAACATAGAGTCGGTTTGTTCGACTCCGCTGGGACGAATGGTGCGTTTTGCTTTAGGTTTCATGGTGGTGAATGAACACTAAAATTATAGAAAGGTCAAGATTTATTTCACTTGCACATCAGGAATAATTGTCTTGGGTCGGAAGATAACGCGATAATGATACGGGTCGGCCTTGACAGACTCAATTTGTTCACAGAACCATGTCACATTGTCGGACACGCCAAGATAGTGCTTCTTGTAAACGGTCGGACCAGTCTTGACAATTACAGAAAGCTTTCCGCTTTCAGGCGTGACCGAAAGCAATCCTTCAATGGTCAAGATATATTCGCCGGTGATTCCATTGTAAAAGACCACGCGTCGGTTTACCTCAAAGTTGTGTGCCGCCTGTGAAACATTGTATGACGCCAGATCAGATTCTTGGGCACAGCCATAAAGAAGAAGTGACACCAAGGCCACTGCGATCAACGCGACGAATTTAATTGATTTTGTATTCATATGTTTTTTTTTTTGATATAAAAATGCTGAGAGTTACTCTTTGCGCAATTCTTCGGCGTCATCTTCATTGAGCCAAACAAACAATCCAAGCGGAGTGTCGGCGCTGTCGGTCTTTGGCCAAATGTCATCGCATTGGCTTGGGAAATTGCGATCAGCGAAAGCAATTAGGTTCTGATAGACCGGCTCGGCAATTCCATTGGGATTGTCAAGCAAATCAATAACGAGGGAGCGGAATGAAGGATTCATATAGTTTAGTTTGTTTGTTCCGTTGGAAGATGGACCATGCCGATTGTAAATTTCTCGCCACAACGCTCACATTCAGTTTGAAGCCGAGCGTGTTTGTGGCCTATTCCGTCGGTCGTGATGCCAGTGATTCTAAAGTAAGGCATACCATTGCACCAGCCTTTGACCGATTTGTGGTCAAACAGTTTACACAGGAGTTTCATGATTCTGTTTTGTTGTAACGATTGCGACGTGAGTAAGCACCCTTTCCACGTTTTTGTTTTTCAACGCGGGTGGAAAGATTTAAACCTTTGGTGACGGTAGATCGAATTTTCATACTCGTCACCTTACCAGAATTTTTATAGATGTCCAGACTTATTTTCACCTTGCTCCCCAACTTTTGTGTTGCGTTACAAGAATGTTTGATTCTACCACACAGAACATGCCCGGCCAAGCTTTTTCAAAGTGGTCAAGTGAACCCTCGTAAATACGTTCTTTGTATTCGGGGTGCACCGGAGCTACTTTGTCAAGGGCAATTTCAAACTTTTTGGGAAGTGTGCCGTGATATAAGAAAACGAATCGTCTCACGCGGCATCCTCCAACTCCATAAATTTCATGCGAGCCATACCAAGCTCACAACCGATGCCGGGAACGTAGTTGACAGGCTTCTTTTCAAAGCTATTGTTGTAAACCCCCATGCGGTCGTCCATGATAACATACTTCGACATAATCTCGGGAGGGTAAATGCTTACGTCATACTTGGCACGGTGTTTCTTGATGAACGAATAGAAGTTGGCACCGAAAGCCAAGCGTCCATCCTTGAACACTTGATCGACCCACTTTTCCAAGTGTTCGTAAGCAATGCGCTTTGGTTCGTTTGCAGCGTGCCCAACGTTCATGTAAGGCAACAGAACAAAGTAATCGACCATCCCGGTTTCGACGTATTGCTTGTAAAGGTCCGCACAATAGTCAATGCTTGCTTCGTCGCTGATAATAAGATGAACGTTTAATTTCATCTTCGCTTCGGCAAGACGCACGATGGCACGACGCCAGAACCGTTCAAGATGGGAATGGAGCGTGACAGCAACTCCATTGGCAAGCTTCAACGTCTTCTCAATCGTTCTGTCGTTGATAAACATTCCGTTTGTAGTGTAGTTGGGAACGATACCCAATTCAAGCAAACGATTCATCATGTCCCAGATTTCGGGATTTTCAAGCGGCTCTTGTTCGCCACCGATTGCCACTTGGAAGGGACGTTGGTTAGGAGTCATCTCCCCAAAGAATTTGTTCACTTTGTCAACCAAGTTGGTGTAATGCACGCCGTTTTTTAGTGCACCGGCATAGCAATAGGTGCAACCACCGGAGCACTTGTTGCCGGGAGAGAGGTCGTAAAATTCAGGGAAGTGCAGTTCCGTAATCGTTTTGGTGGGGTCAATGGGCATTCTAATCGTTTTGCCATTGATGAAAATGGATTTATAGTTCGCCTGTGGTTCGATACGTGTTTTAATCATGGGAGTGAGGTTGAATGAATTTTATAGAAAGTCAATCCAATAAAGCAGCGCGTCATTCTTTTTAAGCCAGTCGTTGCCACAAAGAAATTTGTTAGTCGTCGAGGGGCAAGCCAGAATGCAACGCATTGTCGAGATAACTTCTTCTTTGTCGGGTTTCATGGAAGTGAGGTTGAATGAATTTTATAGAAAGTCAAGAAAAAACCCGAAATTTCTTTCGGGTTTTTCCAGACGGCCAGACAAATTGTTTTATTTTAATTGGATTGTTCCCAAGTGCTGTATGTTCCGAAGAAACCTTCAAGCGACTTGGCAGCAGCTTTTGCTTGCTCGTTCGCGGAATCCTTTGCTTCAATCACAAGGTCATTCCAACAAACGTCATAGTCGCCACAAAAACTATCCTCGTTGGCATCCTTGAATGCGTTGACTTCGGCTTCGGTGTTGAATTCCTTCTCAACCGTGTCGCTAATGTCGTTGTCGTAGTAACGCACGTGGTAGAGCAAGCTTACATTAAACAGATCGTCGCATGTGGCAAGACTTCCACCGGCAGCGAGAACCTTGTTGACAATCTCCTTGGCAGCGGCAACCGTGCTATCACTCGCAGACGTGAAGATTTCGCTTGAACTGTTTGTAATGAGGTCCACGAAACTGTGAACCGGGATGACGAATCGGATTAGTTTATTCATGGGTTTTTAATTGTAAAATTCGACGGACTGAAAGGCACCGTTGAGATTGTTCAAAACCTTGACAAGTTCGCCAAAGTCGGTGACGCCGGGCTTGACAGAAATCTTGACACGAGACGGAGTGTATTCGCTCGTTCCTTCGTGTTCCCACTCAACATACTTTTTCTTTTTTTCATCGTATTCCTCGCGCGTGTAAACCAGCTTGACATCAAAGAGTTCATCAACGGGAGTTGCGATGTTGGCGTTTTCAAGGAACAATTTGATAATGTCCTTGACAACCTTAACAGTCTTGTCACTTGCCGTGATGTAAGTCTCGGATGAAGAGTTCGTGATAAGGTCCACAAACGAATGAATCGAAAGAATGATTGAGGTTTTCATGTTTTTGCGTCGTGTTTAAGTGCAGTGTAATTCACTTGATAAGAATAGCCATAATAGCCATTGTGTTCGTGAACCGATTCGAAAGTGATGGACGTGCCGTCAGTGAAAGTCAACTTAAATTCGCAGTTATCGGAGTTAATTTCAGTATCAACGGCGGAAGCAACTACTTTATCGGTGAGTGAATTCAACGCTTCAAAGTTGAAAAAGAAAGCGTGGGAGTCATTTTGCGGACCGTCGTCATGCAAATCAATGTCACAAACACCGCCCAATAGATTAAAGCGAACGTAGTCTTTGTTCGCAGAAACATTGACGATGGTCTTGCCGGTGAGGATTGAAAATTCAGTTAGTTTTTCGCTCATAAAAAAGGATTGCTGTGATAAGTATTCAGCACCACTACGGGATTACCCGCGCCGACATAACGTCAGCCCCAGAGAAATATTTTTTCGGATTTTTACCGCATCTTGAAGAACCCTCGGTTTACGCAACCGTGGGGAGATATTTTCGACGCTTCAACGCCAGTTGTTTGGACACTAGCCTTTACACTACACCGCCTTTAGGGGTCGGGAACGTTCGGCACTCGTTGTCTACGCATACGCGCCGTGTTACTGTGGCCAAAATTGTTATTAAAGAACTGTGCTTACCGTAGCAAAATTTTATTGAAAGTCAAGAGATAATTCGAACTCGCACTAAAAAAGTGAACGAAATCTCGTAGTCCGTGCTATTTATTGTATATGAGTAATAAATCAACAAAACTAAAAGAACAATTAATCTTGACCAGAAGCCGAACATGTGAATCGTGCAAGCTTACTTCGTGGTTAGAGCAACCCGTTCCACTTGAACTTCATCACGTAGACGGCGATAGTAAAAATAACCAAGAATCGAACTGTAAATTGTTGTGCGCAAATTGTCACGCACTTACACCAAACTATCGCGGAAAAAACAAAAAACGCAAGCAAAAACCTTTCAAAAAAATCGTGCCAGACGAAGTTATAATAAGTATGATTCCAACTTGTTATAATGTAAGCCAAGTTCTGCTGGAAGTTGGATTGATAGCGGCGGGAGCAAATTACGCGAGAGTAAATCGAATAATGGCCGACAACAATCTCTCACTTAAACAAAAAGAAGTGTCTGCACCAGCAACAAAACGACTTGAAACAATTCGTAAAAAATATGGGAATGTCAAAACCGCTGTGCGTCCGACTAAAATTGTTTGGCCTTCAAAGGAAGAACTCGAACAATTACTTAGAACAAATTCAATGCTTGCTCTGTCGAAACAACTTGGTATATCGGACAACTCAATCAGAAAACAAGCAAAAAAATATGGTCTTGATTACCACAGCTTAAATCCGTGGTGTCGGAGACACAATCCTAAAGTGGTAGCCGTGACGGGAGTCGAACCCGTATGCCGAAGCGACAGATTTTAAGTCTGTTGTGTATAAGCCAGTTCCACCACACGGCCAAAAGAAGCTAGGGCGAGAGACTATCCGTTTCATCTTCTCAATAGGGTTATGGTTCAACTGTAGGTGATCAATTCTACAGTCCATTTCTGAATCAGCCCTATGTGGAACCGTGTTTCATTCCACCCTTTTCTTACCATCAACCATGCACCCAAATTTTGAGAAAGTCAAGGATTAACTGATCTTTTCCCATCCACAACCAGCACAAAGATACTTGACACCATCAACCGTTACTTCATCACCGACGCTCATTGAACGGAGTTTCTTTCCTTCGATCCATTCAGTTCCGTCAACATGATTGCATTCACGATAGACGACTTCAAGTGCATCTTTGACTTTCAACCCAGCCGGAATCAGTTCGGAAGGGAAGTTAAAGACATCAGTTGAACGAAAGGCTTTATATGCGACGGTGATGTTCATGCGGTGAAGTTGACAGATTTATTATAGAATGCAAGAAAAAAGTGATGGACCGGGTGAGAATCGAACTCACTGCGAAACGCTCTGCCAATGAGCTACCGGCCCAAAATTGTTAAGAACACATACAAGTTCCGTAATCTATGCAGCAATTGCTTGAATACATGCGGCAACAATCACACCACGTCATTGTCCCATAGCAATACGGACAAGTATCGTTTCCATTCTGTCCTTTTTCTAAACGAATCTTATGAAGTCTTGCCCGTTCATTCCGATTGATTTGTCCTCGGCTTTTTGGCTTGTCACTCCATTGTCTGCATCGTGGTTTCATGTCCAGAGAGTGGTGAAGTTTTTATAGAAAGTCAAGAATTATTTTCAAAAAATTGTTGCGACTTGCGGCTCGCCACACCGGATTAGAGTTTTGCGGGGCTATCAACTCCCCACCACAGTTAAAAATTAATTCAGTAACAGTTCATTTGTTGAGCCTTCAACGAGTCGATTGTTAGTTATCGACAAACTCTGTCTGCTATCCGTTATTTTTTATAGTAACCATGTTGATTAGGTCATTTTAAAATCTTAGGTCGCGTTTGGATGCTGGGAAGGCATTTCGTCCTTCTTGTCCATAATCTAATATGCCACGGTGTCCTTATTGGGGAATCCACGAGTCCCGAAATGAATCGGCCCGCTTCTACTTTGCACCACAACGTTTCGTTTATACGCCCCACCTACTTTCTCATAGGTTTATTGCGCCCTACCGCAATGAGGCTCAACAAATGAACTGTTAAAGAACTGTGCTTACCGTAGCAAAATTTTATTGATAGTCAAGAATTATTTTTCGAAAAAATGATCGAAACAGAATCCTGAGATATACTTATACTCAAGGATTCAAATACTATGAAACGCACCTGTCAAGAATGTCAACAAGAATATGAAAATAAAGATCAACGCAGTAAGTTTTGCACTCGTTCATGCGCGGCAACTTACAATGGCAAAATGCACCCGAAAAGAAAAAGAACAAATAAATGTCGTGCGTGCAACGAATTGATAACTTCCGGTTTCACCTTTTGCGACGCTTGCATAACCAATGGAAAGCATTTAAGAAACGGAACGAAGGTAGAAAACAGAACGTTAGGAGAAGAAATTACGGCAAAAAAACACCGTGGAGCGAATATGTATGACCACATTAGACAACATGCGGCAAGAGTAATGAAAAATGAACAAAGGGTGTGCCAGTGTGGATACAAACATCACGTTGAAGTTTGCCACATTAAAGCAATCAAAGACTTTGACTTAACCACTCAAATAAGCACAATCAACGCAAGAACCAATCTAATTCATTTATGCCCAAACTGCCATTGGGAATTTGATCATGGAATATTAAAGTTGGTCCTCCCGGCCAGCGGAGCCTCTGGCAACAAGCCCTTATAAAGAGCCCGTTATTTGCTACTTTTAACTACAGGAGGAAAGTGGTGCGAGGACCGGGGATCGAACCCGGAACCTACAGTTTAGAAAACTGTTGCTCTATCCAGTTGAGCTATCCCCGCGAAATTAAGGGTGCCTCTTGCCCTATTTAGTTTGTGTTACGAGACTGAGCCCACATCTCGTTTTAGCAGATTTCATTTCTGCCAGAGTTTTTCCGAAAGTCAAGAACTAATTTGGAGGAGGAGTCGGAGCGTTCAGTTTTTCTTTGAGTGAACGAAACCGGGACTCGATAGCAGAACCGTGAAGAACCGGGTTGTCAATACAAAATTGAATCGCTTCTTCGACCAAGCAATTCAACGCTTTGTGTTCATCTTTGTCCAAAACGATTGTCTTGCGAAAGCCAAGACATTCGGGCTTATCAGGAAGTTTAGGAAATGCGGTCATGATATGTTTTGTTTAACGATACGGTTGTGCGGTGCCAGTGCAAAGCTTCTTCCATTGCCGATGCGGTTTCAATTCAGTCCCCCAACAGAACGCACGAAGGGGAACGTCGTTGAACCACGTCGGGAACTTGCCACAATAAGGACAGGGACCAACATTCTTTTGACGCTCGCTTAGGGTAGGTTTGTTATCCATGCACCAAAGCTAGCAGACTTTTTATAGAATGCAAGTTATTTCTTTACGTGAGCGCGAGTTTTTAGAATGTTCTGAATGAAATCAAGTTCGGCTTCCATTGCGGCGCAAGTTTGAAGTTCCACCTTCGTAGCCATATCATTCATGGTCACATTTGGATGGTCCCAACCACATACGGCGTTGCGAAAGATAATCATGCTCTTGCGCCGTGACTTGAAGTAACGGAGCAAGCGCGGAGTTGCCCACTTGACTAGTTCAGTGCGGTCGGCACCTTGTGATGGAGTGATCATTTTGTTTTGCCTCTCTAGCGGATTTAAAGAATTTGTCCAGACTTATTTTATCAATTTTTCAAACACTGATACAGGATTTTTTTGTAATCATCGGCACCAACGATCTTGTTGTCAAGCAATTTAAAAATGATTGACGAACGGCCCGTTGAACCGTATGCCTGCAAAACTCTAGCAGCGGCATCTTTGCGCGGCATGCTCTTGCATTCGCTTGCGCAATTTACCAATGCTGCCATAATCTTGTTGACTTCTTTCATAGCATCGCAAATCCGTGAAGCGTGACCTTGTGCCATCGTGGCAATTTCAAAGTCAAACTTGTCGGTGAGATACTGAAAGAACATAGGATAGGTCGGAGCAACCGGATAAGTTGCGGTCATAAAGTAATCAATATATACGTCAATCACCTTTTCAATGGAGCTGATTTCGCTCTTGGCACGGTGAAGATACAGATATTGAGCACTCTTGACCTTACGGATAGATTGGCCGTTATTATAATAAACACAGATACCCTCTTGATCGCGCAATGCTTCAATTGATTGCTTCATTTCTGCAATCGAATTGTAATTGAACGTGCGCGGGCGACGCAAACCAAAGTCTTTGGCGACACCATCCAATGACCATTGTGGCCAATAAGAATAATCCTTGTGTGAAATCATTGCGACCAATGCCATGTCCGGCTCGTCACCATAATTTAAAACTATTCTGTTTGTGGGGCTCAACCATTCATATATAAACGAGACTTCGGAGTTTTCCAAGGTTTCGAGGTGTGTAAAAAACTTCTGATACTTGTCAATGAGAAAGTCGATTTCATAACCATTATCTTGCAAACGTGCATCGCTTGTGCCACGGGTGCGAATAACAGTTACCCCCTTATACCTAGAAAAGATTAGGGTTGACCCATCCAACTTTTCAATTAGTTGTGCTCCATTCAGATTGGAGGGTGGGGTATCTAAATCTGGTTTCTCGTCCCAATTGAAGAACTTCTTAAAGGATAGGGACACGGGATAACCATCCTTGTCCCATAGGGATGACCTAAAAATCATATTGTCCTTCCGCCATTGAGCACCAATGTGAATAGGTTGGATAAGCCAGCATTCGTGGCCACCAACTAGGTGGGGGTGCACCATGAAGGATTCCAAGTCGATAGAAGAAAGGTCAATTTTCATACGAGGATGTTGGGCCAGGTTTTTATAATTGTCAACAAAAAACCCCGCCTTTTTTACGGGCGGGGTCAAAAATCAATTTGTTTTTTTTAAAGGATGACTGCGATCATTGCCCAATTGAAGGCAATGAAGGCGAGACCGGTTCCGACCGCAAGTCCACATTTTCCGTCACTAAACTCCTCATCGTTGACAATTTTCCACTTGACACTTGTTCGGGCATACCACGGGCCTTGTCGCTCAATCAAAACCCGATGTTCCATGAAGTTCCTTCGAACAAACCAAATAAACAGAAGGTCAATTACGACCATAATCGGAACACCCAAAACAATGGTTACGGTTCGGTTGGTCAAATCCAAAGCGTCGCGCCCCGCCACTTTCCATGCAATGACCGCCATCGTAAACTTACCGGCGTCAGTATTGGCGAATTTGTTTGCGTTTTCGGTAAGGGAACTTAGACCGGCATCCATCGCCGTTCCGACGTTCTTTCCAAAGTCAACCCATTCGTTTGCTTTCACGATAAGATTGCTTGGTGGCGGCTCAGCAGCTTTCTGTTGCACTTCGATCAAAACACGTTGCGGTTGGTTAGCAGCGGGTGCCTGTCCGAAGACGGCTCCTGCGAAAATCACTGACAGAATGACAGAGGAGATGTTTTTCATACTCCATTACCCTACCAGAGTTTTTATAGAAGTCAACTCTTTTTCTTCTTTTCCAGAGAAAGTTTTTTTGGCGCGGGCAACGATGGAGTTGGAACGGGAGAAATTAAAACAGGATGGTTTGTTTTAATGAACGGACCATTGGGAACGTGGAGTTTCATAAAAATAAAAAAGGCTACATATCATAAATATGCAGCCTCGTTGAAAGTCAAGAAAAAATCTTAATTAAACGCTAATTACGTTGCATTCCGTTTTTTCTTCAACCGTCAAATCCTCGTTTACACACGGAATGATTTCCCGGTTTACTTCAAACGAACCTTCGATATAATCGGGGTCGGTTGGCAAAGAAGCGTCATCGGCTTTTTCGATTCCTTCCTCCAAACTATCGGCTTCGATTTCCATCGTTGCCATCACAGACCATGACACGGGAATTTTGTAAGTCTTCATTTTGTTTATATTGGTTTAGAGCATGTCAATTTTGAATCGTCATCACAGTCTCGGAAATATAAAACTTGCCAATGAAACCGTCCTCTTTCCTAATGTCTTCATAATCCCAAACATCAATCTTATTGTTCTCATCAATTTCAATTGCTTTGAAGTCAACAGAAACTAGGATTCGTGAAACTGTGTCGTCGGGGTGAACAAAGTCATACAAAGTATTTGCTTTGAGTTCGGATGGAGGGATTGAATGATCAGCGGACTTTGAATATTGGATAATCATGGAAGTTAGTGTGTTACGAGTTTATAGAAAGTCAAGCGAAAATTACGAATCCAGAGGAATCTTTTTTACCCTTGCCTTTTGCTTTGAGCCCGACGACTACGTTCTTTCCGTCATTGAATCGCAAGTCGCTTTCGTCGCCGTCAATGACTTTGAAACCGTTCCAAGTCGCCGGAAGTTTGCCAGAGAACACCGCCGCTACATTTCCGCCATTGGCAAGCACATTCAACGCAGAAGCTTCATTTTCTTCGCTGCGGGAGAAAGTCAAGTGATAATTGCTCGGAAGTTTACCCTTGGCAAAATCCAACGCGCGAGAAACGGACTTAGTATAATCGTAGAATTGAACGTCAGGAAACTTGTCAAAGATTGCAAGACGCTCCCAAGGAATATCACTCGTTCCGTTGAGACGCACGCAAATTTTCTTGCTTTCCTTCGCCCCGCTCTTAATGAGGCTAGAAATGTCTTCAACCAACGTTTCCATGAATTTAACTTTGTCGGAAAAGAACAAACGAGTCTTGCGGATTCGCGCAGTCTTTACGTTGCTCATCGCCCCGCGCCCCGCCGTATAGAGGCAGGATGCCAAACAACCGGGGGAAGCATTAGGGCAAAGATTGCCGAAACCAGCCTCGTTTGCAGGGGCAAGATACATAATGCCGGTGAAATAACCAAACTTTTCACCTTTGACAGTTTTCGCATCGGTTCCAACGGAGAGAAGAGTAAGTTTCATGAGTAGGAGATTGGTATCGTTTCTATAATAAGTCAAGATTTCTTTTCGTTTTTCTTCACAAATTCTGTTTCCGTCATCAAATCCGCAATCATGTAACCATACCAGCGTTTGCCGTTTTTGACTTCTGCGACGGTGAGTGTTTCGCTCGGCTTTGCTTTGATTTCTTTAAGCCATGCCGGGTCACTTGGATTTGGGGGACGTTCTTTTGGCTTCACAATCCTTACCCGCGTTCCTTGCTTGGTGCGATAGATCGTGTCATCGGGAATGTTTTTCATGCTCTTACCTTAGCGGACTTTTTATAGAATGCAAGAAAAAAGACAAAAAAAAAGCTGAAAAGAATATTAATTAGCTTGCGCTAAAAACTATCCTAATCAGCTTTTTACAACCTGATTTCGGTCATGGTTGTCATCAACGAACACAAGAAACTGGGAGCAGGGACGGCGTTCGAATCCGTTGTTTAACATTATGAGCGTCACGAGTTACCACATACTCTACCCTGCCGTAAATTGTTTATTTTGAGGGGGAACATTTCTGACCGAGTGATTTTCCGTAAATCCACAGCCTATGATTTTTTCAAGCGTTTAACACTATCAATATCATCATCATCATCGTCTCCTACCATCATCGTCCTTGCTTCCATCACTGTCTGCTTGAATTATTCTGGCGACGCACGGGGTGAAAGGTTGCGCGTCATAGGTTCATCGAAGGGATTCTTTTTCCCGCCTCAACATTATTTTTTAAAGAACATCTACCACTATACAGATATATATACGCTTGTCAAGAGAAAAGGTTACATTTTTTCTTATTCTATCCAAATTTTCCACATTCTTTTCGGCGCGTTCTTCTTGACATTCTCTGCAAAATTCTCTGCCATATTCAAGTCTGTCCATTCAGATAGTTTAATCTTTTTGGGCAAACCGTCGTCTAACACTTCCTTCGTCTTAGGATCAGAGAATCCTTCATACTTATTATATCTCTGACCGTAAACCGTATGAACTTTACTCATTGAAGTTCAATTCAATTCGTTCAATTTGTGAGACCGGTATTGCAATCAACTTGTCACCGTCCCAGAAACTGACCATGCCTTCCGTGGCGAACGGTGAAGAAGGAATATCACAATCGACATACTTTTTCTTGCTGCTGCCGAGTCCGAAGGTGAAAACCGAAATGGTTGCTTGGTCTTGTGAAGTTGGATTTCTAATTGCCATGTGAAGAAGGTTGGAGTATCTTGGTTGAAATGTCAAGAACTTCTTTTCAAGAATCTTGCACCCTGATCGCCATTTCCTTCATACTTTCCTTTGGCGTCAAATGTCTTGCCATCCTTCACGCGTGCAACGGTCTTTCCCTTGGCGTCCATGTATGTCGTCAAGTCTTTGCGTTCGTCAACGTGTCCGATCCATCGTCCTTTTCCGTCAGATATATGTTTCATGTTATAAGAAGTTGTTGGTCTCCATCAAATCACCATCGTTCAAAGTGTCAAGACAATTCAAGCGAAATTGCACTCTTTGGCAAATTTGTTCTTCAATGCATCCGGACGCGTAGACGATCCGCTGATAACTCTTCGTTAATCCGCCTTGCCGCCAAATTCTCCCAGTTGCTTGGCGCATATTAAACGCGGACCAAGTTGGAGAAATAATGCTAGCACGGGGAAAGTTTCCATTCAAGTCATGAAGGTTGACGCCGACTCCTCCCGCCGCAATATTGCAAATGAGAATTCGAAGCTTGTCGGCATTAAACTGTTCAATATCTGATTGACGTTGATCAGCCTTATCCCCAGTGATCCAACCGACAAGATTGCGAAGTTTCTTGCTTAATCGCCCATAAACTGATTGAACTGTGTCGTCAAAGTTCGTGAACAGAACAACGCTCTTGCCTTCGTCATACAACTCTTCAATCATATCAACGAACGTGGGCACTTTCAAAAGCTCGGCTTCACGACGTGCTTTGATTAATGCCGCAAAAACGTGTTGACTGTAGTTGGCAGTGCGGTCTTCCAATTGCGAAATCTCCCGTTCCATTTCATCATAAACGGATTGGATCTTTGGCGAGTTCGGACCAAGGTCATAAGCTTGCGCTACAATATGGGATTCTGGGAACAGGTTTCCAAAGTCACCTTTAACCAGACGGCTTGCACAGCGAACTTCGTCAAACAGATAACGATTCAATCGAAGCATGCTCTGCCGGGCTTGTTCGTTCTCACGGTTCCAAGTCATGACACCGCAGCCGGGAAGCCACTCCGCTCCATTCTCACGACAGAAGTCATTGAAATTGTGCAATCGGTGAAGTTCGCAGACAAACCCCAACGCTTTCATTTCAACCGGTGAACTTGCAGCCGTTGCGCTTGCCACGAGGATTTTATACCCTTGTAGCTTTAAGGCGATTAACATCCACGAATTGCTTGTGTCCAATCCTTTGCAACGATGTCCCTCGTCAACAATTACAACACTTTCCGGGGGAAAATTAAACAAAGGAATCTCCCGCTTGGCACGAGGATTGTTCGGTTCCAACGGGTCGCGCTGTTTCTTCCATCGCATCCACCGCGAAGTTCCACGACAAATCTTTTCATAATTAACAATCGCGCTTGACTTTATTTTAAATAAGTCTAGTGTTTTGACCCATTGCGGAATCACCGTCTTTGGACAAATGATAAAGAATGGTCTTTCAAGCGCACGGGCAAGAGCGCAAGAGGCATACGTCTTGCCCGTTCCCGTCTCACTTAAATCGAACGCATAACCGTTCTCATTGAGACTGTGATACAATCTGGCAACGTGGGGGATTTGTGGTTCGAGTAATCCGGAATAGTTGATTGACATGTGGTGTTAGGATTCATGGAAGTTATAGAAAGTCAAGGCTCAACCGCCCCGACCGCCCCGATAATTGTTTTCGCTCTCGGCTTTGATTTGTTCGCCGTTTTTCCAAACATTATGAATTTGATAACCCATGCCCTGTTCATAAGAATCTTGCTGAATGCGAAGCTTCGGATACATTTCCGCAAGTTTGGCAATAACCGGCTCGGGCGGAGCCCATGCCGATGAAAACGACGTGCTGAATCCACGAGTTGTTTTGTTTATGCCGTCGCCATTGTAAGTGCCCCATTTCGTTCCCCAATTCTCGCAGCACCATTGATAACCGCCCTGATTGTAACCATCTTTGGGTTGCAAACGCCAATCCCGGTTCGGATTGTTTTTATTCTCTTCGTTCCACTTCTCAGCCTCATCGTCAAGCAGTTTGAACATCCTCGGATACGGAATGACGGTAGTGCAATTCAGTTCACCGTTTTCAGTGAAATGTTTGGCAAGAACTTCGGCAACAAGGGCTTTTGGGCCGTGAACAATCAGATCAGTTTCGCAATGGTTGGGCATATATTTGGTGGTTAATTGTTGATAACTCTGTTCGCTGATTAAAATAAGTCAAGTTCAATACTCAACTTTTGTCACATTTTTTCCAAGGGTTTTTGCTTTGGCGTAAATGTCATCCAATGAAATGGACTCGGATTCTTTTTTATTGTTAATTGCAACTGCATAACCGATGACAAATCGCCTTTTTTCTGCTCCCGCTTCCATATAGATGGCAACTTCATCGTCTGCCAAATGGTCCGCAAGTTCGTCCATAAAGTCAATGTCAACATCAACTTCTTCAACTTCCCCGGCTTCGTTCTTTTTGTCGCGCAACGCGGTGGTCGGAATGGCTTCGTCAAACAATAGTCCAAATCCGTTTTCAAGACCAATCATTTTTTTAACAACCTCAATTTCACTAAACTGTTCGATCCATTTATTAAACAAGTCAACATTTTTGACGTGGAAATAATTCGTGCGGGCGGTGCAGTAGTAGTTGGCCATATGCGTAGGTTGTTTTAGAGATTAAAATAAGTCAAGTTCAATCGTGCTGTAAATTCTAAAAAATTCACAAAGTTCTTCGTTTTCATCCAATGGAACAAAGCATTCCAATGGTTCCTCGTGCTGTTCAATCCGAATGTTTTGTTCTTTCTTTGTCATACAACGTTTTCTCCATTAAGTTTGTCGCACAATTCATTTGCAATTTGCATTTGTTTATCCCAAACAAAGTCAACGATTGGCCACGAACACGGACCACCGTTATGACTGATTAAAAGCTTTCTTTCATCGAACCATCCCCAGCTTATT
>Ga0247723_1001221_pt1 | contig 15458 bp, 22 predicted proteins | sample MSEWelMarce5H_FC_FD_189079 | JGI IMG/M metagenome (GOLD analysis project Ga0247723, IMG submission 189079) | Subsurface sediment microbial communities from gas well in West Virginia, United States - MSEEL Well Study Marcellus 5H_FC | ecosystem: Environmental > Terrestrial > Deep subsurface >...
TCTTCTGACTGTTCAGTTTCCACTTTCTCTTTCATAGTCTTTGATATCTTCTTCTGATATTAGTTCGCCCATTAAGTTCAAATCTGCTCGTTTCATATTAGGAAACATTTCTGCTAATTTGAATAAATGACGTTGTGTGTTGGTATATTGAACACTGACTTCTTCTAATACATCTGATTTTAATCCAGAATATATTTTAGAAAAGTATTCTTTGACATCTTTTTTGACTGCTTTATCTTTCAATTCAATAACTTTTGGTTTCATATGTGGAATCCAAGCATGTTTTTGATTACCAATTCCTGGACTAGCAGAACATAACATTAACCATTGTAATTCAGGATGATCTTTAACATGTTCATCAAACAAATATTTATTGACATATTCGTTTGTACTACCCAAATAATATGATGCCACTGGCCCATTTTTTGTTACAGAACTAACCCAATGAGTCATCATATATGGTACAAATTTCTTTTTCTGATCATCAGTAAGAGTTTTATACCAGTTATAATTCTTTGAATCAATAGCAGATAGTGCTTTGAATAAATCAAAATCTTGATTGGTGAATTTCTCATCTACTGAAACTGCTGGTTTTTTAGTTGCCATTAAAATGCCTGTGAGTAGTCCACGATTTCACAATTACGACTGATTTCTTTTACAAAATATATACATCGTGGTTTTTGATCTTCTTCAATTGGTACACATAAGAATTGTCCATTCTTTAATCTAGGTGCATACCATGTTACATCATGATACACATCTAAGATTTCAATGTCAAGAAAACTGGGTCTAAATCCACTTAATGGATTAAATTCAAATGATCTAAATCCACGATCATTGATACTTGTTAATGGTAAAGTTTCTAAATCACCCATTTCAGATTCACCAATAAGAATTTGCCAATCTAACGGCATCTTAATTGTACAATCTCCAATACGTAATACTAATGCCGGACTATTAAAACTCTCTAAAAATATTAGAGGAATATAATGATAATCTACATTTTGTGGATTACTATTATCTAATATGGCAAATCTAAGATCATCTATTTCTTCTGGTAGATTTTCCAGATTGTAAGAGCAATTGTCTAATGTTAAAATTTTCATAGTACTATTATATCACCTATATTTGAATTTCTCAATAGTAAATGGATAGTTTGCTTCACGATAAAACTCTTTTCGTTTAGTTAAATGACGTTTAGCAAATCTACAACTACTGGTTAGATCCCAAATTTGAACGAAATCTTTATCTTCCGCTTTTCTGATACCACGACCAATACTCTGAATAACTCTTGTGAAACTTTTTCCAGATTCAACCATAACCAAATTAAAAATTCTTGGTATATTAAGACCAACTGCAGCAATACCATATGTGGCAATAATTACTTTATCATCACTGGTTGCTACTTCATCATACTCAACTTTTCTAACTTTAGTTTTATCTTTACCACTGAGAAATACACTATTAGGTATTCTTGTAGACAATTCATGTCCAGCAGCCACACGATCAACCAAGATTAATGTATTACCAGTTTCAATAATCTTTTCTATAATCTGACTAAGAGCATCAAGTCTATTTCTATCTTCAAGTAAATGTTTAAGTTCAGCCTGATAATCACCAAATTCTAATTCATCTTGAAGTTGTACAATGTTAACATGACACTTAGATAATACATTCTTTTCTTGTAACTCTGACGCTGATAGTTTATTAATTACTGAACCAATACTAACCATTAGCGCAGCATAGGCATATTTGTCTTTAGGAATTGTACCAGTTAATCCCCAACGAATTGGTATCTGAGAGAATACACCAGTAAGTAATGTCTTAAGAGCATCTGCCTTAGCCATATGTACTTCATCTACCATAACCAATACTACATCTTCAATAAATTCTTGAATAGTTATATCTGCCGTACCGTCTTTGGTATTTTTTAATAGATTGTTTAAACTTTGCCATGTACAGATTGTATGTTTACGACCAAACTCTTTACGATCACCAAAATATACCCCAACATTCAGACCCAAATTGATATAATCTGCCTCTGTTTGTGTAACTAAATCTTTGTTTGGTACAATGACAATTGATCTACCATATGGTTCTACTCTATATGACAGTGCGGCAGTCATAAGAGTTTTACCAGCACCAGTGGCAATCTCTTGTAATGATTGTGGATTAGCCAAAAAGTTATTGACAATAGATATTTGATAGTCACGTAGAATTACAGGTTGACCTTCACGTTCATGACCTTTAGGCCAAACTTTACCGTCAAATGTATGTTCATCTACTAAATCAAATGAGAATGTGGTATTATAATCTCTAGTATCTATTAGTTCAACATCATAGTTTCGTTGATCTAGATATTCTAGTATATCGGGTAATAGATTAATGTAGGTGGATCCTCCTAATTGAAAATAGGATACTTTCCCATTCCAACGACCCAATCGGACACTTGGTTGATATCGTGCGCCAGGAATTTCATACTCAAACATTTTGACCAACGCTCTACGATCAACAACATCTAAATCTTCAATTTTTGCATTGACTTCATCTTTAATAATTAATTTACACTGTCTCATAATAAGTATTATACTTATCTTATGGTACAATGTCAAGTGATTAGGCAAACAAAAGCCCCAATTAAGGGGCTTTTTTGACGCTTGATAAAACTAGCTATTAGTAGTACAAGTATTCATAGCGAGATTTTTCCAATCGGTTGAATCCACTTTCATCAGATCGGCAATTTTAAGTGCCATACGAAGAGATACTTCACGAAGAACACTACGATTTTCCCACATGAAATCCAAAACTTGATCACCCTCATTAGATTCAAAATCATATTCATTGAACAAACCACCATCAGCATCACGATGAACCTGACGAATACGTAACATACGATCACGTACAGTGTTAATGGTCAAATCCAGATAGTGACAACGTGATTGAAGTGCCTCAACGTGAGCGGCAATTTTACCACGAGCGGTACTGAAATTCAAGTTAGTGATGAAAATGATACTGCCCTTGAAATCAAAACTTGGGGGAATTCCTTCTTCACGAAGTTTACGTGAGTCAGTATTCCAGAAAATCTTGCGACGTTTGCCACTATCTAATGCGGCTTTCAGAATGTTAAGAGCATCTTCATCATGAAAAATATCACAATCATCAAACACTAAGACGTTTTTAGGATCACTAAATTTGTACAGAGTGGCATATAAACCCAAGGCTGACATGGCACCTTTGACAATTTCGTAACGGACTTTTTTGTTAGACAAAACATCAACAAGATGATATTTTGACAATTGTTGTTCAACGCCAAATGATTTGCCAACTCCCGGTGGGCCCGACACGATCAAGGCACGAATGTCACCGCCAATACAGGCACTTGACATTTTATTCAGAATAGAAAAGCGAGTGGCAATGCGATTCATGGCATCTTCATCAGATTCCGTTGGAACTTCTGGTTCTTGTACGGCGGGAATAAAACTTGACACTTGTGTTGGAACAGATTTACGCCCAGTTTCCAACACTTCAATGGCGCTTGGATTGGGTACATCAATATAACACAACTTTGATTTAGTTGGAAGTTGACCTGAATTTTTCACTTGAATACGCCCATCTTTATTTGACGTAAGCGGACGTGCCAAAGTGAAAACAGTGTTTTCAAATTTGAAGTCTTTATAAGTACCGCTGGTAACACGAATTGAAGTAGCCATTTATTAATGCCTCAGAATCATTGAACAGATATCAGTATAACGCAAACGTGATTTATTGTCAAATTTATTGGAATTTAGTGTAGTTTAATTGCGACACAAATCCATCACGATGGGACTTGACTTTCCCAGTTAATTTAACTGTATTTCCAACAGCCAAAAGTGGCCCCCAATTACTTGTGGCGAAAAATACACTAAGATTCTCTTTAGTAATTCCAGAGATAAAATAACAACTATGTTTCTGAGAATATGAGGCTTTGACAATCTCTACACTAAGTGTAACTTTAGTACCAATATCTCCCACATATTCATTTAAACATTCACGTAAACGACTATCTACATCGCGACGTTTTTGTGCCTTGGAAAAGGTCAATGGCATACATGCTATTGTTGCCATTTCACGTTCTGAAATTTCTTCTCCGCTGGCCAAATTCATTGACTTCATTTGAAAATCATTAAGAATTTTACCTTTGAGAATTTCAAAAGTAAGTGCCTTGAAATGAGTACGAATATCTTTACCAAGCTCACGATCAGAATCAGTGATTTTATGTGGTTCTGCCAAAAATTCAATCATCAATTGTTTATTTGGCAGTTTATGTTGTTGAACAGGAATATTATCGGCATCAGCAATTTCATACTGATTTAAATCAACTTTAACGTATTCACCCTGATTAACACGATCAGCGGCGGCTGATGCGGCAAACATCAAATCCGCGGGATACATAACTGATTTTTGTCGTGCCATATTACATACTCCAATATGATTCAGAACTGGGTGAACAAAAAGAAGGCGTATCATAGCGTTCTTGAAATTCTTCGCCACTCAGAATATTTTTACGAGTGACATAAGTTTCGTGTAATTCAACACGATAACCTTTACTAACGGGATAAGTAGCGATTTGAATTGCCCCTACGTGAGCCTCAGCCGATTTCAGTGGCGCTACAACAGACAGATCGTATTTTTTAATCAGACTTTCGCCAGATTTGCGACGACCATCGCGTTTATAAACTTCTACAGTATACTGTTTTTCTTCTACTGGGAAAAACGCTGGGGTGTTTCGTAACATATTTACTTCCTTTTCTCTAGTGTATGTGTATATTTTACACGAAAACGGATTTGTTGTCAATAAAAAGTGTTGTATTTTTACAACACTTTTACATTAATTAAGTAGTCCATTTATCACCAGTAATTACGTTAACCAACTCTACCCCAGAGCCAAAAGCGGCACGAGCTTCAAAACGCTCTTCATCACTGGGACCTTTGTAATTTTTACAATAAGATTCTAAAAATGTAGATTGTTCTTTTTCACGAACTAAATTACTTTTAGCAACTTCTTTTTTAAGAATATTGCCGTTTTTATAAAGTTGTTCTAACATATCATTAAATGGAACTCGTTTACTTGATTTCCAACGTACAACGCCATTTGTTACATAAATCTCTTTTGCATGTTTTTCAATGTTATTAAACATTTTCGCTCTCATTTATCAGTTTCAATACAAGTATTTTACAGTAAAATGGATTTGTTGTCAACAAATAGTGTTGTATTTTTACAACACTTTCTTACTTTTGCTTTTCATAGCTTTCAGCGTGATTTTAAGAGCTTTGTTTTCTTCCTTGTATTTGTCACGTTGTTGCTTAAGTTTAGCCACTTGCATAGTCATACGATTGACTTGCACTTGTGGTCTAGAGGGTTGATCTATAGGGTTCATAATTACTTAGTTCCGGGTGAGTATAGACCAATTCGTTCCAGATGAGCTAATTCTGATAAAAATGTCACTGTACAACTTTCTATAACATTTTCCATAACGCTCTCACGACCATCAAATCCAACTGATTTTCTGCCAATATTAAACTCAACTTTTTCAACCGTTTTGCCAGTTTGTTCTTCTACCATCTTACGTACCATTTCTTCTAATACTGTGGCACTTAGTGTTGCGCTCATTGCAATATCAAAATTTGTTTTAGTTTTGAACATGATTTTTCCTTTTTCAATTAACGTACTGGGACCCACTCTACTTTTAACTTCAACTTTCTGACTCGACAAGTTTTCCAATCCCACCAATCGGGATCACGACCATCTGCATCACCGAAGTAGTTCCAGATTTGTGCGATTCCGTATTTTTTCACATGAGCGTTCACTGCCTTTGCCATCTCTGGGGTGATACCCAGTTTACTGTACTTGAACGTCTTTTTAATCACAGCCATGTCTTTGGTTGCTTCTTTATCGGAGATATTGTAGATTTTAGTGGTTTTCATGATATTTCCTTATTCTACTGTTTAACTACTAGAATAAATGTCCTTGTGCCAATTCTACTTTATGTAACTCGTATGCCTTAAGTTCAAGTGTATCTACAGTACGAGTACGACCATCGTAAAAGTGGTTGTGACACTGACCTTTTGTATCTACTTCAGTCCACGAGGGATCACTCAATACTTTGAACATCCAAGTGCCATCAGTAGCGGGACCGACTACCAAGTAAGTTAAACCCTTTTCTTTTCCACCAAAAGTTGTATACAATACACGATGACGGGTTTTTACAAGAGTTCTAAGTTCTGTGCTGATTCTCATGATCTTTCCTTTTTCTACTGTTTAACTACTATAACTACAGTATACTATTTTATATATTTGTTGTCAATAAAAGTGTTGTTTTTATTGACAACTCTTTCTGATTTAGTGTACAAAACCAACAAAATCCAATTCATCAGGCTTGTACCATGCAACTTTCTGAGTAGAATCCTTGGGCAACACTAGACTCACCTCACCTCTGTCACTGACATTACTGACCACACACAAGGTGCCGTGTCGAGTACGAACAATGTCCAATGGTGCTAGTTTTAAAAGTTTCCCTTCTGGGGATATCTTTCTGATCATCGGATGTAATCTCATTTTCTTTTCCTTCTTTTACTGTTTAACTACTATAACTACAGTATAGACGAAAAGAGATTTGTTGTCAAATTTGGAATATTGAGAATATCTCAGTGTTGCATAAAAACAACACTAAGATTTACTCAGTAAAAAGCGTATTATATGTGGAATTTACTACTTTTTTGACTTTGGGAATGATGATATCTGGTTGTGGGATATAATTCAATACAGCGATTTCTGTACCACGACTATTTTTCTTATAATTTTCTTGTTTATGACCACGAGTACTAGACCAACGAAATACATCTTGACTATGCCAATGATATTGATCTTTGGGATACCATTGTTCTAATTCTGGAAAATCATAATAACTTAAACACCATTTACCTTGAGCATTTTTAAGTGTATCAGCCAATTCTAAATGTTTTGTATCTGGGAATTCTGCTGTATATAAATATTCTTTCTTAAAATATGGTGGATCAACATAAAAGAATGTAGTTGGACTATCATATTTTTTAATCAAGTCAATACAATCCATGTTTTCTACTTGTGTAACACCAGTTAATCTATCAGTATAAGTTTTGTTTTTTAACTTATCTTTGATAGTATCATATTTGCTACCATACTTTCCATTACTGGCAGTATCACAGAAATAACTATGAGTGCTTAATCCAAGTGTTGTACCACTAAAGATTTGAGTTTGAAGATAAAGATATTTTGCAGCCAATACAACATCACCAAGAATTACAGTTGATGAGTTTCCAAAAACATCTTGTTGAAATTGTTTATATAATATTGGATCGCTTTTGGGATAACTTTCTAATTCTTGTAATAATTGTATATGTTTGGATCTAAAACATTCATGAATATTGGCAATAAAGATATTAAAATCGTTATATACTCTAGTTGAACATTGTAAGATTCTTTTACTACGAATACCAACCCATCCAGCCCCACCAAATACTTCTACGAATGTAGTCATTCCAGAAACTGGAAATAATGGATCTAACCATTTAACATGATTGGCTTTACCGCCGATATATGGGAACAAAGATATCTCCTAAGTATACTTAATTAAATAATAGTATACTATATATTGTACATGATGTCAATATTATTTGGATGAAGTTAAAAGTTCCCAATATAGATATTGATGACCTTTTAAACTTTGTACACGAAATGTTGGGCTACTTCCAAATACACCTTGAGCATATCTGATATGCACTTCAACTGTGGCAAATCCTTCAATACCTCTACGACGCAATGCCATTTTGTATTTTAATCCGCTACTAAATCTAGTAGGAGAAGTAATATCAACAATTTCAATATCATTTGCGGTATTAAAATCAGGAACATATGCAACCTTGAATGGTTTGGCTAATTGATAATAGTATGGACTGCTTCCAAATCCACCTAATTTAGCCAATTTGGCGGCATTAGAAATAATTTTAGTTTCAATAGCATCACGAATTTTAACTGAGGTTTCTGTTAAAACTGCATTACTTAATTCTGAATATTTTTTAGAATTTTTAAGAAAATAATCACCTAAACATCGTTGATATTCATTACTTTTTTCTAAAAATCCAGTACTTAATAATTGATCTGGAGTGCCAGCTATATCTTTTTTACCCTTGGCAATAATTTGAATTACATTATGATCAGGATGCCAACTCATATTATAATATGGTTTTCCTTCAGCTTCATAATGACCCTGTTGTTGAACTACATCAAGTAAATCTGTCATTACAGTTCGTTTTAATTCCAGAATTTGTTCACGAGCCAAGATAATAAATAAATCACCTTTACCATCAAATTCTAATTCACCTGCTCCAAGATTAGCTACACCTACTCCACCATCATCTTTAATACTTACACCAGCAATTTCATTATCAATAAATTCTACATCACTTGGAGTGGCTCCAACACTACTGATATTTTCACCTCCAACCCAACCAAACTTAGTTGGTGGTTCAATTCCTCTATCAGCCATATCTTTAAGAATTAAATCTTTTGAGTGTTTACTTGCATCATAATATCCTTTAAGACCAAATGTATTTTTACCTTTTGATCCAAGTGCATTATCTAATTCAATAGCAGGTGTTAAAAAACGTCGAATGTCATCAAAAACTTTTTCTGGATTTTCTAATTTACTTGCATCTAACCATTGTTCTGGATTTTGAGGATCAAATGATGGGGATTCTCCAGTTCCAGCCCAAGCGGCTAATGCGCCCAATTCGCTGAAGAATCTCTTGGCAGTACTATCACCGCCCTCAGTTATTTGTTGTGATGTTGTGACTTCGAATATTTTCATAGTATAGTATTTATCTAAAGTAGTTGACATATGATGATCAGTGGTGAGGATGGATGCGCAAGATCATCAAATGACTCATAAATTGAAGTGGCGGATGGTAGACTTTAATAAACTACCCAAGGGTCAATGATCACTGGGATTCCGTCTGCTCGTGCCATAAAGTTGTACCCATGTAAATCTAGTTCATATCCCATTTGATTTGCAATGTCATTAAGTCTGACAATGGTCTTGTAAAATACGTGAACTCCCTTAGAGCCCAGTATGTTCAAAAGTTTGTTCAATGCATCCTTATGTCCCCACACTGGAGCAGACAATCTTTCCATCATTTCCTCAAAGCTGGATTCAGCAATTGCATCATCTGCCATCTCTTTGCATAGTCTGCCCATGCCACCAAGACTCTTCAGATGTTCTTGACGCATCTGAATATAAACATGCTCATTCCAGTAGAAGCTTTCAAAACCCGAAAACTTAGGTAGAAATGGATTACTTCGATGATTGTTGCAGTACTTGGCCCAACGAAAGAACATCATCTGATCCTTAGAGAATGTAGGCTTAGGATTTTCATCATTAGGCGCACGTGCCACATTGTTCTGTGTTCCAAATATCTTGAGTACCAATCCAGTTCCCGGTTCTAGAAATGCGGTTTGATCAACACCCTGACCAATCTGCTTATAGCCCTTGTCTATAAGATGATCAACGATAGCTGGATCGGTATCGCTGTATTCGTCTAGTATGGATTCACGTAATATTTCAGATGATTTCATAGTATAGTATTTATTCAAATTTAAATATTATCTTTATTCTTTTTAGCGACAAATTGTTTAACTTTTTCGCTGGGATTTTTCAAATGTGAAATAACATAAGGATCTCTCATAATTGCCCGAATTTGTGCTCGTTCGCTAGGATTATCTATGAATATAATTGATCGTGGATTATTTTTAATGGAATATAGTTGTACTCGCTCACTGGGATTTTTGATGTACTGAATAGCACTACCATTGTCTGACACGGCTTCAATTTGAACTCTTTCACTAGGATCATTGATATAACGAATTGAGTAACCGGAATTTTTGACCGCTGCTAGTTGTACTTGTTCGCTAGGATTTTTGATGTACTGAATAGCAAGACCATCTTGATTAACCGCCTCCATTTGTAATTGATCACTAGGATTTTTTATATATTTAATTGCTGTACCGCTATTGATCACTGCCATCATTTGTACTTTTTCACTAGGATTTTTGATATAACTAATTGAGTGGCCTGTTCGTCTGACTGCCGCCAGTTGCACTTTTTCACTAGGATTTTTGATGTACTTAATAACAAGACCATCACGCTTAACGGCTGCTATTTGTACTTGTTCACTAGGATAAATTCCTGAGTCAATAATATTCTTAATGTACTCTCCATTCTTTTTGACAACAATTAGTTGTACTTGTTCGCTAGGATTATCTATGAATTTAATTGCCCGATAATTATTATTAACTGCTGCTAGTTGTACTTGTTCGTTAGGATTTTTGATGTACCGAATAGCAAGACCAGCTTGATTAACCGCCGCCATTTGAAATTGATCACTAGGATTTTTTATGTACTGAATGACGAGACCATCGTCATTAATACCTGAAAGTTGTATAACAGACGGAATCAGTGATGCATTATTAATTCCTATTTTTTTTAGATACTCAGAACATAGATATCCATACTTATTATACATCAATTGATTTTCTATTTCTGTTGATCTATGTCCTTCTGGTAGATTACTCAATAGATTTTTTGTCAATTCTATCGAAGCACGCCATTCATTTCTAGATGATTGTATATTAGGTTGATGTGTTGATCCTAATGCCATAGTTCTCAGTTCATCTGCATCTAAACCTGTTTGTTCTTTGAATTTTTGAGGAGACAATTTTTTATCCTGTTGATTAAATAATTCAAAAGATTTAGTATTTTTATGTACAGCAATTGCCCACATACCAGCGGTTTTTTTATTGAGACAATATATTAATGTCACTTCCTTGTCATAGAAATACTGTTCAAAATTTGATTGATTTATCTTTGTAGTACACCAATCGCTATTTTTTCCATGAAAACATGATGCATCTTTGTTTAGTGGGATTACTATTAACCAATCATCATTCTCCATCAGAGTAATACTTTTTCCGGGTATCTTCTTTCTTGTTACTTGAGTCTTACTAGGTACAACGATAGCCTTTTGTACGAATGAACTAAATTGATCCCATCCTTGTTGTCTCCACCAATCAATATTTTTCTGATTAATATCTTTTATTTGATTTCTACTGACTAATTGCTTAAAATCATTGATAGTTTTTTGAACTGACGCTGAATCTGAATCAGCAGAAAATTCAGTTTGAGCTTCTTTGTAACCTTCAACAAGATAGAGAATTTCGGTAATTTTCATAGTACAGTATTTATTCAAATACAAACAAATCAGTTTCTGCAAATTTGATATTATCCGGATCAGGTGTATAGTTTAATATCAATACTTCTACTCGTTTTGTTCTGACACCTTTAGCCTGTTTACCATCTTTTCTTACAGCACCATCAACTTTAGTTAATCCATTGTTACTATACGTAACTTGTTCATGCCAGTAGAATTTGTCTCTTGGCATGATCTCTTCAAGTTCTTTGAAATAGTAATAACTTAACGCAAACTTACCCTTCATAGTACTCATTTGAGTCAATAATTCAATATGATCATCACGACCAAAACTGTTCTTGGTATAGTAATCTTCTAAATTAAAGTACGGTGGATCAACATAAAAGAAAGCATCTAGACTATCATATTTTCTGATAACATCACGACAATCCATGTTTTCAGTTTGTAATACTCTTAGTTTGTCTAGATATTTTCGTTGTCTAAACTTTTCTACATATGTATAGTATTTGGGTTTATAGTCTGGCGCATTGTAAATATTACTACGTTCATGAATACCCATACCGCCACTGAAAATCTGAGTTTGAAGTAACATATACTTGGCTGCCATGTGATAATCAGGAATAGTGAATTTAGTATTATACACAGAAAATACTTCATCACGATATTGAGTGAACATTTTGGCATCACCCACATCTTTATAATATGATTTCAATACAGTATAATAATGATCTGGATCAGTATGTGAACAAGTAAAGACATTAACCAAATGTCTATTAAAGTCATTATATACATTTACATGCACAGGTGTTTTATCACTTTGCCAATACATCCACATGGCTCCGCCAAATACTTCTACATAAGTAGAAAAATCATCAGGAAATAATGGATCAATCCATTTACTATGTTGTTTCTTGCCACCGATATACGGGAACATTGTTGATCCTTAAATTGAGAAATCTTCCATTCCAGCAGTTTTTAATCTAACCAGATGGCCCATCATAAAGTTTTTACTTTCTAATGCTTTCATAATACCAAGCCATTTGTTACGTAGTAGAGCAACTTCATTACATAATGTTTCCATGTCAATAATGTCTGATTCTCCATCTACATAACGCTCAGCATCACGACTAGTTAATGCTCTATTGTAAGCCTCTAGAAATTTTTTAAATGTCTGACTACGTAATTTTCTAAGTTGAATGTTTAAATAATTAAGAACTGCTTCAATTTCTTGAAGTTGATTGAATCGTTGTTCTGTAATTCCTGGTAAATATGCTATACTCTTTTCTATACTACCCTTGATATGAGTATCAAATTTTGCCTGATTTAATTCAGATTCATAATGAGAGATAAAATCAGGCAAGTTTGCTAAGTTTTGAGTAATCTTAGTATACCAATTCATGCTCACCAGTCTTCATCATCTTCATCAGATTCATTGTCATAGAAATCGGATTGATCTTCATTCAATTCATCTTCTTCACTATCAGACCAATCTTCAGAATCCATATAATATTTCAAAGCATCAATGATATCACCCTCACCACGAAACGCTTTACGAATTTCATCTGGGCCAATATCATGATCAATCAACATGGAAATGACATTATCTGCCACAACCGAACGATCACTACTAATGATACTTTCTTTAACTGCCAACCACATTTCAGCTACTAATGTTAAACTCATTCTTCAATCTCCTCCTCAATCACTGTATTTATAACCTGATCTTGTTTACCAAATTCAGACATTACTAAATCCATGATTCCATTTTCATTCTTTGACCATTCTTTACGAAAGTATTTGTGAACTTCGCCATTAAGATCAGTATAAGTATAACGATTACCTTCTTTCTTAACCATACTACGTTTTTCAATCAGATCAAAGAAACCACTATATGGATTCATACCAGTTTCATAAGGAATCTGAATTTGAATATCTTCAAATGGTTTGGCATAACGAGTTTTCATGATCTTACATCCAGCACGAATACCAAGAACATCAGTAACTTTATTACCAGCCTCATCTTCTTTTAGTTTGAGTTTTTTCATTGCCACTACAATTGAACTGGCATATACGAAACCACTACCACCACTAATCTTTGGATCTGGACTGTATGGATCTTGTGATTCATAACTGTGATTGGTACAAACCATACCCACGTTCAAACTACCAAACATGTTAACACAGTTGGTAACCAATGATTTAAGAGCTTTAGGTTTGTGACCCATATCTCCCTTCATTTCACCACCTTGAAACTGATTAACTTGAACTGGTGTCATTAACATACCCAATGAGTCAACTACAAATAATACTTTTGGACGATCTTCTGGATCCAATGCTTTGTAATCTTTCATGAATACAGCAATTGTTTTAGCCACATCATCAACCATAGCCATGTTTAATTTCAATAGTTTTTCTTCACTAGTATCAACACCTAATGCCAATAACCAACTTTCGTCAAGTGCATTTTCACTATCAATTAATACAACATAGATTCCTTGAGCTTGAGCATTTTTAATAACATTTCCACTACAGATATATGATTTACCGGCACCACTTTCACCAGCAAATACAGTAACTTTTCCAAGAGGAATACCCTTGTTAAAGTCACCACTAATCAAATAGTTTAATGCATAATTACCAGTACTGATCCAATCCGTTGGATCATGAAATCCAATACTCATGCCTTCAATAGACTTTGTAATGTCCTTTCTAAACTTTGATAGATCAAAGGGTTTTTTCATTATGTTCCTTTATATAATTGCTTACCATTAGTATACGGTGAAAAGCTTTCTGTGTCAAGTAGTTCCGGACAAGAATTAGCCATTCGTTCAAGATCATAATCGGTTGGATAATGTCTTAGTACACCACGTGCTCGTTCTCTAACGATACCAGGAACTCTAGGAGTTTTTCCAGGATCGCATAATTCTTCTAATAATTTTTTACTGTACTTTAAAGCGCGAAATCGCTCATCAGGTAAAGTCATGATTGTTCTCCAGATAAGTAGTACCCAGATTTCTCTGGGTACGTGACCTAATTAATTAGGCAGGCTTGTTCTGACGACTACGAATCAATGCTAAAATATCATTGGCATTAGATTTGGCCGGAGTTGTGACAGGAACTTTAATCTCTTCAGTTGTTGAGGCTGGTTCATCGTCCCATGGAGTAGTTGAATTAGTGGTAGCTACTGACGTTGCATTAGCAAATGGTTCATCACTAACTGAGTCAGTTGATTCAGTTGATTGATTCGCTGGAGCAGCAACTTCCAAACCCCATGGCTTGTAATATGCAGCCCACTTATCAGCATCATATGGACGACCATCTACTGAAGCTTCAAACATATCCTTGATGATACGAAGTTCGCTTTCGCTTGGTTTCTTTGGCAAGAATTCTTTAAGATTAAACAAACCAAATGTATCAATAGCTGCCATTTCTACTTCAGTCAATGGTGTTTCTTTACGAGCAAATGTTGAAGTTGAATAATCAGCATATTCACCTTTAGCACCCTTGATGATATTGAAATTCAAACCACGCTGATAATCAGTTGGCAATTCTTCAATCTCTGGGTTCATCATTGCCGCTTTAATAACAGAAAACAATTGTGGTGTAACAACAAAACGACGAATTGGATTCTCAGGTGGAGTATCTTCTGTTTTTGGATTACCTGTGTTCAATAATGGGTTTGTCTTAACAAAACCTTGAAACAGATATGTACGCTTTTTCCAATATTTATTGGCAATATCTTTAAGTGAATCGTCTTTGTACCATGTACGAACTTCTGCCAAGATTGGGCAGTTTTCGCCATACATTTCCATACAAGGAACTTTAACTGTATATTGTTTATCATCTGAAGTTCCTTTTACACCTTGAAATGTCAAATTGATAACTGCCTTTTCAATCCAAAAGAATGAATTGGTTGTATCAGCATCCGGAAGAAGACGAACTTGAGAAGTTTCACCTGTTTTAATGTTCCAGAAGGGATATAAGGCTTGATCGCCTGATGATTTGGTTGTAGTGGTTTGACTACGATTGTCTTGTGCCTGTAATTTGGCACGAATGTCTGCTAAACTCATTTTGTATTTCCTTTATGTTTAAGTGTAGTATTAACTAAGTTTTAAGTGTTGTAATCAGAGGATTCTGATGGCGACTTATATATATTATAAACAACTAATATCTATTTG
>Ga0247723_1001222_pt1 | contig 15451 bp, 25 predicted proteins | sample MSEWelMarce5H_FC_FD_189079 | JGI IMG/M metagenome (GOLD analysis project Ga0247723, IMG submission 189079) | Subsurface sediment microbial communities from gas well in West Virginia, United States - MSEEL Well Study Marcellus 5H_FC | ecosystem: Environmental > Terrestrial > Deep subsurface >...
CTCGTTGGTTGTACCCAACAAAAAATCTATAAATCCCTTTCTCTTATTTCTCCCCGATTGGTCAGATTTGATCCACCCACAACCGAAAGGCCTAAGTCATGACCCAAAAGAATCCGGAACTGCCAGAGGATAAACCGATGGGCATCTACCTATCATTAAATTCAGCAATTTCGGTGGCCAACTGGCTTGCCCCAACTGATGTGGCCGCGTTGACATTAGCCAGGCGCATTGCCACAGCACTTGACACTGCCTTTGACATGGGCGATCTTAAAGAAGCAACACCTTTGGCGGCTAAATACTTAAACGTACTTCAGCAGCTGCATCTCACAGTAGAAACACGAACAGCAGGAAAACAGGGCGAGGAAAATGACGGGACAAACCATGTCGGAAACTATCTACGGTTACTCGAAACCAAGGATCGAAAGCAAAAGCCTGAACCTGCCAAGCGCAGGGCCAGTGGTAGCGCAACTAGCTGATGAATTAGGTGTCCCACTTTTAGACTGGCAAAAGTATGTGCTGGATGATGCCTTGCAAATCATGCCAAATGGGCGATGGGCTAGGTCGACTTGTGGAGTGCTAGTTGCTCGCCAGAATGGCAAGACTCACATGATGCGGATGCGTATCCTTGCTGGCCTTTACATTTTTGGCGAAAAGAACGCGATTGCAATGTCGCAGACTCGCCAACTATCACTGGACACTTTCAAGCAAACAGTTGACATGGCCGAGAGCCTAGACTGGATGCGAAAGCGAATCAAGCGAGTATCCAGGACAAACGGCCAAGAGGAACTTGAGGTTTACTGCCACCACTACCCGAAAGCATGTGGCGAAAAGTGCGAGCGTATCCGCAAATATTCAATCCGAGCAGCTACAAGCGAAGGGCCACGCGGTAGCACCGCCGATTTGCTATATGTTGACGAACTTCGAGAAATTGATGAGGCAACATGGGCAGCAGTAACACCGATCACCCGAGCCAGACCAAATGCCCAAATCTTTTGGACTTCAAACGCTGGCGATCTAACTTCAACTGTACTTAATGAGCAACGCCGCCGAGCCTTGACTTTTGCCAGCGAGCGAATGGGTTACTACGAATACAGCGCACCAGCAGGATCATCGGTGGATGACATAGAGGGATGGAAACATGCCAACCCAGCAATGGGCTACACAATCAGCGATCAAAACATCAGGGATGCGGCAACTTTTGACAGTCCAGACGCTTTCAAAACTGAAAGTTTGAGCATGTGGGTTGATGCACTGGAATCGCCATGGCCTATCACCGTGTGGAATGAGTGCGAGTCCGAGATCGCGCTAGAGGATGGACTCCCAACTTGGATGGCAATGGACTTGAACTTTAACCGAGAGTTGGCCTGTCTGGTTACGATTCAACAACGGGAAAATGGCTTTGGTGTATTCCTGCACGAATGGAAAAAAGAGGGGGGCATAAATGATCTTGAGTTGGCTGGCGAGATCGCAACCTTGACTCGCCGCTATCGTCCAAGAGTGCTGGCCTATGATCCAAATACCGCTGGCTACATTGCCCCAAGACTTGCCCAGGCTGGTGTACCGGTAGCGCCGACACCTTGGAACTCGGCCAACTTTGCGATCATGTGTGACCAGACAATGAATGCAATGCAGTCGCGGCAGCTACTACACCCAGCCCAAGAAACTATGCACTCCCATTTAGTCAGTTGCGCTAGACGGCCAGCCAGTGATGGCGGTTGGCGTATTGCTCGCAGAGCGGCGCAAGTACCGATTAGTGCGGCAGTTGCATTAGTCATGGCGGTGGGTCACGCGACCGAGCCACAACAAAGTGTGAGTATCATTAGTGCATAACCCTGCCTTGGGTTCACCCGAGGTCGGCCAGTTATCAAAGAGGGATCAAGAACCACTAGGACTAACTGGCCGATCTGTGTGACAACACGCGCAACAAAGTGACAAGCGGTGACAAAATTACACCAATGTCATTTGCTCATGGTTAAATGCGAGAATGGGATTTATAGATTTTTTGTTGGGTACAACCAACGAGAAGCCACAAGTCGAGGCTCGTGCCGGTATCGCTATCCCGTTCTACCAGGATGCATACTTTACCCCGTTTAATACTTTCAGGGTCGATCGCTCAAGTGCAATGCAAGTGCCAGCAGTTGCCAGAGCCAGGAACATTATCGCTGGCACAATCGCTACCCTTGGCCTGAACTCATACAGCGACATCACAGGCGCAAAGATAGAGGGTCGCAAGATTCTTGAACAGCCAGACCCAGCCATCCCACTAGCTGTGACTATGGCTTGGACAGTCGAGGATTTGTTATTTCATGGCCGATCATTCTGGCAGGTACTAGAAACAAACCCAGAGGATGGCCGACCAATACAGGCTCGCCGAATCGATCCAACTCGGGTGACTTTTACAACTGACTTAAACACTCAAGAGATCGTTAACGGTTTCTACATCGAGGGCGGCTTGTTGCCGATGACTGGTGTGGGATCTTTGATCATGTTTAGTGGCATCGATGAGGGAATTCTCAACCGAGGTGGCCGCACTATCTCAACTGCACTAAAACTTGAGGAAGCCGTACAGCGCATGGCCAGCGAGCCAAACCCAACGATGGTGATCAAGAATAGCGGCGTGGATCTACCGCCAGAGCAAGTGTCGAGCCTACTGGCGCAATGGAAGCAAGCCCGAGCCACACGATCAACCGCATACCTATCTGGCCCATTAGATGTCACGACTTTTGGATACGATGCCGGACAAATGCAGCTGACCGAATCACGCTTGAACACAGCGGCTGAAATTGCGCGAATGTGCAACATCCCTGCTTGGTACATTAACGCCGAATCAGCCAGCGCGACTTACTCCAACGTAAGCCAAGAGCGCCGAAGCCTTGTTGATTTCTCATTGCGCCCATTTATGAGCTGCATTGAGGAACGCTTGAGCATGAACGATGTGACCCCACGCGGTAGCAAAGTCAGATTCGATCTTGACGACTACTTGCGCGGAAACCCACTAGAGCAGATCGAAGTCCTTGGCAAGATGCTCGAATACGACTTAATTAGCGTAGATGAGGCTCGTGAGGAAATGGATTTAGCACCGAGAGGAAATGAAAGCGATGCAACTTAGTTTCGAGGGCCAAGTATTAGCGGCCAATGTTGAAACCCGAACCATCAAGGGACTTGTCGTGCCTTTTGCCAAAGTTGGCAACACATCGGCTGGCCCAGTGCGCTTTGAGTTTGGCGCATTTGGTGACATTGACCCAAGCCAGATCGTATTGAACATGGAACATGATCGGACACGCCCACTTGGTCGTGGCATTGCAGGATCAGAGGAGATCACACCTGCTGGTATCTCTATGGCGTTTAAGATCGCGCCAACGGGTGCTGGCAATGATGCGCTAGTCGAAGCATCCGAGGGATTGCGCCCAGCGTTTAGCATTGAAGCCAATGTCAACGAATACACCATCGAAAAAGGCGTGATGGTCGTATCAGCTGCAAAACTTGAAGCCGTTGCTCATGTAACTAATCCAGCGTTCAAGGATGCACAGATTTCCCAAGTCGCAGCCACAGAGGCCGATGAGGAAACCCCAGAAACCACCGAAGCAGAACAACCTGCCGAGGAACAACCACAGGAGAACAACGTGGAAGAAACAACCGCACCAGTGGCAGATGAAGTGACCGCAGCAGCGGTTGTTACTGCCGCAGCACCAGTGGCCTACGTAAAGCCTCGTAGCCCAATCAACAGCCAAGCAACTTACTTGGAACACAGCATCAAGGCCAAAATGGGCAACCATGATTCAGCCCAGTATGTTATGGCAGCCGATGACTCATTCAGCACGAACCCAGCGTTCACCCCAGTGCAGTATGTAAACAGCGTTATCGACACCACAATCGGCTCACGCCCAGCGATCGATGCAATCGGCTCACGCGCCATTACTGCATCAGGCATGGTAATCAGCCATCCAAAAATCACAACAGCAGGCACAGTTGCTGACACCAACGAAGGTGCAGCACCATCCGAAACCGGAATTGTGTCCTCATACGTCAACCTTGATGTAAACAAGTTTGCTGGCATGCAGCGCTACTCGGTAGAACTACTAGAGCGTTCATCCCCAGACTTCTTCCAGGCAATGGTCGACAACATGACACGCGCCTACAACAAGGCAACAGATGCAGCAGTTATCGCAGCACTAACCGCAGGTGGCACACAGGCTACTGGCGTTGCAGCAACATCCGCAGGCATCATTTCCTACGTTTCCACAGAAGCCCCAGCTGCTTACCTAGCAACTGGCGAATTGCCAAGCGCATACATCGCTGGCACATCACAGTGGTCACTATTGATGGGTGCAACCGACACAACTGGTCGCCCAATCTACAACGCATACAACCCAGCCAACAACGGTGGCGTAGCAGGCCCACAAAGCCTACGCGGTAACGTACTTGGTCTAGATCTATACGTTGATCCAAATGCAGTTGCAACAACAATCGATGAGTCAGCATTTATCGTGACACCATCATCCGTTGCGATCTACGAATCACCGATCCTACGCATGTCCACAAACGTAGTCACATCAGGCGAGATCGAAACAATGCTTTACGGTTACTTGGCCGTTGGCGTTTTGGTTGCTGGTGGCGTTCGTCGCTTCAACTTGACCTAAGTCGGTTGACCAATCGTGAGGGCGGTGCGGCCCTGTGCCGCCCTCACACCCCATTACTCATAGACAGGAAACATCATGGCACTGATTACAATCAGCGAACTAAAAGCCGTTTTGGGTATTGGCGACATTTACGCTGACGCTATCGTGCAAGAGGTTGCAGATGCAGCTGAAAACATTTTGCTGTCTTATTTAATTTTTGATGATGTAGCCATCAAGGGCGTATCGCTGACAAACAATGTCGCACGCTTTTACTGCTACGACAATACATTTGTAGTCGGTCAGGCTTTGACAGTTAGCAAGTGCGGCGCACCGTTTGACGGATCTCGCACTGTCACCAAAGTTGGTTATGACGAATACGGTGTCACATTTTTTGAAGCTGCAATTACCAATGCAGATATTACAAAGCGATCAATCATTCCTAATGGCCGAGCCTTATTAACTAGCCAGGCAACCATGTATGACACTGGCTACCCTGAAGTGTCCGAGGCTTGCCTTGCGATCGCTTGCGACATTTGGATTACACGCACCGGAACTTTAGGCCAACAAGGTGTTGACTTTCAAAGCCCAGCCCCATACCGTCTTGGCCGTTCAATGTTGACCCGTGTATCTGGCCTACTTGGCAAGCACTTAGACACACGAGGTTACCTTGGCTAATCTCGCCACATACCGCGCCAACCTTGCCAGCACTCTCGCAGCTGCTGGTCGGGTAGTTTACGCATGGCCAAATGAAAACATCACGCCACCTGCCATTGTGCTTGTGCCAGGCTCGCCATACATCACAGTAAGTGCCATTGGCGGTGCGCGTTGTAATGTGCGCTTTGACATAACATGCATAGTCAATGCAGCCGATAACCAAGCGGCTTTGGCAAACTTGGAAACCCTAATCTTGTCAGTTACCGATCTACTAGCCAATAACATCGCGTTTTTGGGTGGATGGTCACAACCGACAGTCCAGCAGATCGGCAACGCCGACATGCTTATCAGCCAGATCAACATCGAGATGGTTACAACCAATTAAGAGAGGTAAGAAATGACCGCCGTTTACATTACAGGCCGCGCATTGACACTAACCATCAACTCGGTGTCATACGCTGACCAGGCATCAACAGTGACCCTAGAAATGGAAAACAATCAGCAGGTGTTGGAAGTTTTGTCAGGTCGCGCCTACAAGACCGTAGATAAGACCGCCACACTAAATGTGGAAATGTACCTTGACGATACATCCAGCGCTGGCATCATTAGTGCACTATGGGATGCCGCTAAGAACGCACCGGACACATCACTGGCTTTCAGCTTTGATGTCAACGGTGACACATTCACTGGCAACCTATTTCCAGTATTCCCAACCGTTGGTGGCGCGGCCACTGACGTACTAACCACCTCGCTATCTTTTGTAGTCGAGGATGGCGCAGTAACCCGCACTTAACGAATAGAACAGGGCAACCATTATGCAATACACAGTTACAACAAAACAGGGCAACAACTACATAGTGAGCGATGAGTCGGCTTGGCTGTGGATCGAGATCGAACGTGAACTCGGTTACACAGTCAGCCAGGCTGCTGACAAGATGAGCCAAGGTTCATTAGATGTCATTACTTGCATGCTTTACAAGGCCGCAAAGGCCCAAGGGCATACGAAGTTGCCAAGTCAGCAAGCCTGGGTCACCAACGAGTTTGAAACCTTTGAGGTGGTCGAGGATAGCCCAAAAGAGAACTAAGGGATGGGCTGGTGCGGATAGCAGTATCGACCGGCATTCCCTTGGCAGACCTTTTGGACTGGTCGCTCGCAGACATCAACACAGCCTTGCAGCTGATAACAGAGAGGAATGGTCATGGCTGATACAAAAGTAACAATGAAAATTCAGCCTGACTTGAGAGATATTAGAGGCTTACTCAATGCTCTTAACAAAATGGATGATGCTAGCAAAAAACAACTAAAAGATGATGTTACTAGCATTAGTGGTTGGACAGCAGGGGCAATTAAAACCTCTGGTTATGTAGGCGCAAGATTTCCTAAACAAGCGCAGATTGTTGTTGCAACAGTTAGAGCAAACAAAGACCGAATCCCAAATGTAACTATCGGTGGATCGCGTGGCAGAGTATCAGGCGGCGCAAATGCTGGCATTTTGTTATATGGAAATGAGTTTGGTGGATCTCCAGAATCCAGCATAGGTGTTTCAGGTTTTGCAAATGGTGGTTACCGATTCCCCGAAAGAAGTCCAAGGGAAGGTCGAGGCAATAAGGGGTATTGGATTTATCCAACCTTAAAGGCGTTACAACCAGAAATTACTCGTCGCTGGAAAGCAGCAGTTGGCAAGGTCTATGGGGAATGGAGTCGGACAAGTGGCTGACGTAAGGACAATGAAACTCAATCTGCTTGCAGATGTAGCCCAGTTTGGCCGAGGCCTTGCACAAGCTGACAACGATGTTAAAGGTTTTTCGGGAAATCTCAAGAAGTACGGCAAGATCGCCGCTGCCGCTTTTTTAGCGGCTGGCGCAGCTGCTGGCGCTTATGCAATCAAGATCGGCATAGATGGGGTTAAGGCCGCAGTAGAGGATGAAGCCTCACAAAAGCAACTTGCAATTGCCCTAAAGAATACAACTAATGCAACTGATGCCCAGATCAAATCCACAGAGGATTACATTACTAAGCAACAATTGGCCTTTGGCGTTGCCGATACCAAGTTGCGCCCGGCACTGGCTAATCTAGCCCGAGCCACTGGCGATGTAGGCAAGGCCCAGCAACTGACGAACCTTGCGATGGACATTTCCGCAGCTACTGGCAAAGATCTTGAAACCGTATCGCTAACACTTAGCAAGGCTTACAACGGCAACATTGGTGCGCTTACTAAATTGGGCATTCCACTTGATGAAAACATCAAGAAAACAAAAGATTTTAACGTAGTCCAAGATGAACTTGTACGCTTATTTGGTGGCGCAGCTAAAGCCAACACCGAAACCTATGCAGGTCAGTTGGCCATCGTCACAGAGCGAGTAGGCGAACTTAAAGAGTCCATCGGTGTGGCATTACTGCCAACCATGAAAACATTGTTAGAGGAAGTTAACAAAGTTGCCAAGGGATTTAGTGGCGAGGATCCAGAGGGATTGAGCAATCGTGCTAGGGAACTAGCTGGAAACTTTGAGGGCGATGGGGCATTTAGTTTAGGCGGCGCACTTAGAGCAGTTACCGATGCTTTTGGCAATCTATTTTCAACCGTTACAGACGGTGGCCCAGGTGCTGCCAGCATGATGGAACGAATCGCAGCATCATTAGAAACGGTCGCAAACGCCATTAACGCTATTTCAAATGCTTATCAAGCCGCTTTACCAGCATTACGATTTATTCAAAATCCACTTAATATAAACCTGCCAGAGGCAGGATTCACGCCAAGACCAAAGGCAAGAGCAGCTGGCGGTTCAGTAATGGGTGGACAGGCATACCGTGTTGGCGAGTTTGGCCCTGAACTATTTGTGCCTAGCGGATCTGGATCGGTTCGCCCTGATGCCGGAGGCGGTCAAAATGTGACCATCAACCTAAATGGCATTGTCGATGCAGAGTCTGCTCGCCGATCGATCGAGAAGCTGCTACAAAACAGCGCAAGGCGGACTGGCCCAATTAACTTGGTCGGGGCTACATTGTGACCGTATACACGCCTTACCCAAAGGTCATCTTTGCTGGGGTCAATGAGTATGCAGATAACACGATCAGCAACATTTCAATCAGCCTAGGCCGCCGTGACATTTACGAACAAGCCCTAGTGGGCATTGCCAGTGTAAGGCTTTGGACTGATGCCGATACCGCGCTAAACGTCAACCTATCTGACAGCATTCAGATTCAGATCAAAGACTCAACCAATACCTATCGAACCATTTACACAGGAACAATTTCTGATCTTGACATCAGCCTTGATGCTTATGGCAGTGAGGGATCGGTGGCAATTTACAGCATCACAGCCGTTGGTCCATTGGCAATCCTTAATCGCTTTACGACAGGCAGTCTTGGATTTTCCAAAGAGTTTGACGGCACTCGGGTATTGAACATTCTCTCTGATGCGTTCCTAGAGAGTTGGGATGAGGTCGTGCCAACTCTCACTTGGTCAGCTGTGAGCAGTCTTGCCACATGGGATAACTGGGGTGGTGCTAACCAAACTCTAGTTGACAATTTGATCGCTGACATAGATACGCCCGGCACATACGAATTGACTGCTTACAGCGATGGCGTTACCAATGCCCTATCACTGGCACAGCAAGCCGCCCAATCTGGCAGAGGATTCTTGTATGAAGCACCTGACGGATCTATCCACTATGACTCATACACGAGCCGAGCAAGCCTCACACCTCTTACCCTTACTGATGATGATCTCTTGGCCGTAGGACTGCGACAGGCCGCCCAATGGTCAGAGATCGTCAATGACGTAACTTTGACCTACAAGAACAATCAAGAAAAGTATGCCGAGGATTACACCAGCCAACAATCATTTGGCGTACTTTCAGGCAACCGATCCACGCAGCTAGAAAACGGCTCGGATGCCCAAAGTCAGGCTGATGCATTCTTGGAAAGCCGAGCATTTCCTCGCACATACCCAGAGGAACTTACGATTCCGTTGCATAGCCCAACGGTTAGCGATGCCACTCGGGATGCATTGATTTTGATGCACGTTGGATCGGCGATTTACACGCAAGATTTGCCAGCAGTATTTGGCGGAACTTTTGATGGCTTTGTCGAGGGCATCAAGTGGAACTTGGACCGTTACACAGCAAGCATGACTTTAATTTGTTCGGCAATTTCAGAAACATACCCACACGCAATTTGGCTGCAAATCGCACCAACCGTAACTTGGGCAGGGTATACTCCAACTACGACAGAATGGCAGGATTTATAGCATGGCAACAACCACTCCGAACTACGGCTGGCCAGTACCAACCAGCACTGATTACGTCAAAGATGGCGCAACAGCAATTGAAGCCTTGGGCGATGCCATTGATGCGACAGTGTTTGGCTTAGGTTCTACTGGTTTGACCTTAATCAACACGACAACATTTAGTGCGGTTGCAAGTCAAGCAGTAAACAACGTATTTAGCGCAACTTATGACGATTACAGAATTATGTTAGACATAACAACTGGCACGTCCGACGCAATTGTCTACATGAAAATGAGGACTGGTGGCATAGATAATTCACTTTTGTACTATTACGCTTTTCCGGGTTTTACCTCGGCCAATGCTGCAAACAATTCAAATTCGTTCAACGTAATTACTGGTTGGGATTTGATTGAAATTGATAGTGCTACCAGTGATTTATATAGTTTTAATGGCGATATAATGAAACCATTTTTGGCTAAACCAACAAAACTAATTGGACAAAAAGCATCTACTACTCCAACAGGAACTCCCTACGCGCAGAGTGGTAGTGCTGTTCATAACGTCTCAACAAGTTTTCCAAGTTTCAATCTCATCGCATCTGCGGGAAATATATCGGGAACTGTTAAAGTTTACGGTTACAGGAAGTAGGGATCATCATGGCAACAACAGAAAAAGTTTATATCGGTATTGATAACGAGCGCGTGGAATTAACAGGCGCGGACTTAACGGCATTTAAGGCTCAACGAGCATTGGACAAAGCAGCGCATGATGCACTCAAAGCCGAAGCCGATGCAAAGGCAGCTGCACGCGAAAGCGCACTTGCAAAACTTGCAGACCTTGGATTAACCGAAGCCGAGATCGCAGCACTTTAACAATCATCACAGGGCCATGACACGAAAGGGCAACTCATGGCCTTACCAATTAAGAACGGCAAGATTACCACCGCCTACAAGAAGCCAGGCAAGATGTGGTCCAAGGGTTACCACACAGGCGTTGACTTTGCAGTACCCACCGGCACGCCTGTATTGGCAGTAGCTGACGGCAAGATCGAGAACGCCAACTGGGGCAAGGCTTACGGCAACCAAGTTGTGCAAAAGGTTCAGGGTGGCTGGGTAATTTATGCACATCTAAACGCTGTACGAGTTAAGCCAGGGGTCGTTGCTAAAGTTGGCGAAATTATTGGGGAATCTGGATCGACTGGAAATTCGTCAGGCCCACATCTCCATTTTGAAATGCGCGACAACATTCGTTGGTCGGCTGGAAAGGATTTAGATCCTAAGGAGATCTTGGCATCATGAACAAAACCAAAAACATTTTGCTACGCATGGTAGCAGTCTTTGCAGCCAGTAGCCTGTCAGTCGTAGGCGCATCAGCTGTGGCAGGTGTAGAACCAGCCAAGGCAATAATCATTGCTGGCATTGGTGGCGTAGCCGTTGTAATCGAGGGACTTGCGCGGGCATTCCTAAAAGATGGCAACCTAGACGATGCCGAGATTAACGACATCTTTACCGATGCCAATAAGAAACTTGAAAAATGAGCCAACTCTGGAAAGTCGAGTCTGGCAAATCTAAACAGATTGTCGCGCCAAAAGTTTGGACTTGGGTTGAGTACCCAAAAGGAATTGCGTACAAGGTAGACAAGGCTGGCCAGTGGGAATGGATCACAATCCTGCGAGTTGAATTCAGCAAGGGTGGCTCGGTGCTGCGTGGCCGTTTTGGTCGTTACCCTGGCACTGACAAGTTAGATGAAACTGGTCACGATGATAAGAACATCGGCGGCTGGGATGGCAAGGTGTATCACTTGCACTGGTCACATACCATCGACTGCGATCCATCAATGCCGGTCGGCTTTTGGATTTGGCACGATTCAGCTGCGCCCATCGTTTTAGACGGCAGGCAGATTAAGGCCAAACTGGTCTGATGAATAAACCTTTGAGAGTGGCTCTGGTCGCTTTCATCGTAGGGGTCACGATGTTAGTGCATACGCCCAACGCATACGCCGAAACCGTGTTTACTGAAATTACTTGTGCAAACTTAGCTGGCGAGCAGGTGATTCGCTCCGTTGGTTGGGATAACTCAAATCAGTATTTTGCCGATAAGGGAGACATCGCCCGGCACTATTGTGAGGGTGGTTTCGCTGGCCCCTACACAATTTACATCGGTGACTTATTGCCCGTTAATAGCCCTTTGCGGTACTACGCAGGGATTGTGCCAACACCAACACCATCACCAAGCCAAACCATAACCATCGAGCCAACGCCTTTGCCATTGCCTACACCCAGCCCAACTGATTTGCCATCATTAGAACCCACACCAATGCCCACACAAGAGCCACAGCCCGAACCAATTCCAACATCTATCTTGCCCATCCCTGTGCTAGTAGAGCCAACAGTGTTGCCGATAGAACCCACACCAATACCGACACCAGAACCAGAACCAACACAACAGTCAACGCCAGAGATAGCAACACCCGAACCAACCGTCGAACCATCACCGACTCCGATCGAGCCAAGCCTTGTGCCAAGCCCGATCCCAAGCCTAAATCCAGAGGCAGTTACTTTGGAAGTACCGACACAGCTGCTGGCGATCCCAGGCTTTGAAGTATTGGCCGCATCGGTTGAGGCAATCATGAATATTGGCTCGGACATGACCCCAGATCAACGTGAGGAATCTCAAAGCGTTGTCATTGGTGCAGTCCTAGTCGGTCAAATCGCAACAAATATAAGGAGAATAAAATAATGAAATGGCTCAAAAAGTACGTTTCAGCGATTACCGCTGACACTTACACCTATGTGGGCTTGCTCATTGCGTATTTCACCCTAGATGGATCAGCAAAAAAAGTCACAGGGTTACTGATTATCGTGGGGGTAGTGGTTTATTTAGTATCACTGCCATTGCGCGATGACGACACGCCCGATGAATAACCTAGACACCGTGTCAGTTATTGTCATACTATGTCACTAAGGAAAGAGGGCAGATGGAAAAGTATCTAACAGCCAAAGAAGCAGCTGACAAACTACGGGTGAGCGAACGCACACTTATCAGGTGGGAAAAGTCAGGGGCATTGAAGCCAAAGCGCATCGGTGGCGTTAAGCGATACAAAGCCAGCGAACTCGACAAATAGAACAGGAAAACAGGGCATGGGACTACTAACACTTTTAGGCTTTGGATTATTTTTCATAGTCGGCATTCTTGTCGGTGTAGCAATAGAGAATAATCACCAGCAAACAAAACGCCGAGAGGATTCAATCCGTTATTGGCGATGGGCTAACAGCATTGACAACATTGAAACGCAGATGGTCAAGGATGGGTGGAAACTCTAATGGCTTTCGATCTATCAAACTATGAGGATGTAGATACACGCATCCACAGATTCTGGGAGTCACATCCCAATGGCCGCATCTCAACTGACATTGTGTACCAGGGTCACAACTCCGAGGGCCAGTTGAAACAAGTCATTATTAGAGCCAGAGTCTGGAAGGACAAAACAAGTGGCAAGCCTGATGCGGTTGATTTTGCCGAGGAATTGTTTGGCAGTAGCCCAGTGAATCGATCCAGTTTCATTGAAAACTGCTCGACCAGTGCTATCGGCAGAGCCTTGGCCACACTTGGCATGAGCAAAAAAGGGTCACGCCCAAGCACAACGGAAATGACTAAAGCTGCTCGGGTCGTGCCAAAAGAGGTTGATCCTTGGGCCTTAGCGGATGAGCCAGAAGCCATCAAAGAATCAGCGCGGCCAGTCTGCGCTCATGGACATATGGAACGTAAGACCGGGCTAAAGAAAGACGGCACACCATACGCTGGATGGATCTGTGGCGACAAAGGCGCATCGGTTAGGTGCGAGGCAATCTGGGATCGATCATGATTTGTGAGCATGGGGCAGATGCGCCCAAGTATTGCGCGATTTGTCGGCATCAAGGAATTATGGGCAAAGCCGAGGGCATAACCATTGCCAAAGAATCAAAACTGAACTGGCATGACGAGGCAGTGATCTGCATACGCCAAATGGCTCGAACTGGTAAACCATTTACCGCCGAGGATGTTGTGGCCGAGATTGGCGCACCAACTGGATCAGGCAAAGTCATTGGGGCAGCGTTCAACACAGTTGCACGATCTGGGATGATCTGGCGATGTGGCGAAAGACCAGCCGATCGCAAGTCAAGCCACCGCCGAATGTTGGCAGTGTGGCGCGGTGGACAGGTACAAGAGCAAGTGAGGTTATTTGATGAGTGAGTCGGAAGTTATGCGTTGCACATGTGGCGCTTGGTATTACATAGGAAAGCCGTGTGGCTTTTGTGAGAAATGGAGTAATCGTGCCTGAACCAATACATGACATTTTGAAAGATGTTATTCAAGCATTAGAAGCAATCAAAAACGCACTTATAGACATTGATCATAGGATTTGGAAACTAGAAAATGAGCGATGAAGTTTGGGCAAGCATAGAACGCAAGATCAAGGGACACTATCAAGCAGCTCATAACCTGCCAACGTCATGTCCGGAATGCGCCAGAATTCTTGAGCCAGTTGATTTTGGTGTTGATCCCGACACGAATGAGCGATTATGGGTGACACACTGTTGTGGCAAGTGGGACAAGTATCTGGAAGTCTTAGGCCCAAGGGATTTGATTTGATGTGCGTTAGATGTGATGCACCTGTCTACATAGTCAAGAGTCAAATGTGCAAAAGGTGTTACATGGCATTATGGCGAGCCAAAAATTACAGACCAAGTCAAAGGGTTTTGGCTACGCCTTATGAAAGATTTATCGCCAAAGTAGAAAAGACCGAATCTTGCTGGATTTGGCTTGCAGCTAAGAATCCAAAAGGTTATGGATCATTTGGTACAACTTATGCACACCGATGGAGTTACGAGTATCACAAGAGGCCAATACCGGTGGGCTGGCAAATAGATCATCTATGCAAGGTGACCAGTTGTGTCAATCCTGATCACCTTGAGGCAGTTACCTTGGAGGAAAACTTACGCAGACAGCATGGCTCTTATGGCATTTACTGCAAGATGGGTCATGTCAAGACAATGGTCAATGGTCGATTGCGTTGTTATGACTGCCAAAGTATTCACAAGAAAAACAAACGACACGCGGATGCCAAGAAATAATCCACGTGCCGTTCATTCAGATGCTAGCATCCTAAGTCTGTTCAACTCACTGTAAAGTCTAATGCAGGGCGTGCTAATTCCACGCTAAACCGCCGTTTGATGGCGTATCTCGTCATGGATTGATTAGCCCATGAAACAAGCAGAAATGCGAGCCTTAGCAGCTGATGTCAACACGAATCGCCTGGCATCTAAACACCCAGCACTAAGGCACACGGCGCGATTGTGCGAAAGCACCCATGACCAACCAAACCTACGCGGTGACGGTGGCGAGTGGCTTGATTCAATGCCATTCCCTGCTCACCTATCGGCTCGGGTGGCAAGTTTGGGTTACGCTAAACAACATGACCAGATGGGTGCAGGTAAAGCACGATGAGTTATTGGAGTATGTAGCAATGGTTGAGTATCTAAGAAAAGATCACACAGCATTGCAAGAACAGATCAAAGATGCAAAGGAATTGGCCAGCATCATTGAGGCAACATACAAAGAAAGACTAGACAAACTTACGGATTACATCTTGGACATACATCCAGCGAACTACAAGTATGAGCGAGGATTGATGGATGCGTACAACATAGTGGCAGGTCATGAGCAAAAGTTATAGAGGCAAGACATCAGCACAGAATCAATTAAGAGCTGCGTGTTACAGGGTATGGGGTAGGTCGTGTCTAATGTGTGGAGACCGGGCAACAGAGGTAGATCACATCATTGAACTGGCAGCAGGAGGCACTAACACTATCGACAATGTGCAACCCCTATGCAAGGACTGTCACAAGGCTAAGACTGCTCGGTTCAACAGCGTGCGCCAGAGAGGCACAGAGAGCCCTAGGGGCGTTT
>Ga0247723_1001223_pt1 | contig 15451 bp, 19 predicted proteins | sample MSEWelMarce5H_FC_FD_189079 | JGI IMG/M metagenome (GOLD analysis project Ga0247723, IMG submission 189079) | Subsurface sediment microbial communities from gas well in West Virginia, United States - MSEEL Well Study Marcellus 5H_FC | ecosystem: Environmental > Terrestrial > Deep subsurface >...
AATTTACGTTGATGAGATGAATAATATTATAAATGATTTAGATCCGAGTAGCTACATGGTTCAGGAATATTCTAGTTATAATCGAGAGGTGGGAATTTTGTATGAAAATGGAAAAATACTTTCGATTGTGGAGAAGAATGGGAATGGAAAGGTGCGCAAATGGTGCTTTCATGAAGAGGGGTGTACGCACCGGGAAGATTTGAACACACCTGAATTGGAAAAGGTCATTGCCGATATTTCACGTGGAATACCTAATTTCAACATGGGGCGGTTCGATATTAGATTTGAAAATGACGCGTCTTTCATGAAGGGTCAGGATTTTCACGTATTGGAAATAAATGGAACAATGGGATTTGACTTGAGAAAAGATACAGAAGATCATATAGGTTCGGTTTTTATAGGTCACGGGTGGTTCTGGAGACGATTTTTAATGGGTCTAGGCAATATAATAACACTCAGGGGGTACGACCCTTTGACGCTTGTTACGGTTATGGGCACTACTGTCGTAAACACCGTATCGTGTAAAGGGGATTGGGAGAAGATGTTTGCTTTGTACACTTAGTGCGCGTTGCGTTGCGACTAAATAAGTCCTTCGGACTTACTATAGGATGACCCGATCCAAAATCGAGTTCGCCACCATCCTCGCCACTATGCGTGGTCAGGGTGAGGATCCTAAACAACTTGCTCAGGATATGTCCCTTCGCAAATTGTGTTATGAAATTGAAAAGCTTGAGCAGGAGCAGGAGTCTCCGAAGGAGACCACCCCGTCGGGACCACAAACTGAGAAACCCCCGAAAGTCGAGGAACCCCCAAAAAAATCAAAGGGTCCACGGCCCTTTTGGTCTTGGCTCCTAGCAGATAGTGATGCTGAAGACTCTTAGAGAATTTACTCCCTAAATTGGTAATGTCAATAGAAAGATGGCGGGTCCCGAATGGCCACGCCACCCACGTCCTCATGGACGGTGGGATCTTGTTCGTACCCACAGAGGAGACCCATGAATTTTATCAAGCCTGTGTGGATACGATCAATTTAGGAACAAAATTGTATGTGGTCGAACAAAAGACGGAACTTTTCAAATTCTTTGTGGACCTGGACTACAAGGCCCAAGAGAAACTGAAGGATGAAGATCTTCTTCAATTTTGTTCCATAATTCGGGACGCCATTGCAGATGGAGTCCCGGAGGCTTCAAGGTGTCTGATTGCCCGAGCCCGCCCAAGGTCTGTAGCAGATGGTCTTATAAAATCAGGGGTTCATATTCACTGGCCAGACTTGGTTGTCACCAGAACTCAGGCTCTTAATTTTAGATCAAAAATAATTTTGAATTTATCTCAAGACTTTGCATTTGATTGGGATCGTGTGATCGATGCTTCAGTCTATGGGGGGTCTGGACTCAGGATGTTATGGTCTCACAAGAAACCCACGGGAGACCCCTACATTCCATGGCGGGATCTGGACGGTACACTGTTTGCCAAGGAACCAAATGTGGAGACCCTAGAGTTATTTGCTGTGCGCACGGATGAGGAGTCGCGCCACGAGGAGGTGCTCGAGAATAACGGCCCACTCGAGGAGTTTGTGCGCAAGTATCTTGAGGGGCAGGGGAGAACGCGCATCAAGAAGGTTCAGAGGCATGACCATGATGGATGGTTCGCTCAGACGGACGCCAAGTACTGCGAGAGACTCCACAAAGATCACAAGTCAAATCACGTATGGTTTTCTATACGTTCTGGACGCATATCACAGCGGTGCTTTGACGAGGACTGCCGCGAGTTCAAGGGTCAGGAACATATTCTTCCTCCATCAATAGTAGAGCAACTCAACGATGTTGCTATTGTGGGTAGTCCTTCTTGTAGTTTTCTTATGGATTTTCTTCCCGATGGGCCCAGCCGCACGCTTCAAGAAGTACAAAGAAAAGGTGCACAAATACTCGGGTCTGGACCCAAAGAGCTGGGAAAGATTTTTGACCAACATCCAAGAGTTCGAACGGTTGGCTTCGACCGACCAACTTGACGAGTCGGCCGCGGCTTTGTATGCCGCCGTGGAAAATATCAGGGACATTGCGATGGGAATAAGACGGGCTGATGATTCAGAGCACCAGGAGGATCTCAATGCCATCGCAAACGAGTTGGGATACGAGGGAGAATTTATAATAAACCAAAATGCGATTTCCAGGGGCATCCACTTCTTCCCCAAGTACTTAAACGAATCACTCCTAGATTACCCAGATGGCCGACCAGAAGGCCCCTTCCCAAGACTCCGCTCCGACACCTGAGTCCCGGACGCGCTCCGGACGCGTTTCAAAGCCCCCAGTGCGCTACGAGCCTATTGAGCAGGTCGAGGACGACTATGCAGCTGAAGATTACGATTCTGACGAGTCTGATATCAAATCTGATGAGGACTCTGATGACTTTTCAGAGGAGGACGATGACGAGGAAGATGCAGATGAAGATGGAAATCTAGATGGATTTGTTGTGCCAGATAAAAGCGAGAGTGGTGATTCAGACAGTGATGGAAAACCTGCCGTTCCTGTCAAAAAGCGACCAACCGTCCCAGTCAAGAAACGGGCCCCCGTCCGAAAGTGATTGGCCGATTCAGGAACCTCCGCAGCGCGTTTTTCAACGTGATTTTGAGGCGCCCCAAAAGGATCCTCTTGATTTTCTAAAAAATACAAACCCCATCGGTCTGATCCTCCTCGGTATTGTCATAGGTGTTATGATCGTGAGTATGCGCCCTATTGTTGTTCAGTCCAAGTAATACACCCAAGTCCAAAGGACGCGTACGCATCCCGACTTGACTCAGAATCAGGTTACCGTGTAAAGTATAGCACTTCCAGAACTTGAATCTGCACCAATAAACTCCCCAATAGGACCCGTGCGTTTCACACGGACATCCTCCTGAAGAAAACCCAGCCAAGGATTCTCACGAGTCTGATCGGCTGGTTCCATGTCTCTGAATACATCAAACTGATTGTCATGAGCGGCAACAGTTTGAGATATTCTTGCGGGTGCCGGTGGGAACCTCTTGTACGCCAAGTACAAGAGAGTTAACACAATCACCACCGCAATTAGTTTAAATAACATTATTATTTACTGATATTTTTAGGCGGCGTCCGGTACCTCCTCCTCTTCCACGATAGGCGCCTTGGTCTCGGCCGCGCGATCAGCAGCCTCCTGCGCCTCCTTGCGCTTCATGACCTCGGCCGCCACGCGGATATCCGCCTTGGCGACCAGCTCCTCCATAGACGCCTCTGGAAACTCCTTCTTCAGGTCGTCAAGCAGATCCGCGGGGTGGGGAATCGGTGGAACGTCCGCCTTGGTGTAGTACTTGCTGTTCTCGTCACCAGGCTCGATGAACGGCGTCTCGGAACCCTCGATGGGCTTGGCCGTCATGTCGCGCTTGCGCTTCTCGAACATCGCCGCCGCAGCCTGCTGGCTCTTGCGGTAGTTGACCATAATCTCCTCGAGCTTATCGTTCTGATAATGGACGTCCTCAATCTCCTCACGCTTAGGAGGAATCAGAAGCCACTTGTACATGTCGACCACATAAATGTCGACGAGTGCGTCATCCTTCTGAAGACGCTTGGCGTGGGCTCCAGCCTCGTCACGGGTCGGGAAGCAACCACGAATCTTCATACCCAGCTGCTCATTCTTCTGGGGGAGATCAGGGCCGACAAACGACACACAGGCAAAAAGCTGTCCTGGGACCATCAGATAATCACTCTCGAGAGAACCCATATAAAAGTAACAAGCGTTTTTCTTTTAAGTCTAGAAACGCGGGGAGTTAAAATGGACATCCGCAAGATTCACAACGATTACAAACGTAAACATATCAACAAATGGATCCAAGTGCCGAATTCATATGTGCTCGACTGTGGTTGCGGTCGGGGCGGTGACTGGTGGAAGTGGAAGGCTTGTGGCGTCCGGGTCGCGGCCATAGATCCAGACGCCGAGTCCCTCGCCGAAGCCGAGAGCCGTGCAAATGAGATGGGGTTTGACGTCTGGTTCCTCGGTCAGGGTGATATCCGCCAAGCAGCTTTTGCAGGTCCCTATGACGTGGTCTGCTACAACTTTTCGCTCCACTATATTTTTGAAAATGAAAAGACCCTCGAGGAATCCCTCAAGGCTATCAAAGTTTCCATGAAACCCGGTGGGATCCTGATGGGCATCACACCTGAAAAGGCTCGGGCTGAGTCCATGGCTGATGAGTCTGGTAATTTTAGAGACAAATTAGGAAATGAATTTCAAATTAAAAATGAAAAACTTTTGGTTCGACTGACCGATGGCCCCTTCTATGCCAACGGAGCCAAGGAGGAACCCCTCTTGGATGGACGGGTTCTTATCGAACGCCTAAAAGACCTGGGCTTCAACCGACTGGTATGGGAACCCATGGTACCCAGGCCGACCGGATTGATTTCGGATTTATATACAAAATTTGTCTTTGTAAATGCTAGGGGAGATGAACCAGGTGGCTTATCTCGCGCCGGGCCTAGTGGCTCTGGCTCTGGTGGCATTCACTAATTCAGAACCAAAAATGCTAGTCGATCTGAAGGACAGGTACTTTAGGATCATCGCCATCCTCCGTGCGACTGGTGATCCTTTGTGGTCACCCGTTCTGAAGCCGGCGATTATCACAGGACTCAATGGCAAAAAGGACGGTGTCATAGGTTCCAACGTGAATAAAGGGTACGAGATTTACATCTGCCTGGATGGAAACGATGTAAACTCGGCTTTTTATGTGCTCATGCACGAGTTGGCTCATATGACCGTGCCCGAGTATGATCACTCTATCAAATTTTGGGAGAATTTTGAGAAACTGAAAAAGATTTGTATAGACAATGGGCTATACACGAAGGAGGGGACGCGTCAGTATTGTGGGGACTCGGTGAGAGACTGAGGGAGATCCGCAGAACCTCTGTCTCTTGACGGACGAAGGCATCACAACTGCTGAGCAGTTGGTCTCTAGGCCTTGTCCCCCAGAAACTGTCTCGCAAAGTAGAAAACTACAGCCGCGATCAAGGCGGTAACGGCCATGCCCGTAATGGACATTTCACCATTCTCTCCCAGGAACTTGGGCACCATCGTGCTCAGTTTGCCCTGGACGGGCTTGGAATAGGCGATGATTGCGGCCACACCGGCCAGAGCGGCGTACCACTGCTCATCCGTGAGGCCAAATGGGTTCTTGGATGAACCCGAAGAGCCCTTGGACTTGGCCTGCTTCTGGGGAGGCGCCTGCTCGTAGGGCGACCCCTGAACCTCGTCCTGCATCATCTGTCCTGGGCCGGGCATGACTTCCTCAATCGACGACGAAAACTCCGCCATTTGAGATTCGTCTAGGTTTTTTTCGGGCTGTTGTTCCTCACGAATCAGCCCAGTGGGGACGGTTCGCTTGTTGTTGGACGCCGACTCCTCTACGGGCACAGAGGCTGACGCGACCGGAATAGGAGTCGACAAGTCTGAAACGCTCGGATCGTACGTCAACATCTAATTCAATCCCTGAAAAGAAAGGCGCCCTAACTACGCGCCCCTGACTTTTTGACAATCACCGTTCCTCCCCGCCGCGCCGTCTGTGGAGCTAGAGGTTGCACGACGGCTCTGGGGTTGTAGTGACGCTGATGGTACTGCCAAAATGCAGGGGAACCCACGTGGAACCCCCGGCGTATAGGAGCCTTGTACCAGAAGACGCAATCGGTTATGCGATTGCTCTTCGATGTGTTATCGAGCACGAGGCACTCGTAGTTTTCAGTACAGGCATCCATGACCTGTGAAAACTGATCGAACGTCGGGAAGACGCCAAAAAAAGCCTTGTACAGGTTTTCACGGTTCTGTCTGACGTTGTCTCGCAAGGCGAACACGTAGTCCACGTTGGTGCGGATCATGGGCGTCATGTCCATGCAGTACTGGGTCGTCATCATGAAGAATATCTTCCAGTGGCGCCCATTCATAAAAAGTTGACGAATACAGACGTCCCTCATGAATGATCTATCATACATGCAGTCATCCATGAGGATAAATACGGGATTGCACTTCCCGACGGCCAGGAGTTTCTTTTGTCTCTCTATAATTTTTTCAAGGGCATCTTTGTTATAATCTCCATAGACAAACAGATCTGGTATAAACTGCTTGTAGTACCCGTTCCCCTCTTCAGTGCCCGACATGGCTATCCCTGCTGGAATATTCTTTTTGTGCCAGAGGATGTCCGTCACGAGTGTAGACTTGCCTGTACCACGCTTTCCTATAAAGACGCAAACTTTGTCATCCGCCATCTTGGACGGATCGAACTTTCTGAGCTGAAGCGTCATTTCTAGTAAGTCCGTAGGACTTATTTATCGCGCAGCGCCGCGGTGCCGTTATGTAGGCTGTTGGGCGCCCTTCGGGCGTAAATAAGTTCTGCGAACTTATTAGGAATGTCCGCCGGCTACATTCAGTTGGCGGCCATCGGACAACAGGACGCGTATCTCACAGGGGAACCACAAGTGACGTATTTTTCTGGCTTGTACCGCCGTCACACGCCATTCGTTCTCGAGGCGTACGACATCCCCTTTCTGGATCAACAGGTTGGGTATGGTCAGAACAATATATGCAGAATCCCACCCAAAGGAGATCTTGTACGTGGTCTGACCCTCAAACTCGACCTCCCGCCCCTCAACAATCCCGGAAACGATTGGACCTGGCCGACCGCCCCGGCTCTAGAAACCAATCAACCGTACATACATATCAACAATCCTGCAACCGGTGGCTCCAACGTGACCCTCACAGCCACCCTCCTCGTCCCATCATACTCGACCAACAATCTCTCAAAATGGCTCACGACCACATTCTCACCCTACATAGAGTACGATTTGGCCAAGAACCTTTTTGTATTCAGTAACTGTACGTCCGTAGAGGTTCTGAACTCAAGCGCACCTCTCGCGCCTGGTATCTTCTTCAGTCTAGACCCAAAGGCTTATTCGTCTATAAATCCAGTGAGTGGAAACCTCGTGTACACCGTCAATAGCACTTCGAATTTACAGGCTAATTCAGTTTCTCCTTCAAATGCCTCTCCAAATTACATTTCAACCGTGACCCGTCTGGGTGATTTTACACTCGAACAGGCTGGGTGGATCAAATCTATCGGCACTTTGCCCCCTGATCCCAAGAAGGGGTTTTTCGCCAACCTCAATCAACCCTTGAACATATCTGGTCAACAGTTTCTAAACTTTTCAGCCACCTCAGGTACAGGTGCCGTCTGGACGGTGTCTGATCCGTCTGCAAAATACACTATAACTTCTGGCGGCCGCATAAAGTTTGGGAGTATCGGTCTCTATGCCATCAAGGCGGGTTTCGAACTGGGAGCCGGTTCCGTCCAGACCCTGAGCTTCGGCTCGAGCAAGACCGAATCGTCCGAAGGTGGTGGTCCCGTGAATCCCAATTTTGAAACCACTTACACATTCCGCGTGTCCCCCGACCCGTCCATGCCCGCCGTCATCCCCATCAGCGTCAAGAGCACGGCCAACACCTATTACTTTTATATATCGAGTACCGGCTCTCAGCTTCAGACGAATTCGTACCTGTCCATAAGTCCAATTGATGAATTTTACCAAGTTAATTCGCCAATAGTCATGGACGCCAATCCTTGCAAACTTCAACTCTCGGGAAATGTAGTTGTGACCGGCGCTTACACCGTTGTTTTGACTCCTGATTCAAATATAAATTTCGTAAATGAGGGCGAGTACCTGATGACGGGCGTCATGTACCTGAACAATGGTTACGTTTCAAATGTAAAATTATGGGAAAGTGCCAACCTGCTTTACACATATGATATGTCCGTACAGGGTCGTGACCCGACCTTCGCCTTTTCCATGCCAATTTCAGTTTCAAATATATCGGCAAATTATTACTCTACTATAGAAACATCTCTAGGACCCACTACAGTTTTGTCAAACACATATTTTGTTTTAAATAGGATAAGTTCTCCCTTGCCCGACTCAAATGTCTTGCCCGACAACGGTCTGACCTTCAGATCCGTAGCCTCGACGCTCACGGCACCCCTCAGACTCACGTCGGACTTTGCCACATCTGGAAACTCAAATCTTATTTCATATACAAATTCAGGTTTGCAATTCAGTAGCAACGGAACGTATATGCTTACGGGTGCCGTGTGTACAAAGGACAAGGTGACCAGTTTGACGTTCGGGTCGAGACAGTACACCGTCAGTCTCGGTATTTTACCCCCTTATACCTTCCAGGTCCCTCTCGTTGTGACCGACACGTCACTGACGTACCCAATCTCCGTGACGACCGATGGGTCCAGTGCATCGCCCAATATTTTTTCAAATACATTTGTCTCGGTGTACCCAGTGACCCTCCCGATCATAGACGTGGCGGCTCAAGTATTTTCGTACTATGATTCCGTCGGCACGTGGGCTATTAAAACCGCAGACCTCAAAATTGGCGGCCAGACCATCCAGTCTTTGACGGGCGAATTCATCGAACTCTGGAACGACCTGCATGTTCCATACGAAAATCAACCCGGCCTCCAGGTTCTCACGGGCAAGAACGACACCCAAACGACCATCAACCCCCCTGGCCGCACCTACTTTGTAAATTTACCCTTTTATTTCTACGGAAATTCATCCCTGTATTTACCCCTCGTGGCCCTCGGGAGACATGACGTGGAGGTCCACGTGACATTCAGGAACTTTAATGAGCTAACATCAATTCAGGTTTCAAAACCGTCTCTGGGCGCGACCATCATAGTCGATTACGTCTATCTGTCCGACCCAGAGATTAACTGGTTCCAGAGAGCTCAACTAGACTATGTGATTACTCAGTGTCAGTACCAGTCAATCAGTCTTTTGCCCAGTTTCCAAAATGCCGTTTTCAATTTAGATATTAAAAATCCTGTCCGTGAACTTTTTTTTGTGGTTCAACCAACGAATCAAAACCCCTATGACTATTCGAACAACGCCGTCCTCAGTTTTGGTCTAAGCTTCAACGGTCAAGAGGTTTTCACACCGGACACGACCGACACGCTCTACGCCGGTGACATAGAGCCTTTTAACCACTACCCCAACTTCCCCCAACGCCAGTTTTACATGTACTCATTCACAGGCAACCCCAAGTCTCCAAAGCCTTATGGGCAGATTAATTTCAGCAGAATTAAACAGATCCTGCTCACTCTCAATTGTGGTGGTCAATCGTACCTCCCGGCTAAAGAGTTGAGGATGTTGGCCGTGAACTACAATATTTTGAGAATTGCGGACGGTTTGGGAGGGCTGAGGTTCAACACCTAAGACAAAGTCCGCAGGACTTGTGATGACCCGGCGCTCCGCGCCCATAAATAACCCCATAGAAAAGGCGCCTACGGCGCCCTTGTTTTTTCTTCGGAGTTACTAGAGATGGCCTCCCGTGCCAGTTTAGCCTTTCTGGGTCAGGAGGATATAGCCCTGAGTGTGGATCCACAAGTCACATATTTCAAGGAAAAATATATAGGATCGAGTCTGTTTGCTTCACGGGTCGACAAGGTTCAGTTTGACAATGATGCGCTCGTCTTGGGAGGTGAAAACATCGTTGAACTCCCTCGCTCGGGGGATTTAATAACTGAAATGTATCTCAAAGTTTTCTTCCCACCAAACTTGCGGGTTCGTGAAGTGGAGGAATCTGTAGGAACCCTTTTCATAGATCACGTTGAGATATACATAGGAAGCACACTTGTGGAACGAATTTACGGTGAATATATAGCCATGAAATATGACATAGAGGTTCCACAGGGTAAACAAACGGCCCTGACCGCTCTCATAGGCAAGGGAACCCAGGTTGCCGCCTCGAACTACACGATTCCCCTGCCTTTTTCCCTTTTGGAAAAGGGAATTCCCTTGTGCGCCTTCAAAGAGACGGTGACGTTTCGCATCACCACCAACGGATCCAGAACATTCACGATTCCACCTGTGGACATTGTCGAACCTGTGTCGTCTTACCTCCACGTCGAGTACACGTACCTTGGCCAAAAGGAGATTGAGCACATCCGAAAGGCTCCTCAAATTCATATTTTACAACAAATTCAATTGGCCGAGTTCGCGTGTCCTTTAGGCGCGCTCAACGTCAGGTGTAATCTTGGGTTTTCGAACATCGTCAAGGAACTCTTTTTCGTTATCCAAAATGAGACCGCCCTAGGGTATGACTTTTTGGCATCCCCTAACCTCCAGCAAATTACGAATCTCGAACTCATCTTCAATTCTACAGAACGAATTTCGACCGAGGTTGGTACTCCCCTTTTTTTGAGGGTCATTCAAGGTCTCGAGTTTCACACCCGTGTTCCGGGGTACTATTTCTATATGTACTCTTTCAGCCTCGATCCAGAGTCCAGAAGACCTTCAGGAGGCGTGAACATGTCTCGAATTCAAAATCAAATTCTGAAATTAAATTTGAATCCAAGTGCTTCAGCTAGAGTGATCAGAGTCTATGCTGTAAACTACAATTTTCTTCGCGTCGCCGACGGCTCTGCGACTATTTTGTTTTCGAATTTTAGTTGAAAATTGCAATGGAAGAGTCAGTCATCGAGTCGGCTCTTGACATTTTCAGACCCGTCATGGAATCAGCGACCGTCATGGCCGCTCACTACGCCAAGGCGTGTGGTCGCGACGTGGTTCTTCAGGAGGATATGAGGCTCGGTATGATGTATGCCGCCCGCTACGTCACAGGGCGCCAGATAGGCTCTTTGTTTCCGGAAATTTATGAGGATTCGTCCGACTCGCGCAGCGAGTCTTCATGTGATCCCGACGACTCGGACTCTTCAGCCTCTTGGGAAACCGTTTCAGACTCTGAATTGGTTTGGACAAAGTACGAGGGCACGGAGGACGAGCAGGCTCTCAAAATGAACGAATGTGCCGATACGTGGGACGCGTGGGAACCAGAGAGCCCAGCAGAACGTGCGTTGAAAAACGCCGTAGACAAACAGCGTGACCTTTAGTAGATGACCTGGTGGGTCCAGGAAGAATCGGAAGAGGGATTCGATCTCTCCAGGACGAAACCTAAATACTCGGTCCTGCTCGAAGAGGAGGATTACGAAACCGAGGACGAGCTTCCAGGCTTTGATCAGGGTCCCGAGGAGAATTACGGGGGAGTCGCGTCTAGCGACTCCTGGGGGCCGCTCGAAACCTGGGACCCTTGGGAACCTTCATATTTTTTTCTTCTAAAATAGTACAAATGGCCGACATGCTTTCCTCCATTGCTCTCCAGCTCGAGTCCCAGTCCCTGAACTCCGTTGTCGCAGGCTTCGCCTTCGCCAGTGCGGTGGCCTGGATGGACATGTGCCGTTGGATAATTTCGCAGCTGGTGCAGGTGGGTAAGAACGGTGGTCAGTACTATTTCCTGTCCGCTCTGTTCACGACGCTCATTTCCATCGTGGTTTACATGGCCGTCAAGGCGCTGGCTACCAACATCACCGTCAAAGACCCCCAGGTTTCGTACGCCGTAACCCGCGCTTAGATAAAAAATAAAAATCTAACCATCTTATAGGATGGTCCTTTGTGTTTCGTGCCCTCGTCAGGCCGTCTTTAACTTTCCAGGTAAAAGAACGGATTGGCGGTGTGGGACTCACAAAGAACCCGGTATGCAGAACGAAAAGGTGCGCAAGTGCAAGGCGGACGGGTGTACCCTTCAGGCGAGTTATAAACTTCCGGGCAAGGCGCCCGAATTCTGCTCGAAACACAGGACTGAAGGGTACGTGTACCGTAATGGGACCCTGAACAAGTGTCAGGCCGACGGGTGTTCAGTGAATGCTTCGTACGGACAGGAAGGGTCTAAAGTTCGCGTGTTTTGCGGCACGCACCGCGAACCCGGTATGGTTGTCGTGGGTCACCGAACCTGTGAGAATGCCGAGTGTTACAAGCAGCCCGTATTTGGGTTTAAAAAACCTCCTAAATTTTGCAAAGACCATCGCGAACCAGGTATGACTGATTTGCTTACCAAAAAGTGTGAACACGAAGGGTGTACCAGTATCCAACCGACTTTCAATTTCAAAGGTGAATCAAAGGGGAGGTTCTGTTTCGAACACAAACACGAAGGTATGGTGTGCGTCATTAGAGCATGGTGTCGTGAAGAGGGGTGTGAAACTTCTGCAAGTTTTAACCATGAAGGTCTCAAGGCAGAGTACTGCTTTGGTCACAAAAAGGAGGGTATGGTTTCAGTCGTAAAAGTCCGCGAGTGTGAAAAGTGTGAAAAAAGAGCACTGTACAATTTACCAAACACGAAACCCGCGCGGTTCTGCAAGGTTCACAAAGAGCCTGGAATGTTCGACACTAACAAACTATGTGCCAGTGCCGAGTGTACGAAACAGGCTTCGTTCAACTATGAAGGGCATACGAAACGTCTGTATTGTTCGGACCATAAGAAGGCGGGTATGGTAGGCATAGGACTAAAACGTTGCAAGACCCCTATGTGTGATACGTCGGTCAAGGACAAGTACGAAGGGTACTGTTTCCGATGTTATGCGCACACGTTCCCGGACGCCCCCGTGACGCGCCGGTACAAGACCAAAGAGATGGCCGTTCGGGACTTTTTGAAAGAGTCATTCCCTGACGTGCCGTTCATACACGATAGGAGGGTCGAGTGCCACCTGTACCGCCCGGACTTTGTGTACGATTTCGGGAGTCACGTGGTGGTCATCGAGGTGGATGAGTACCAACACGAGACGTATGATACGTCGTGTAATAACAAGAGGCTCATGAGTATTTTTCAGGGTCTAGGGTCTCGCCCCATGGTTATGATCCGGTTCAACCCGGACGCGTATGAGGACGTCAAGGGGTGTTGGACCCGAACGGGGGCTTTGGTCGAACAGGGTCGGCCGTGGCGCAAGAGGTTACAGGCGCTCAAAGACCGACTGGCCTACTGGTTTGAAACTGAGCCGGAGCGGGAACTTGTCCTGGAACACCTATTCTTTGGGACCCAAACGTCTTCCATATGAAAATACCTATGAGCGTCGCCAAGACCAACAAAAACCAGGGAATTTTAAACTTTTTAGAGTCCTCTTTAGGCGGCGGAGGAAGCGCCAAAGTCATGGCGTCTATGATTCTCTTTAGTTCTACATCCTGGAGGGGTGGCGGTGGTGGTAGATCCATCTCACGGTTTCGGTCCTTGATGTGAATTCTGAGGACAAATGCGTTCGTGTCCCAACCCCTGAAATCAAGCGGACTTCCAGACTTGTCGACCCAGCGGACCGTCAGGCGCTGAAGGGACGCTATGGGCTCTGGGTACTCGACGCTCACACGGTAGTCCTTATTCTCATGAAAATTCTTGATGCATCCCGAACCTACATCCATTATGACCGGCGCAAAGTTCCGGTTGGCGTTCGAACCACTGATGGTGCCAGTGTTGCCCTGGAGAGAACCCGTATCGACGTGGTTGGGCGTACGCAACTCATCAATGTCCAGAAAGATGTATTCGTTCAGAGAAAGGTCGACGAGAGTTGAACTCCGAAGGATGTACTGACCGGCGTAGGAAGGGTCCGTGGCCCCGGCCAGAGCTGCTGTATGGGTCACACCCCGGGCAAAGCCGAGCATAGTCGCGAGCTCCTGGGAGTGGACGTAGATTGTGAAAGACGAAGCGCTGCTGAAAATGAAATGACCCTCGTCTGAGGCGTAGTCCAAAGAGACGGGACTGGTCACGGCCCCGAGAGCCGTAGCGAGACCGTACGCCGAGTAAAAGCCCGGGTTCATGGACACGTTCGAGGAGCTGACCGAGAGGACATTCGAGCCTGACGTCAGGTTATACATGGAATTCCCCACCCGTGCAGAAACCAAATCTACTCTCTCGATATTCTTTATGGGTCTCGTGAGGTGAAGCACATAACTGGACCCATTAGGATATAAGGTTTTGTCCCTATTTTTCGAATCAGCAAATAACAGACGCGTGGTCATCTGATTTATATTCGGATATTTTTACACGATACATTCGGCAAACCACGGCTTGACTTCGTCATAGTAGTCCGGGTCGGCCATGACCGTGGGTACGCCTTCTTCGGTGTCGTAAAACATGGAACGTGAAGATGGGGCACGCGGGCGCTGACCAGGTCGACACGTTCGATGTCCTTTATCGGCGTGGTCAGGTGAAGGACGTAGTTATTTCCATCTGGAAATAACCGGACATCACGGTTCTTGGAGTCTGCGAACAGGAGGTGCGTAGACATCTATGACTTACTGAGAGTTTAGCTTGGTGGCGTGGGCCACACTGGATTCACTGGATCGGCGACGTCGGTTGTGAAATCACGAAGGGCTTGACGGTAGGCATTCCACGCCGCTCTCTTTTCATCCGTCAATGGAGCGGTGGGAAACTGTGTCCAGTCGCTATCTGCAAGTAGTTGATTTCTCTTGGAGCGAAGTAGTTGTACTCGGAAAAATCTATCCTTTGACGGGTCTATATCGATACCGACCTGGCCATCTACTCCACGGACACCCTTGACGGCCCATGGCGGGATGGCCTCTGGCACATCGAAGAAAAGGCATTTGGATTTGTCATCATCGTTTAGATGGGCCAGGTATACATCCTTGTCCTGGTCCTTTCCAAATACAGTGACAACTTCAAGGGTGTCCGAGTGAATAACGGCGACGGACTGAGCCATATACTGTTTACCAAGCAAATTTTGTTATGAGAATATCAATACCCGCGATGCTACCCGAGTTCTGAAAAACCTGGAGATATCCTGAATTGAATCTTATTTCAAAACCACCTACGTAACCTGGATAATTATACACTTGGTTAGGATACCCCGCGTATCCACTATCGACTATGGTCTGGATGCCACCCCACCAGGCGCCGAACATGCGAATGCTCACAAAGGCGTTTCTTATACCAGCTAGTGAAGACTGAGGCACGACATTCGTCCACGTACCGTTAGCAACACTTCCAGCGGAATAGAAATATTCTTGAATAGCCCCCCAACCAACGCCCCCCGTCGTGTTAACAGAACCACGCATATACGCTCCGTAGCCCAGAGAGTTACCGCCTGCTGCTCCGTTCAAACGGAGGCCAGTAAGATTTACGGTGCCGTTCACGTCTAGTGTGTATCCAGGATTCGTCATCCCGATGCCCACGTTGCCACCAGCGGCATTCAGACAAAGAGGGCTCGTTCCAGTACCTGCAATCATAGCCTGAACAAGCCCTATGTTTAGAGTTGTGTCGTACATGAGTGCAAGGCGCTTGAGTGGATTCGTAGTACCAACGGCCATAATCTGTGCAGCAACGTCACCCGCATAGTTTCCAGATACGAGAGTGACATCGTTGGCTGCCCATAGCTTTGGTTGACCTCCTCCTCCAGAACTCGTCGTCCCGATGCCGACCGCCGAGCTGTCGCGCAAGACTGAAATAATCTCAGTACCGGCCACACTTCCCGAGTGTCTGAAAATGCCTAGCCGTGATCCAGATAAATTCTGGAATGAAAATCCATATTGATCGTTCACGGATTCAATCATTCGAATAC
>Ga0247723_1001224_pt1 | contig 15442 bp, 7 predicted proteins | sample MSEWelMarce5H_FC_FD_189079 | JGI IMG/M metagenome (GOLD analysis project Ga0247723, IMG submission 189079) | Subsurface sediment microbial communities from gas well in West Virginia, United States - MSEEL Well Study Marcellus 5H_FC | ecosystem: Environmental > Terrestrial > Deep subsurface > Rock...
TTCTGCGGTACCGGGAAGAATTCCAAGTACATCATCTCTCGATCTTGGAGAGATAGCTTTAAATACATATGACGGTCTGGCTTTTATGAAAAAGTCAGGTTCTAGCGGTGAAGAAATTGTTACATTAGGCACAGGTACTGGAGGTGGAAACATCTCAGGCTCTAGTTACTATATTCCTGTATTTTCCGGCTCAAATGCTTTAGTTACAAGCTCTATTTATGATAGTGGATCTTTTACAGCCATAGGTACAAAGGTACCTAATGACCTTAGTAATGTAGAACGTTTTCTTGTAGATGCTGGCCAAACAGACTCATTTAATCTTATCATTGGTCAAGCTGAAATAGACAATTACCTACAGTTTAATCTTAGAAATGCTTTTGATGGAGAAAATTCATCTGGTGATTTCGTAGTTACAAATGATGCTGGCAATGAAACTACCAACTATATTGATCTTGGTATTAATAGTAGTAACTATAATGTGCCAAATGCTGTAGGTACAGGAAGTGACGCCTACCTATACTCAACAGGCAGACACCTACATATAGGAAATGCATCTAATTACCCTATTCAATTTTTTGCTGGAGGGATAGATAGTGATGCTAATAGGAAAATGCAATTAAACCCAGATGGACAACATGAATTAACTGGATCTTTAAATGCTACACAAGGATTTACTGGATCTTTATTTGGTACTGCTAGTTGGGCTGAAAATTCTATAACGGCATCTTATGTTTTAAATGCTATATCTGCTTCATTTGCTTCAACTGCCTCAAGCGCTGATAACTTCTTAGTTAGGGGTACGCTTACAGCTCAAACAATTGTAGCACAAACAATTACTTCTAGTACTGACTTTGTAACTGGCTCTACTCGCTTTGGTAGTTTATTATCAAATACACACCAATTTACTGGTAGTGTTAATATAACAGGTTCCCTAACTATAAATGGATCTTCATTCACTGCTGCTACTAGTGGAACTAGTGGCACCTCCGGAACAAGTGGCACTACTGGCACCTCAGGTACAACAGGAACAAGTGGAACTTCAGGAACAAATGGCTCAGCAGGCACAAGCGGCACCTCAGGCACAACAGGTACTTCGGGTACAGCAGGTACTAGTGGTACGACTGGTACTAGCGGAACAACTGGAACCTCAGGTACAAGCGGCACAACAGGTACATCTGGTACTAGTGGTACTTCAAGCACAAGCGGCACATCCGGAACAAATGGCTCTGCAGGCACAAGCGGTACAACAGGTACTTCTGGAACTACAGGTACTTCTGGTACAAGCGGCACTTCAGGTACAACTGGCACTAGCGGTACTAGCGGCACAAACGGCACTGGTGGAACCTCAGGAACTAGTGGTACTTCCGGCACAACAGGTACTAACGGCACGTCAGGCACAAGCGGCACCTCCGGTACAACAGGTACTTCTGGCACAAGCGGCACCTCAGGAACAAACGGCTCAGCAGGAACAAGTGGAACTACAGGCACCTCAGGTACAACTGGTACATCAGGCACAAGCGGCACTTCTGGAACTAATGGTTCCGCTGGAACTTCAGGCACAAGCGGCACTTCAGGTACAACAGGTACTAGCGGCACAAGTGGCACTTCGGGAACAAACGGTTCAGCTGGCACAAGCGGCACCTCAGGAACTACAGGTACCTCTGGTACAAGCGGTACATCTGGTACAAGTGGCACCGCCGGTACAAGCGGTACTGGATTTAATACAATTAATAATGCAGGAGCCGGCAGAGTAATATTATCTGATGGTACAACAAACGCAGCTACAGCATCTGTTGCTTTAGTTTATAATAGTAATGGATTTAATATATCTGGAAGTACTACTATTACAGGATCTTTAACTGTAACTAATACAATTACTGCTCAAACCTTAGTAGTACAAACAATTACATCTTCAGTAGAATTTATAACTGGTTCTACTCGCTTTGGTAGTTCATTAGCAAATACACATCAATTTACTGGATCAGTAAGTATTACTGGTTCTCTTATAATAAACGGAACTTCATATACCGCTGCTACTAGTGGTACAAGTGGTACAGCTGGTACAAGTGGTACAACAGGTACTTCCGGCACCTCTGGTACAACAGGCACCTCTGGTACAACAGGCACCTCAGGTACTGCCGGCACAAGCGGTACAAGTGGTACAAGCGGAACAAATGGTTCTGCCGGTACAAGCGGCACCTCCGGAACTACAGGCACCTCGGGTACAACTGGTACGAGCGGTACATCAGGCACAAGCGGCACCTCTGGCACAAGCGGCACCTCAGGAACTACAGGTACAAGCGGTACTTCAGGAACAAATGGCTCAGCAGGCACAAGTGGTACAACAGGTACATCTGGTACATCTGGCACTTCTGGCACTTCAGGCACAACGGGCACCAGCGGTACCAGCGGCACAAATGGCACTGGTGGAACCTCAGGTACATCTGGTACAAGCGGTACAAGCGGAACAAGAGGTACATCAGGTACAACTGGTACGAGCGGTACAGCCGGCACAAGCGGCACATCCGGAACAAACGGCTCAGCTGGCACAAGCGGCACTTCAGGAACTACAGGTACAAGCGGTACTACTGGCACCTCAGGTACAAGCGGCACATCCGGAACAAACGGCTCAGCTGGCACAAGCGGCACTTCAGGAACTACAGGTACAAGCGGTACTACTGGTACTAGTGGCACCTCAGGCACAAGTGGTACATCTGGCACAAATGGTTCTGCAGGCACAAGTGGTACAACAGGTACATCTGGTACAACCGGTACTTCTGGTACAACAGGAACAAGTGGTACATCTGGTACAGCTGGCACAAGTGGAACTGGCTTTAATACAATTAACAACGCCGGAGCTAATAGGATAATATTATCTGATGGTACAACAAATGCAGCTACTGCTTCTGCAGGACTAACATTTGTTGGAGGTAATTTTAATGTGTCTGGAAGTAGCAATATTACCGGTTCTTTGATTGTTTCAAATCAAATAACGGCACAGACACTAGTAGTACAAACAATTACATCTTCAGTTGATTTTGTAACCGGTTCTACTCGCTTTGGTAGCTTACTAAGCAATACACATCAATTTACTGGTAGTGTAAGTATAACGGGTTCTCTTATAATAAATGGTACTTCATATACTGCTGCTACTAGTGGCACAAGCGGTACATCAGGTACAAGCGGTACAGCTGGCACTTCGGGCACAACTGGTACATCAGGCACAAGTGGTACTACTGGCACTAGTGGAACAACAGGCACATCAGGCACTAGTGGCACTTCAGGTACAACAGGAACTAGTGGCACAAGTGGTACCTCAGGTACAGGATTTAATACAATCACTAACCCAGTAGATAATAGAGTAATTACATCATTAGGTACAACTAATACAGCTAATGCTGAGGCTAATTTGTTATTTGATGGATCAGTATTAGCAGTTACTGGATCTGTAGTAATAAGTGGTAGTACATCAAAATTAACTATAGGCGCTGTTGGAGGAGATGAGGGAGGAGAAATTTTATTAGAAAAGCCTTTTACTAATACAACATTAACTGGTAGTGGTGTAACAATTGATATTTGGCAAAATAGACTTAGATTTTTTGAACAAGGTGGAGCTGCTCGTGGATATTTTATAGACATTACTGGAGGTGGAGCTGGTGTTAGTACCAATTTAGTTTCTCTTGGAACATCAGGTACATCCGGCACCAGTGGTACAAGCGGCACCTCAGGTACTACAGGAACTTCAGGTACAACAGGTACCTCAGGTACAACAGGAACAAGTGGTACATCTGGTACTAGTGGCGCAAACGGTACTAATGGTACTTCAGGCACAACAGGTACATCTGGCACAACTGGCACAAGCGGCACCTCAGGTACTACTGGTACTTCTGGAACTGCAGGCACTTCTGGAACTGCAGGTACATCTGGTACAAGTGGCACTACAGGCACAAGCGGCACTTCAGGAACAAATGGTTCTGCAGGCACAAGCGGCACCTCAGGTACAACAGGTACTTCTGGAACAAGTGGAACAAACGGCACAGGTGGTACAAGTGGCACTTCAGGCACAACCGGTACTTCCGGAACTAGTGGTACAACTGGAACAAGTGGTACTAGCGGAACTGCAGGAACCTCAGGTACAACAGGTACAAGTGGAACTAGTGGTACCGGCGGCACTTCTGGAACAGCAGGTACAAGTGGTACTGGATTTAGTACTATTAATAACCCAGCAGTTGGAAGAATATTATTATCAGACGGTACTACAAATGCAGCAACAGCCTCGATTGCCTTAACATTTGTTGGAGGTAATTTTAATGTATCTGGAAGCAGCAATATTACTGGCTCGTTAATTGTTACCAACCAAATAACTGCTCAAACCTTAGTAGTACAAACAATTACTTCATCTGTTGATTTTGTGACTGGTTCTACTCGTTTTGGAACATTATTAAGTAATACTCATCAATTTACTGGTAGTGTATCCATGACTGGATCATTAACAGTAAATAATAGCTTAACAGTAACTGGTAGTCTATTCATATCTGGATCATCACCACTAATACAACTTGGATCAACATCAAATGTAGGTGACCTTACAAATCCAACAGTTACGATTGGAAGTACTTCAAATGGTTTTTACTTAGATAGTAATAGAATAAACTTTAAAGCGGGAGGATCGTTTGCTGGTGGTTTTTCAAGTGATGGTATTTTAGGTAACCAAATACTAATAAGATCAACAGGTCCCAATGACCTAACTACAGCGATGTATATTCCCTATAGACTAAATGCTATAGGATTATTAGCTGGTTTAGGCGGAAACAGTGCAGGAGACATAACTCTAATTACTAGTGGGTCTTCAAGATTATTTGTTAGTTCTAGTGGTAATATTGGTATAGGTACTATAACTCCTTCCGCATCACTTCATATACTTGGAACAAATTCAGCCGCTACCTACTCACTTTGGATACAAAACTCATCAGGTGAAACATTAATATCTACACAGAATAATAGAACTGTGAATATTAATGCTACAAATGCTGTTGGTGGAGATACTAATATTGGTACAACTAGTGGTGTAATTACTTTTAATAGAGGATTTAATAATACTCTTACTGGAAATGCATTAACTTTTTATAGTGGAGGAGCACCATCAACAATACAAGGATTCTCTACAAACCCAGGAATAGCTATAGGATATACTCAAACTACTATAAATCCTAATCCTGGAACTGGACTATCTATAAGAGGTACAACTGTAACCTCAGGATCAGCTGTTTTATTTGTTACAGGATCTTCTACTACAAGACTATTAGCATTAGCTTCTGAAACTAATCCTAATGTATTTGTAGTAAGTGGTAGTGGTAATGTTGGTATAGGTACTTCAACTCCAAATGCTAGACTAGATGTATCAGGATCAGGTAGATTTACTAATGATTTAATAGTAACCGGAGCCTTAGATGTAGGTATAGCTGAATTTAATTCAACTTCCTCTATAACAGTAGCAGGAACAACAGCCATATCCTCTATAGCAACAGGTAGTTTCACATCTGCATTCTACAACTACACAATCTTATCCGGCTCTAACGCTAGAGCAGGACAAGTAATGAGTGTATGGAGTGGAAGTACAGTACGATATACTGAAGTAACTACTACCGATATAGGAAATACAGCTACAGCTTCATTTGCTGTAGCAATATCAGGTCCAAATGTAAGATTAAACTTTACAGCACCTGGTGTATGGACAGTAAAATCTATTGCTAATTTATTATAATTTAAATATTTATAACGGAATCCACTGTTGGATAGTGAAAACAGTATAAAATATGGCGAACGAATTTAAAGTTAAGAATGGTCTTATAGTAGACAACGGTGGATTTAATATAACTGGCTCTTCTTTTGTAAGTGGTAGTATAACTGCAACTAATTTTACAGGTTCATTATTTGGAACAGCCTCTTATGCTGAAAATACTCCACCTACATTTATAGATAACTTTGTAACTGTAGGCCTACCAGGTAGTGACACACAATTTACTTCAATTAAATCGGCTGTAGATAGCATCATAGATGCTTCTGAAAATAATACATACACTGTAAAAGTATATCCTGGTCTTTATATAGAAAATACAATCACAGTACCTTCTTATGTAGCAATTAAAGGTGAAAGTTCAACCTCTACTGTTGTATCTGCCTCTAACCCAAGCGCTAGTATATTCATAATGTCTGACCAAACAATGGTTATAGACATGCAAATACAAGGCTCAACAGCACCCGGTGTCTCAGCTATATTTTATTCCTCAACCACTACACCTCAGACAAACGCAATTGCGTATGCAGAAAATATTCGCTTTGGTACTAACTATACCAATGCAACTTGTGCTGGTTCAGGAAGTGGAAACTGTATATTACAGTGTTCTAACGTTAAGTATGGTGGTTATACAGATGCTAGTCTAAAATCATTTGATATTGGTTTCCGTGTAACTGGTAGTGGGGGTAGTATTGGTAGGATGCAGTTACGTAATGTAACCTCTACCAATGGTGGTGTAGCCGGAACTGATAATAATCAAATATTTGCCTTAGCAGACGCTCCTGGTTGTACATTCATCGTTAACGGATGTTTGTTAACTAGAGCAACCGGTACTGCTAGAGGTACTGGTTTTAAAGTATATAATGGAGGTCAACTTCGATTAACAGGTGTTAACTTTCAAAGATGGATAAATGGTATTTGGGCTCCTCAAACAGGATCTGCTCCATCTATAGATGCTATCGCTCTTAACTTTGAAAACTGTACTACAGACGTATTAATCGAACACACAGGATCTACAGGTAAAGTACAAGGTACAGATAATTTCTTAAAAACTGTTATTCCTACCGCTGCACCTCTTTATGAAGTAGGACAAGATCCAAGAAGATTATTCGTAGCTAAAAAAGGAGGAGACTTTACCTCAATTAGTGCTTCTGTAGCTTGGATTACCGGTTCAGATGAAAATAATCGTTATGTAATTGAAGTTGGCCCTGGCCAATTTACTGAAAACACAATTGACTTAACTGGTAAACCATATGTTAGTATCGTAGGTAGTAACATCCAAACCACTCAGATATTCCCAAGCTCCTCAGCTCAACATCTTATTAAGATGGGTATCAATAATGAAGTATCCTTCTTAAGTTTGGCAAACGCTGGATCTGGCTATTCAGGAATATATGTAGATGATGTTGGTGATTTTGCTCAAGTACATAAAGTATCAATATATGATTGTGATAGAGGTATAACTGTTTTAGCTAATTCACAAGACACACAGTTTTATGCAGAATATGTTGACATAAATGGTACTTTTACTTATGGTGCCTATGTATCTTCAAGTAATGGAGCTTCTGTATCAACTACAATAGAAAACTATTACCTATTCCCATCAGCTAGTGCTACTATAGGTAACTTTGTAACGGGCCCTAGCTCTAGCTTAAGTTTATATACAGCTAAATTCCTTGGAGATAACACCCCCAATTCAACTGCAATTAGATTAGAAAATGGAGCTCAATTAGAGGGAGCAGCTATTGATATTCAAGGTTGGGATTACGGATATGTAGTACCTAATATAGGAACCGGACCTAACTTTAGAATAGTAGGATCGATGGTACATGATACTACTACCTATGATTTTGATGTACAAAACGCAACTACAAGAGGTAGATATCAGGGTGTATCTAATCATGAAAAGATTAACAACGTAAGTGAAGATTTCTATTGGAACTTCCTGGATGATGCAGATGGCGAAAATGATGTAACAAGAAAATTATCAGTAACATTTGCTGATGGTACCCATACAGATGCTACAACTCTTATCTTTAAGGGTAGCTCAATGGGAGTATTGGAAGGAGGAACTATAACAATATCTGGTAGTTTAACAGTTACTACAGCTGCAGGGTATGGCTACTTACACGACCCAATCAACCCAGAGGTATTTAAAAGATTTGATTGGGTAAATCAAAATATAACTTTATCTCCTAATACAGATAACTATATTTTTATCGATAGTACTGGTGTATTATCATCCGCAAGTACAACACCTAACTTTGCTCAAAATATTATATTAGGAAGAGTAGTTACAAATAATACGGGAGTAGAATTCATAGATCAAAGTCCATGGAATGCAGAACACACAGCCAATAGATTATCTAAGTTTAATAGAGAAGCCCTAGGACCTGTATTTGCTGAAGGATCTATTGTTACAGAAAATATTACTCCATTCAAACTAAATGTAACACAAGGTAACTACTATTTCTCAGAAAATAACTTCTTACCAGCAGGCACATCATCAATTAATCTTAATCAATATTACATAAGTGGGTCTGCTTGGAATAGATCAATGTCATCTATTGTTCCAAACAATGTATATGCTTCAGGTAGCCAGCTAATAGCAATGTCTGCTTCATACTACACTAAACACACAGTATATCTTGTAGGTGATGGTACTGATGAAGAATATTTCTTAGTAATTAATGGTAATCAATATGCTAGCTTAGTACAAGCCGAAGGAGCTACTCTACCAACTATACCAACATATTTTAACGATGGTGTAGTACCATTAGCAGCAGTGTATGTTCAATCTGGATCTACTAATATTACACAAATTGAGGATATTAGACCGGTTATTGGTTTTAGAGCAGCTGGTGTAAATGCATCTGCAGTACACGGAAATCTATTAGGACTAACAGCTGATGACCACTTACAATACCTTCGTGTTGATGGTTTTAGACAGATGTCTGGTAACTTAGGATTAGGAGGAAACAATATATATAATGTAACACAAGTAAGTGCTTCTTCTGTAATATCTCCTTCTATAACAGGATCATTATTAGGTTCTGCTTCATATGCTGTAACAGCATCTTATGCTGATAACTTTACTGTAAGAGGCACATTAACGGCTCAAACAATTATAGCTCAAACTATAACAGCATCTACTGAATTCGTAACTGGCTCAACAAAATTCGGCAGTTTATTATCTAATACACATCAGTTTACTGGTAGTGTTAATATAACTGGTTCTCTAACTATAAACGGATCTTCATTTACTGCGGCTACTTCAGGCACAAGCGGCACTTCAGGTACAGCAGGCACTTCTGGTACAACAGGAACATCAGGTACTACAGGTACTTCTGGTACAAGTGGCACAGCAGGCACAAGTGGAACTAACGGAACTGGCGGTACTTCTGGCACAAGCGGTACATCAGGTACAAGAGGTACTTCTGGCACTAGTGGAACTACAGGTACATCTGGAACTGCTGGTACAAGCGGAACTTCAGGTACAAGTGGAGTAAATGGCACCAATGGCACCTCGGGCACAACTGGAACTTCAGGCACAACTGGAACATCAGGAACTAGCGGCGCAAATGGTACTAACGGTACCTCAGGTACTACCGGAACTTCAGGCACATCAGGTATTAACGGAACTAATGGCACCTCAGGTACAACTGGTACGAGCGGTACATCAGGAGTAAATGGCACTAATGGTACTTCTGGAACTACAGGAACTAGTGGTACAAGCGGAATAAACGGAACCAATGGTACCTCCGGCACAACCGGCACAAGTGGCACTTCAGGTATAAATGGAACTAATGGAACTAGTGGTACAACAGGTACCTCAGGTACAACTGGAACTTCAGGCACTAGTGGCACTTCAGGTACAACAGGAACTAGTGGTACAAGCGGTACTTCTGGAACTGCTGGTACTAGCGGAACTGGATTTAATACAATTAATAATCCTGCTACTGGAAGAGTACTATTATCAGATAACACAACAAACGCAGCAACTGCATCTGCTGGTTTGACATTTATTGGTGGTAACTTTAATGTATCCGGTAGTACTAATATTACTGGTTCTTTGATTGTTACTAATCAAATAACTGCCCAAACATTAGTAGTTCAAACTATAAGTTCTAGTATTGAATTTGTAACTGGCTCTACTAAATTTGGCAGCCTATTATCTAATACACATCAATTTACAGGATCAGTAAACATTACTGGTTCGCTTACAATAAACGGAACTTCATACACTGCCGCTACTTCAGGTACAAGTGGCACTTCAGGCACAACAGGCACCTCAGGCACCTCAGGCACAACAGGCACCTCAGGCACAACAGGAACAAGTGGCACTTCAGGAACAGCAGGCACAAGCGGCACTTCCGGCACAAGTGGAACTAATGGAACTGGTGGTACTTCGGGTACTAGTGGAACATCAGGTACACGGGGTACTTCTGGTACAACGGGTACTAGTGGCACTAGCGGTGTAAATGGCACCAATGGCACTAGTGGAACTACAGGTACTTCTGGTACAAGCGGAATAAATGGCACTAATGGCACCTCGGGTACAAGTGGCACAAGCGGCACCTCAGGAGCAAATGGAACAAATGGTACTTCTGGCACAACAGGTACTAGTGGTACCTCAGGAGCAAATGGCACAAATGGTACAAGCGGTACCTCAGGAACATCGGGAACTACAGGCACCTCAGGTACATCAGGCACTTCTGGTACTTCAGGCACACGTGGCACATCAGGTACAAGTGGAATAAACGGTACCAATGGTACTTCTGGCACTACAGGCACATCTGGAACTTCAGGTATAAATGGCACTAACGGTACAAGCGGTACAAGTGGTGCAAATGGCACCAATGGAACTTCAGGCACAACAGGAACAAGTGGCACTACTGGAACAAGCGGTACTTCAGGAATTAATGGTACAAATGGTACAAGCGGTACAACAGGCACTAGTGGCACTTCAGGTATAAATGGAACAAATGGCACTAGTGGAACAACTGGAACTTCAGGTACAAGTGGCATAAATGGAACAAATGGCACCTCAGGCACAAGTGGTACAACAGGCACCTCAGGCACAAGCGGAATAAACGGTACTAATGGTACAAGCGGCACCTCAGGTGCAAATGGAACCAATGGAACCTCCGGTACAACCGGCACTTCCGGTACTTCTGGAGCAAATGGCACCAATGGAACTTCAGGCACGACGGGAACATCTGGTACAACAGGCACCTCAGGTACTACCGGTACTTCAGGCACAACAGGCACCTCAGGCACAAGCGGAACAGCAGGAACTAGCGGAACTGGCTTTAATACAATTAACAGTCCTGCTACTGGTAGAGTACTATTGTCCGATAATACAACCAATGCAGCTACTGCTTCTGCAGGGCTAACATTTGTTGGAGGTAATTTTAACGTATCCGGTAGCACTAATATTACAGGTTCTCTAATAGTTTCTAATCAAATAACTGCCCAAACATTAGTAGTACAAACCATTACTAGTAGTGTTGATTTTGTTACAGGATCTACTCGTTTCGGTACTTTACTTTCTAATACACATCAATTTACAGGATCAGTTAACATAACTGGTTCTCTTACAATAAATGGTACCTCTTATACCGCTGCCACTTCAGGTACATCTGGCACAAGTGGCACATCAGGTACAACGGGAACTAGCGGTACATCCGGTACAAGCGGTACATCAGGTACACGGGGTACCTCAGGTACAAGTGGTGTAAATGGAACTAACGGTACAAGTGGTACATCAGGAGTAAATGGTACTAACGGAACTTCTGGTACAACTGGTACTAGTGGTACAACTGGAACATCAGGAACTACAGGAACTTCTGGCACAAGTGGCACAAACGGTGCAAGCGGCACCAATGGCACCTCCGGTACAACAGGTACTTCCGGAACAACAGGTACAAGTGGTACTTCTGGTACGAATGGTGCAAGCGGTACTAATGGTACTTCTGGCACAACTGGTACTTCTGGCACAACAGGTACCAGTGGCACCTCAGGTACAAATGGTGCAAGCGGTACTAACGGTACAAGCGGCACCTCAGGAACAAATGGTGCAAGTGGCACTAATGGTACTTCAGGCACAACAGGCACCTCAGGAACATCAGGCACAAACGGTGCAAGTGGCACTAATGGTACTTCTGGCACTTCTGGCACATCAGGTACAACAGGTACCAGCGGCACCTCAGGCACTAATGGTGCAAGCGGTACTAACGGAACCTCCGGTACTAGTGGTACCTCCGGAACAAACGGTGTTAGCGGTACCAACGGCACCTCTGGAACATCAGGTACTGCCGGCACATCAGGTACGAATGGTGCAAGCGGTACTAATGGTACTTCTGGTACAACCGGCACCTCCGGAACAACAGGCACCTCTGGCACTTCAGGAACATCAGGCACAAATGGTGCAAGTGGTACTAATGGAACTAGTGGCACTTCAGGCACAACTGGTACCTCTGGTACAACTGGTACAAGTGGAACTTCTGGTACTGCAGGTACAAGCGGTACTTCAGGTACTGGATTTAATACAATAACAAATGCAGTAGATAATAGAATACTAACTTCTTTAGGAACAGCAAATACAGCAAATGCTGAAAGTAATTTAACATTTGATGGTAAATTATTAGTAATAAATGCATTAGCTACTATACTAGTAACGGGTTCTAGTGCTACATCTCACGACATTTATATAGGAACACCACCAGCAGCTGCAACTGCAAATAATAACAATGTAGTTATAGGAGCAGCAGCCGGAGATGCTATTACTACTGGTGGGGGTAATACTATGATAGGGGCATCAGCAGGAACAGGTAACACAACTGGACTAAATAATGTATTTGTAGGTATTACAGCAGGCGCAAGTAATGTGTCCGGTCTTGCTAATACAGCAATAGGAAGAAACGCTCTAAACGCAGCTGCAGGATGGGAAAATGTAGCAATTGGAGCTGGTGCTGGATCATCCAGAACTGGAGGAGCAGCTATAGGAACTCCATCTGCATCTATTTTTATAGGAGCTACAGCACGCTCTCAAAATATAGACCCCATAAATGAGATTGTAATAGGATATGAAACTACAGGCAACGGCAATAATAGTGTTACCTTAGGTAATACAAATGTAACTAAAACCATACTAAGATCAGGTGTAGGTATAGGAACAACATCACCAACTACAGCTCTACATGCAGTAGGACAATTAAGATTAGAATCTTACACTACTACAACATCCTTTGCTGGTACTGCAGTAGGAGTTCTTGCTTTTGATGCTACAGGTAGTATTTTAACAATTGCTACACCAGGTGGCGGTGGTGGAACAAATGGTACATCTGGTACATCCGGTACTAGCGGTACTTCTGGCACTACTGGTACTTCTGGTACAAGTGGTACTGTAGGTACAAGTGGTACTTCTGGCACAAGTGGTACTGGCACATCCGGCACAAGCGGCACTTCTGGTACAGCAGGAACATCAGGCGTATCTCCAACAGGCCAGATTATATTGTCAGCCGCTGGTAGTTGGCCATCTATAACAAGCGGAGCTCAACCCCCAATACAATCTGAAACAACTACTAACCGGGTTAATTTCTATTATGTAGGATTTGTAGACGGTTCTACAACACATACTAACTGGGCTTTAGCAATGCCTTCAGACTATAATGGTGGTACAATAACAGCTACATTTTATTGGATATCACCATCAGCTTCTACAAACAGTGTTGTTTGGGGAATGTCTGGTAGAGCATTTAATGATAATGATGTATTAGATCAAGCCTTTGGTACTGTACAAACAGTAACCGATGCTAATCAGGCATTAGATGATGTAAACATATCAGCTGCTACCGCAGCAATAACACTTGCAGGTACACCAGCAGCTGGATCATATGTTCAATTCAAAGCTGAAAGACAAGGTGGAGCTGGTGGTGATACATTAGCAGCAGTAGCTGAATTATTACAAGTAAGAATAACATATACAAGAGCTTAATAAATAAAACGTTATGCTAAATTTCGCACATGGAGCTGTACAATGGTTAACCTCACAGGTATTAAATACAACAATACCTGTTACAGGACTGGGTTTTACTCCTAAAGCACTTAGATTTTATTGGGTAGGTTTACAATCTAACTCTCCAACAAACGCTAACTCCCAAGCTGTAAACCAAAGGCGAGGAGTTGGATTTGCTTCAAGTACAACATCACGAGCATCTGTAGGCACAACATCATTAAATGCTTCAGGTAACTCAGACTGTGGATCTATTTGGTCAAATACAGCTTGTGTTATTACAGTGAGTGCTGCAGGTGCTGTAGACGGTCTTTTAGATATTAGTAGTTTTGATACTAATGGATTCACATTAATTGTAGATGACGTAACTCCACAGAATATAACAGTATTTTGGGAAGCATGGGGAGGGAGTGATATAACAGATGTGACAATAGGTGCTATAGCTGAACCAGCCGCTACTGGTCAAGTCTTTTACACAGCTAATGGTTTTTCTATTACACCAGGTGGGCGAGCTCGAGACTGCTGTGTAATGTTTGCTGGTGTACAAAGTGTTAATGCTTCAGGGGTAGGACAAGCCCAAGATTCAGGCTTGCATGTTGGATTTGCAGCTCCCGGTTTAGCAGATGATCTTCCTGGCCAAGTTACAGTATGTGGTAATTCAGATGATGCTTCAGGAACAATGGATACTGATGGATATAATCAGACAGGTGAATGTTTATCTATGATTGTGATTGCTGGTGGCAACCCAAATGCTAGAGCTCTTTTTAATGTTTCAGGACCGAATGAATTTTTCCTTAACTGGCTTGCTCGTGCTACAACAAACCGTAGGAGTATTTATATGGCTATTGCTGGAGGACAATGGCAAGCAGGAAATACAACAATAGCGGGCAATACTTTAAACTCTACATCTACACTTAGTGCTTTACCTTTTAATATTAAAGGTATATCTTTAATAGGAGCTATGAAAACACAAAGCACGGCTGCTACATCTACAGTACAAGATAGAATAGGATTTGGATCAGGATTATCAACAACATCTAGAAATTCAGCTGCCGTATTAGACACAAACAACGTGGGTGCCTCAGAAATTAACACAAGTATTAACTATAGTAGTGTATTAGTATACCCAAGTAACGCTGGTGCTTTACAAACAGCCTACGACATTAATGTTATTGGTGCTAATCAAATTCAACTTATCACAGATACAGCAGGTGGTGTAGCAAACGAATGGATCGGATATTTAGCATTTGGAGATAAAAAAGTAACTGCTGGAACAATTGGACATCCATTTATATCCTAAATTATGAGCTATATATTTGAACATATTAATACAGAAATATTAGATCCTGAAGTATATGGATCTAATGAAGAAATCACATTCAAATGTGAAAACTTTCTCTACTATGCTAGATGCTTTCAAGGAATATTACAATACGTAAAAGGTGAAGATCCAGAAGAATATCATAACTGGCCTATCCCTCCAACAGAAGCAGAAATACAAGCACATGAAGATCGTCGTCATTTATTCAATCAAGACCATTCAATAGTACAAGATTGGATTGATACCTTAATTTAATTTGGAATTTTAAAAAAAACCACTTATATTTATAATAGTATAAAATAAAAAT
>Ga0247723_1001225_pt1 | contig 15442 bp, 28 predicted proteins | sample MSEWelMarce5H_FC_FD_189079 | JGI IMG/M metagenome (GOLD analysis project Ga0247723, IMG submission 189079) | Subsurface sediment microbial communities from gas well in West Virginia, United States - MSEEL Well Study Marcellus 5H_FC | ecosystem: Environmental > Terrestrial > Deep subsurface >...
TACAAGTGACAGTGATGGAACAGTGTGAAGGATTACTGTAGGAATTATTGAAAGCCCACCCAGATCCGATCAAACATCATGCATGGATTTCGCAGATTCTTTTTGCATTGTCGTTTGCCCAGCGCAACTTTGCCTTCACACACAATGATCTCCACGGAAACAATGTCATGTAGAATTCCACAACGCAGGAGACTCTTTACTACACGATTGGAGGCATTCATTAGGCTGTTCCGACATAGGGATAGATTCTGAAGATCATTGACTTTGATCGTGGAATTGGTACGATCCGTCTTCCGGGAATGAAGGAAGGTAAGGTGTTCATGAGTGATCAGTTTTCTGCAGAAGACGAAGCAGGGGGTCAATAGAATTGTGAACCGTTCTATCTTTCCAAGTACCCCACCATCAAACCGAATCCTTCCTTTGATTTGGTTCGGTTTGCAACTTCGCTCTTTTGGGATCTCTTTCCTGAGGGTCCGAATCACGATGAGTACAAATCGAATCTCGTATTTCAGTGGTTTGTGAAGTGGATGACGCTGGAGGATGGAAGCAGTGTGATGTTTCATCCCAAGAATCCGAAGGTGGATCGCTATCCTGGATTCCACATTTAGAAAGCCATTGCTCGGTACTGCAAGGATACCGCAGTGCCGCGCAAGGAGATTGAGTCGTTGGTTCAATTTCAGATTGATTCCATTCCTGCAGGGATTGTGCCTTTGTTGATTGATGTTTAAAAATGGATTATTTGGTGACACAACCCTGTATTTACAAATCCGGTCAAAATGCTCAAAAACAAGATGACAGTCTACCCCGGTGGGAAGAAGAAGGAGTATTATTCACTCGTGGACGGAAAGTTCCACGGTCTCTACGAAATGTGGTATCCGAGTGGGCAGAAGAAGTGTGAGATTATGTACGCTCACGGCATCAAGAACGGGTTTCTCCGGATTTGGTACGAGAGCGGGCAGCTGCAGTTCGAGATCCCCTACGTGAACGGGAAGGTTCACGGATTCTGGCGGAAGTGGTACGCGAACGGCACGATTGAAGCCGAGGTCTCGTACATTCACGGAGAAGAGAGATTCGTCTCGGAAATTGATGGTAAACCTAGAATGTTTACGTAATAGGATGATACGGTTTTTCCTTTTAGAACGTCGGATTTCCCACGAACATTTCTTGAGCAAGAGGAATTTCGGGAAGGGCATCCGGGATGGGGATTTCACCCCCCTTCACAACAAATGTAACACCGCCTCCAATGAGTGCACCAAACACACCAAACTTCAAAGCCGAATCCCAAGCAATGGGTTCCCCTTTGGATTTGCGATCAAGAACATACAGAATGAACATCACAATGGCAACCGCCGCTGCGATCTACAGAGGATTCATTTGTTCGTCTCACATACTGAAAATTACAGATTTAGAACGAGCGTGTCCTCCATCTTCGACTCTAATTCTTCCATAGGCGATAACTCCTTCTTTTCTTCGATTACAGGGATTTCCACTTCCTCGACCTTCTCATCCAAATCCGTAATGGAAATCTTGTCGTCCTCTTCGGCAGTCTCTTCAAAACGCAACTTAGGGCGTTCCTCTTCTTCCTCTTCCGATTCCGACTCGGACTCCTCTTCAGGTAAATCCTCAAAGATGACGGACTTTGTTGCAGGAGGCGGTGCCGGCTTCTCTTCCTGAGGCGGTTCCACGAACTACGACTTGGCAATGACTTCCCACGGCAAGAATGCACGGATTACATCATCCAACGTCTTGTAGATCGTCTGCTCAATATCAAGGCGATTGCGTGCCTGCTGTTCCGATGTCACTCCCACTGTCTTGAAGAGATAGGCGGTCTGCCACAATTTGCGTGCCGAGTGCTTCTACAACTCGTGGATGAACTTGGTAATATTCGGACGCTCAAACTCCACACGGATCTGCGAAGACTTTCCTTGCTAATGGAGAGCTGCGAAACACTTCATATACGAAAGGAACACTCCCATCAAAAGATCATCTAAATAGGAACACTTGGAAATCTTGAGAATTCGTTCCACTTCCTCGGCAAGAACCGGATCCGACCATTCGGGAATCTTAGTAATTAAGTTCTGAAAGGTACGAAGAACTTGATCAGGTTGCTTATTGCGTTCACAGAGTTGAACCGAACTGTGAAAGACACTCCAGAACCCCTCAGCAAGACGAGGCACAAGTAAGCTCGCCAAGTGCTCACGGAGTTGAACCTTGGCGACTTCCAAATCACTCATTTATAACTTCGAAATGATTGGAAAAAATGGATTGTTCCGCATACAATTCGGAATTTGCAAACCATGGAGACTCTTGTGAATCTCTATCACATGCTTACCTTTGAGCTGGAACCTGAGGATCAGTGGTAGTAGGCAGGAAGTCTACAATGCTGTCTGGATTCCATTCCTTTGTTTGGAGAACGATTCGTCTATCGACAGATTCAATTGAAGGTCTATGAGATGAATTGTCTTCTGGACTTTGATAACGAAACAAACCCAAAAATTCAGATTGATGAAACCAAGAATGTAATTCATGCAATTCCGAGTCGGTAAGCAAAATGGATTTTTTCATGATAGAAATGATGATGAGCCACCCAGAGACACAATATCTCTACCGCTTTCAACCGAACCAAAATGATGGATGAACGCACTCGTAAGGAGCGTTTCGCAGTTGCGCGCGCTCGCCGTACACTGGAACTCAAGGAGTTTCGTGCACGCAATGCTCTCGTGGAGTTCCGTCGTTTCATCGACGTGATGGCACGCGATCCCCGTTGCTACCGCAAGGACGCGTCGGGAGTCAGCCCTCTGGACATGTTCTGGAATGCAGACGCTCTGCTCAACAAGTAGATCAATTTCTGCTGCTCGCATCCCGAGCAGTACACTATCTTCTTCGACATGCATCAGAAGGCTCTCAACCACATCGGACGGTAGGTTCGGTGGTCGGAGTATGTGCTGTGAAGAGATGGGGTGGGACGCTGGGTCCCACTTTTTCCCGTATTAAAACGGATTTTGCATTCCTACAATGAAAGTAAGTAATTCGATGCAGAATGTTCCTCGCAATGATTCGGTATTTCCAGCCGGTTCGTTGGATTCTCTCCTCATAGGGGGAAGAATTTGTCCTTGACAAAATGGAGCAAGGATAGGCGGATCGATGGATTATTGCGTCACAGCTTTGGAAGCCGGGCATGCAGAACAACTGGATTTAACCGGCTTGGATTGGGAGGCATAGACTCCCACAAAAGCAATCAACGACAGAATGAGAAGGATCCAAAACCACATTTATTTTTACTCATCAGAATCGGAATCGTCAGGATACCGAATTTGAACATGCTCGTATTTCATGTTCCGCTCTTCCAGTCGAAGAATCACAACGTATCCTCGAAGGTTCTCCTTTTTGTAGGTATCTTGACCCTCTGCATGTGCCTCATCAAAGGTTTTGTAAAACTCTCCACGTGTCTTATCGGAATAGCGCATCTACTACGCAATCTCGGACATTTGTCTTTCAATACGTTTTCACATTTCGTGTTTAAAACACACAATGGGGATTCCTTTTTACTTCGCAACGCTTCTCAAGGCTCATGCAGGGATCGTTCAGAATGTGAAGCAGAGATTGGATGTGGATGTTCTCGGCATTGATATGAATTGCTTTTTGCATCAGTATCTTAACGATGCGGATCCATTCACTTCCGTTCTGAATGCTCTGGATAATTTGCTTACCAACGTGTGCCGTGGAAAGACATGTTTCATTGCACTCGATGGGCTCGTTCCGTATGCTAAGATGGTTCAGCAGCGCTATCGTCGTATGCGGATGCCTGAAGGTCACGCAACCTTTGATCGCAACCAACTTTCTCCCGAAACACCCTTTATGCGTCAGATGGAAAATGAGATTCGCACACGTTTCCCATACGTGATTCTTTCAGCTACATCCGAACCCGGTGAAGGCGAACATAAACTCTTTTCCATGCTTCGCAAGATTCCCAACGACCGTCGCAAATCGGTGTGTATTTACGGACTGGATGCCGATCTCATTCTTCTGACTCTGGCTCATTGTGGGCTTTCGGCACCGCATTCAATGTATCTCCTTCGTGAAACACAGGAATTTGGATCTCGTCAGGCAACGGGGTTTTCAACGCTCAATGTGTGGAAGCTTCGTTCTACACTTCCCATGCCGATTGAGCAATATCTCGCGATGTGTGTTCTCTGCTTTGGGAATGACTTCATGCCTTGTTTGGGAATGTTTTCCCTCCGTGAGGACGGATAGACTCGTGCGATATCGGTGTAGGAGAAAGCAGGAAAGCCTAATCTTCTGCTGGATATGGGACGACGCAATTTTCTGCAGGAAGCTGGGAAGCAGGAAATGGCTGTGTAGAATGAACGAATTCGTCTTCGGAAACGTCCGGAAGAGCGTGCAGTTCTGGGGAAGGGTGATGATTTCTCTCGTCGGTAGGGACTGCATGTTCTGGATGGAGTGCGAAATATGACTCCAGTTGTGGATGCCTACTGGAAGACATTTCATTGGACTCTGCATTAGTTTCGGACGAATGACGTTCTCGATTGGAATTGGTAGTATCCGTATCCAGAATCTCCGTTAGTGACGGACATTCTGAAGCAGGGGGAGTCGAAACTGTAGTATCGCGCGGATTTGACATAGACAACGGGTGACCAACTTCGGTTTATTCTGCCGTCCCGTTCCCTTCGGACTGCAAAGAAACGGGTTGTTTTTTCCGATGAATACTATTCAGAAACTCGGAATCCTTGGATGAAGAAGTAGGAATGGGAACCCAAGCCTCGCGTTTCACTTCCTTGGCACGTCACCGACGCCCTAACCGAAGTCGCCCCCCTTGAAAGCCCCCAACACCCGGCTTTGCATTCGTGAGCACCATCAGATTTCCAACCAAACGATGTGTCGACTCTTCAATGGGAGTTAAAATATCGGCTTCTTCAATAACCAAATCAATAACTCCAGTATCCCGAGGACTCCACTACTGTTCGTTGATCTTCATCATTTCAGCAACTTCTTTACGACGCATAAATGATACTGCATCAAATTGAGCATTCCAGTCACCCATTAAATAATTCAAATAGGTTGCACGGAAATCAGCTGTACTACAATCCCGCGTATTTAACTGTATGGTTTCAATGCATTCCTTGACAGTCTGCGGACGTGGTTTGTCAAGGCGTTTGTTTACGGTATTGTGGGCACGTACCACGAACAAAAAGAAGTCACGACGACTATTCAGAAATTCAGGGTGACTCTTGACATAAGAATCTTTCATCCGATGAAAATGATCGTGGCAAAAACGACACGTGATTGTGTTTTCAAACAAGACCAGAAACCGTGATGCAATCACCTTCTCCTCCGGTGTGGGCTTCTCCGGATAAATTGCAGAAATGGAATGGAGCGTCATCCATCCAAGGGGACCCCATAATTTCGTCATTGGGAACTTGTTTAATCCAGTGAAACGAATCCTGCCGCCGAAGCGCCCTCCAACATCTGACGACGGATTTCAGGGGGTGTGGAAGGATTGATGGATAAACCTGCTTTCTGCATAATGTCGCGGATCTTCCCATCCGTCATCTTCGCAATCTTGTGCTTCAATGTCTTCTGATGCTTCCGTGCTCCCTTGGATGTCAGCAATTTCAAAGTATGTTTCGCCATTCCCTTCTTCAAAGCAGGCGCCTTTGCAGGATCGCGAACTCCCTTCAGACGCAGGGGTTGTTTCGCTGTCTTCAGAATTCCACGGGGAAATGTCTTCACTGTTTTCTTACCTGCCTTGATCTCCGGTTTGGGAACTTCTTTCTTTGGAACCACAGGTTCCTCCATTTTGGTGATGATAATTTTCTTACTGTCCATCTCCCTTGAAAACGAATCAAGAAAAGGTTTACGGCAAAACGAGGTATAGTTAGGTACCAATGGAGTGGACTACCGTCGAATCTTACTTTGCAAAGCAGGGGGTTCAGAAGCTGGTGGAGCACCAGCTGGATTCTTAGGAGGACTTCATTCGCAACAAACTTCCCCTCATCGTCTCCTCCACCGCACCGATCGTTGTCTGGCACGAGCAGGATGAAATCACCAAGAAGTACCGTTACGAATTCCGTCTCTCCTTTGAAAATATCTCATACCTCAAACCTCGCATTCAGGAAGCCACGGGACGGATTAAGCCCATGTTCCCTCAGGAAGCACGGATGCGAAACTTCACATAGGCAGCCCAGATGTTTGCTGATGTTCGATTTATCGCTCGTGCGTAGAAGGGCGAACTTCTCGATACGTAGGATGAACAGTCTCGCGTCTTTGAAGGAATTTCGCTCGGTAAAATCCCCGTGATGCTTGGTTCCTCTCTCTGCATCCTCAAGGATTATCCCATGTCTCTCGAAGAGATGGGTGAATGCCCGAAGGATCCGTTCGGATACTTCATCATCCATGGATCTGAGCGTACCATTCTCTGCCAAGAGAAGGTGGCTGATAATCGCATCATGGTATTCTTCAACAAAAAGACAGCCTCCAAGTACACCCATTCCGTCGAACTCAAGTCCCTTCATGAATCCTTCACAATGCCTCCCAAGAAGCTTGAGATTCGTCTCTCGACCAAGTTCAATGGATTTGGATATCCTCTTACCGTCTGTGTTCCCCGCTTCCGTGAAGATATTCCTCTCATGGTTCTCTTCCGTGCCTTGGGAATGGAATGCGATGAGGAGATTGCCAAGCTGATCTGGGGAGACGAAATGGATGAAGCCGAACATCTCATTGCATCCTTCCGTGAATGCTCCGATATTAAGGTGTAGACTCGCGAGGACGCCATCGAATACCTCACACACCATCTGCAGTACGGTACGAATATGGAAGACAAGCGTCAGTAGGTTCGGATGCTTCTGGATTCGGAGTACCTTCCGCACGTCAAATTCGGCGGTGATACGTCACATCAGGAAACACTCGAGGCTCGCAAGTGTATTCTTACGGCATGGATGGTCAAGCGTCTGATTCGGACACATCAGGGTAAGATCCGTCTCGATGATCGCGATGCCTACCCGAACAAGCGAATTGTGACAACCGGTGCTCTTCTGACTCATCTCTTCCGTCAGCTCTTTCAGAAGGTTTGCAAGGACATCCGCAGTAAGTTTGTTCATGAAGTCAACAACGATACATGGAAGAAGGGGGATGCGCCTCGCCCCCTCGAAGTTCTCAATATCAACAATCTCTATAAGATTCTCAAGGTCTCTACCATTGAAGGCAAACTGAAACAGGCTCTTGCAACGGGAAACTTCACAGTTCAGGGTCTGGGTGCAACAACGACGACTTCCACTGCAACGAAGATGGGTGTTTCCCAAGTTCTCAATCGGCTGTCCTATCTTGCAACGATCTCCCATCTCCGACGCATTCAGACACCAGTCGAGAAGTCCGGAAAGCTTCTTGCGCCTCGTAAGTTGCATGGAACCTCATGGGGATAGGTCTGCCCTGTAGAGACTCCGGAGGGTCACTCAGTCGGTATTGTGAAGTCCATCTCGATGCTCACGGCAATCACACAACATACCCCTGCGATGTTGGCTGTCAATCTTCTCAAGAACGAAAAGGTACAGTGGGTCACTGATCTGAAGACAGCCTATGCAGGAGTTCCTGTGATTGTGAATGGAGTGATTGTAGGCTATGCACAGGAGCCTGTTGCTCTCTTTCAGGAACTTCGGGAAGCCAAGCGTACCTTCCGTCTTCACCCGCATACGGGAATTACATGGAACTATATTCAGAACCAGATTCACATTGAATCGGATGGTGGACGCTTTGTGCGCCCTCTCTATCGTGTGACGGATGGGAAGATTGCACCGCCTCCCAAGGATACAGTGGACTGGGATGCATGGGTTCAGAACAATCTCGAGTACATTGATCCTTGTGAGTCGGAGGCTGTGCGTGTCGGTGTTCAGCCTTCGGAACTTACGCATCTCCACACGCATTGTGAAATTCATCCCACTCTCATCCTTGGACACATGGCTTCCAGTATTCCCTTTAGCGACCACAACCAGTCGCCTCGTAATTCATACCAATCAGCCATGGGCAAACAGGCAATGGGTCTCTATGCAAAGAACTATGCAAAGCGTCTCGATAAGAATGGATATGTTCTCTGTTCTCCGATGCGCCCTTTCGTGGAGACACGCATGATGAATCTTCTGGGCACACAGGAGATGCCCTTTGGATACAATGCGATTGTTGCGATTGGGATTTAGGGTGGGTACAACCAGGAGGATTCCGTCATTCTCAATCGAAGTGCCGTGAATCGTGGACTCTTCCGTTCTCTCTACTACACGATCTACAAGGATGAGGAACACCGCAATGTGGCTTCGGGGAAGGAGGAGAAGTTCATGCGCCCTCGTCGTGAGAATACACGTAACTTCAAGAACTCATCCTATCATGCGATTCAGGATTCAGGAATGCCAATGGTCAACTCCGTTCTGCAGGAGAATGATGTTGTGATTGGTAAGGTGACTCATCTCAAGCAGGATGCCCATGGATATCAGTACCGTGATTCTTCGACGATTCACAAGAATTCCGAAGTCTGTCGTGTGGATGGTGTGTGGCAGGATAAGAACTCGGATGGATATCCCTTCATCAAATGCCGTGTCGTTTCCGAGCGTGTTCCGCAGATTGGGGATAAGTTCTCCTCTCGCCATGGACAGAAGGGTACGTGTGGTATTCTGCTCGATGAGGAGGATATGCCCTTTACGGCAAGTGGTCTTCGACCGGATGTCATTATGAATCCCCACGCAGTTCCTTCTCGTATGACGATTGGACAGTTGATGGAAACGATGTTTGGAAAGGTGTGTACGATGACGGGAAATCTGGGTGATGGAACTCCGTACTCTCACCTGAAGACACCGGAACTTCGTGAGCATTTGATTCGTCTCGGTATGCATCCGTAGGGTAATGAAATCCTCTACAATGGTCAGACGGGAGAGATGATGCAGGCAGAGATCTTCATGGGACCGACCTTCTACCAGCGCCTCAAGCACATGGTTTTGGATAAGGCTCATTGTCTCACAGATGACCACGAAGTCCTGACTGTCAACGGTTGGAAGGCAGTGAATGATGTCACAACGGAAGATAAGGTTGCAACTCTCCAGAATGGCAATGTAGTCTATGAGCATCCGATGCAGACATTTGAGTACGATTAGGAAGGCGATATGTATGAAATCGTAAGCCAGCAAGTCAGTCTAAAAACTACACCGAATCACCGTATGTGGGTGGGAACTTGTCATACTCGCAAGCAGGAATGGCGTTGGGACTTTCACTATGCAAAGGATATCATCGGTAAGCATGTGAAGTATCAGAAGGACGGTCACTGGGAACAGGATCCATACTCGTTTATTCTCCCTGCATATGGGGATGGAAATGCACGTTCTCTTCCGATGAATGCATGGCTTCGGTTCTTCGGAATGTGGATCGGAGATGGTTGGTGTAACAAGGGTAAGCGTAATCAGGTTGAATTTGCTGCAAATAAGTTGCGTCTTAAGGAAGCACTGGATGTGTGTTTGCCTGAACTTGGATTTGAGTATGGATAGGATCCAAACTCCAAGAAACTCTTTGTGAAGTCTAAGCAACTTGCATAGTATATGTGTGAGTTTAGTGTTGGAGCAACGAATAAGAAATTCCCTGAATGGGTATGGGAACTCAATCAGGATCAGTGTCGTACACTTATTGAAGGACTCATGCTGAGTGATGGTCATCGTAAGAAGAGTGGTAGTATGGTTTACTCAACTTCATCGGATGTACTTGCGGATGAGGTTCAGCGTCTTGCTCTTCATGCAGGTTGGTCTGCAAATAAACGCCTGCACACACCTGCTGGAACACCGTATACGATTGGTGATCATTCAGGAATTACGACGACGAATCTGTGGAGTATCTGTTTCATTACATCAAAGAATCGTCCGGCTGTGAATCATGGTCACCATAAACATCAGAATGGTCAGATGGAACGAATGACTCCTTTCAATGGGAAGGTATATTGTCTGGAAGTTCCTGGAGGTATCTTCTATGTGCGTCGCAATGGTTGCCCTGTGTGGACTGGCAATTCACGTGCACGTGGACCCGTTGTTTCGCTCACTCGCCAACCCTGCGAGGGGCGGTCGCGTGATGGTGGTCTTCGTATTGGTGAGATGGAACGTGATTGCTTCCTGAGCCATGGAATTTCAGTGTTCACGAAGGAACGTCTGATGGATGTCAGTGATCCTTTCCAGGCAGGATTCTGCAAGACATGTGGCGTTCTCGCTGTGGTCAACGAAAGCGCCAATGTATAGGAATGTGGAACGTGTGGAAACAAGACAGAGTTTGAGGTGAAGACGATGCCGTATGCAGTCAAACTCTGGGCTCAGGAATTGGAGGCGATGCACATTGTGCCTCGAATGGTGTTTGAGTGAAATTAAAACTGATTCTTTCGAATCACAATTAAAGTATTATCAACTGGATTTTCAGGAGTCACTAATGTATGCATCAAAAAGTTACAGTTTGTATACTTTTTATTCCATTCCTCAATTTTTGGCAACCATTGATGCAACTATCTACGGTGGATATCTTCAATAATGTAAAATCCGCCATTTGCAAGTTTATGGATGCTATTTTCAAAAAAACACACGTTGGCATCCAATGTATGAAGCCCATCTTCAATTATGAGTTCAAACGGTTGTTCAAGCACAGATTGACTCCATAACTCTTGAATGGAGGTTGGATTTGTTTGATCACATTGAAATGTCTGAATACGTTCGGTTTGAAAAAGAATGTCCTTGTCAATATCAGCTCCAAATACACTTGCATTGGGAAACTATTCAGCCCATCCATGCAAAGATGCACCCGGATGACCTTTGATTCCCATGGTCGATGGGATGTTTGGGTTGTTCGTTCCCAATCCTAATTCAAAAATTCGTATCGGATCGTTGCGGATTTTATCGAACAGAATACTCTAAAAAACACTCTAATTATGATGGGATATAGACTTATGAAGTGGACTCTTATCACTTCCCTACCGAGCCATGATTTCACAAAGACTTGTCATTTTCAATCAATTCAAAAATTATATGAAAATGCGTTATGTCCTGATTGCACATGGGTATCTTTCAATTCCTCCTCCAGGATGGGGAGCAATTGAAATTTTAGTATGGGATACCTACCAATGGCTCACAAAACAAGGTCATGCAGTACAAATTGTGAATACTCCCCATCATTCTGAAATCATTCGTTTGACAAATGATTTCAAACCTGACCGTATTCATCTTCATTGGGATGAATAGATTGATCTTCTTGGTTTTTTTGAATGCAAACGGGTTTTGGTTACTTCACATAAACCCGAACTTCCTATGTTGCATAATCCATTATTTTTACAGAAAAACTTCACGCTTATTGCATTGTCTCCAGAAATCCAAAAGAAATAGGAAAGTGTTGGATTTCCAACGAATCGAATTCGTATGATTCCCAATGGAATTGATGGAAATGTAATTCAATTTCGCGATGTATGTCAAAATCCTCGTTCGATTTATTTGGGAACCATTGAAGAACGAAAGAAACAATACAAATAGGCAACTCTTAATTCAATTGATTTTGTAGGAAACTTTCGGTGTTCAAAATTTCCAAAAAATCATTCGAATTAGAAGGGCAGTTGGTCCAAGCAAGATGTCTACACACGGTTAACAGACTATGGAAATTTGGTTTTATTAAGTAGCGGTGAATGCCATTCTCTTGCAGTGTGCGAAGCTCTCTTGGCTGGATTGGGTGTCGTTGTAAGTGAACCTGCTTCTGCAAACTTAGAATCCAAACCTTGGATTACAGTCATTCCCAATGAAAAATTAGATGACCTTGTTTTTGTATCGAATGCAATTAAATCAAATCGAGAGATTGCAATGCAGAATCGCCGTGAAATTCGTGAGTATGGACTTGCAAATTTTACAACGGATGTATCTTTGACAAAATTATAGATGTAATTTTGATATACTTACTTCCGAGAACGGCGACGAGTCTTGCGTGCCTTCTTCTTATTCTTACGTGTACGCTTTTTGCCTCCCATCGTACGCTTGGTAGCCTCCTCCGTATCCTGTTGTGCCTTGATCGTAGACCGAGACATATCCTTTCCAGAAAGGTCCACTTCATCCGCAGGCGAATACGGCGTTCCCTGCGACTTGTCATACCCAATCATCTGCTTCTTGGGAGTGGACGGATTGTACTCCAAGGCTTTATCCATGGAAATCGACATTTATAAATGGAAAACGAAACTTTCACGGAGGGGGTGTAAGAAGAGTAAAAAGATGTCCCTCGAAATTGTGATGGGTCCGATGTTCTCGGGGAAGTCATCCTACATCTACTCCATCGTCAAACGGTACCGTGCACTGAATATTCCAGTTCTGGTCATTAAGCCTTCGATTGATGTTCGTTACTCAGCAGATCCAGAAGTTGTGACGCACGATGGGGTTCGGTTTGATTGTGTGACGTCGGGCATTGAACTCACAACCAATGTTCTGGGGGCGAACAAATACGATGTGGTTGTTATTGAAGAGGCGCAGTTCTTTACCAATCTTGTCAAGTGTGTGACAGCACTCGTGGAGACCTATGGTAAGAACGTAGTCGTCGTCGGATTGGATGGAGATTCCAATCGGAAGCCGTTTGGGGAACTTCTGCAATGCATTCCACTGGCTGATAAAGTGACCAAGCTGAATGCGCTTTGTGCGAAGTGTAAGGATGGAACTCCTGCTTTGTTTACGTATCGTACGGCAAAGGAGGAATCGCAAGTCTTTGTAGGGGGTGCGCAGGAGTACAAACCTCTTTGTCGTGCCTGTTATACAAATGCTCCCTAAATACCTTGTGGAGTTTATGGGTTCGTTAACATTATCGATGACGGCTGTTCACACTCGTGTGGATCCTTTCATGATGGGGATTGCAGTTGTATCGGTTCTTTTGATTGGAAAGGGTATAACAACGGGTTAGTAGAGTCCTCTAACGGTTGGACTTCAATGGCTACTCGGTCGTCAACCGTGGACAGAAGCGGTTGCAAACTTATTGGCACAGCTTGCAGGTATGGTTGGGGCGTATCTAACCTATCAAGATCTTCATGTGGTATTGGCAAGTTAAGAATCGGTTTCCAAAAACAACAACTAACCACAATAACGGTTAAAATAATACTTGCAACCGCTAACATTCCATCTTCGTCCATTGTACTTTTTATCAGTTTCAAACTTGAAAACGGATCACCGGTTTCATACTTGGGTCTGCAGTATAACAATGTCTCTCTTTCTCTCCACCGAGAATGCAGAAATCCGTGCACTTCTTGAGAATCAGATCGCAAACCATCGATACACTGATTCTGGATTTGATATTCCTATGATTTCACAGTCGATTGAACCGAATCAGAATGGAGTTGCAACTCTGGGATTCCAGATTAAGGCAGCAGCCACTCTGCAAGAGAAGCCAATTCCTTTCCTAATTCTTCCTCGTTCTTCGATCTCTGGTTCTCCCTTTCGTCTTACGAATTCAATTGGGCTGATTGATATGGGATATCGTGGAGAGCTGAAGGCAAAGGTGGATATTGTCAAGCAGTAGGAACCCTTTACGATTCTGGGATCCCAGCGATTCTTTCAAATGTGTCGTCCGGATTTCATGCCTTGGAACACAATTCATATCGTAAATGAGTCCGAACTTCCTCCTGCACCTGATAATCGCGGTGCGGGAGGATTTGGATCCACGGGTTAAATACGTTGTTCTCTTTAATTAAGAAAACAAAATCAATATTTAAAATGGTTCGTGTCTTAATGGTTACCATTGCAATTGGGGATAATTATCTTAAAGAATACAACACCTTTTTTCGCTGGAGTCAGGAATAGTACGCATCTCGTCATGGTTATGATTTTCGTGTCATTACAGAGTTCTTAGATCAAGATGTTCAAGATCCAACGATTATATCTATGCAAAAGTTTTTAGTGGGATGTCAATCGTGGAGTTCTGAATAGGATTGGATTGTGTTTGTGGATGCAGATATCTTAATCCACAAAGATATGCCTCCAATTCATACAGCCATTGATTTTCAACATAAAATTGGAATTGTCGATGAAATTACACAACCAAATTCCGAAGCACGAAAACGCATGCTTACATTTATGGATTTGTATAAATCAGGAACGGATTACTATGAAAAATGTGGATTTACTCTTCAAACATCCTACATGTTAAATAGTGGTGTTTTTGTATTTGAACCACAGTTACATGGACAATGGCTTAAAGATGTTTATAACAAATATCGTAATCTGCAAATTAACCATCCATCCAAATTTCACTTTGAACAGGCTGCACTCGGATATGAATTAATTACACAAGATCGTTTTGTAATTCTGTCTGAGATTTGGAATCGTTTTCATATGCTTCATTGCATTGATGATCCAATGAAATTGTTTTTAATAATACCTTCCTTTTTACATTTTGCATCCAATTGTTATAAAGATTGTCGCTTCAACATATTTAATACAAAATATGTAGGACTGTATACAAATCGAAAACCTTCTTTTGGTATCCGAATTTCCAAATAAGTATTCAAATTGGTTATAAATCGCATTCAAAATGCAAAACTAAAGCATAGATCTTGGCACAAAACACTGGAGGAAGCGATTCAAGCTCGCAGTCAATTGTTGTAAACCGTTGCGGTTGAAAATTGCCAGTATTTTTTTCTTGCTGTTGATCATAAACAAAGATGGGTGGTGGTCTTATGCAACTTGTGAGCTACGGCGCGCAGGATATCTACATCTCTGGCAACCCCCAGATCACGTTCTGGAAGATCCTCTAGAAGCGCCACACGAACTTTGCGGTGGAGTCTATTGAGGTGACGTTCAACGGTCAGGCGGACTTCAACAAGCGCGTCACGGCGGTCATCAACCGTAACGCGGACTTGATGTACAAGACGTACGTTCAGGTTGTTCTCCCCCAGATTGCGCTCGGCAGCTCGAACATCAACGTGGAGGCTTTCCGCTGGGTGAACTACATCGGTCACCGCCTCATCAAGCAGGTTGAGGTTGAGATTGGTGGCCAGCGCATTGACCGCCAGTACGGTGACTGGATGCAGATCTGGACGCAGCTCGCGACGGAGGCTGGCTCGGTTTCTGCCCTCGACTCGATCATCGGTAACACGCACGACCTTGTCCTCCTCAAGCGCCAGACGGGTCTTGCGCTCGATGCGACGTGCTCTTCGACGGAGACGACGCAGTCCTGCTTGCCTCGTGCGGGCACGCCGGCGAAGACGCTCTACATCCCCCTCCAGTTCTGGTTCTGCCGCAACCCGGGTGTTGCCATCCCGCTCATTGCGCTCCAGTACCACGAGGTCCGCATCAACGTCGACTTCGAGACGTGGGAGAACTGCACGTACGGTGAGACGGGGGGTGCCCCTAACCGCCCCACGGCTCAGTCGCTCGCCGCTGCGTCGATCTACGTTGACTACGTC
>Ga0247723_1001226_pt1 | contig 15432 bp, 21 predicted proteins | sample MSEWelMarce5H_FC_FD_189079 | JGI IMG/M metagenome (GOLD analysis project Ga0247723, IMG submission 189079) | Subsurface sediment microbial communities from gas well in West Virginia, United States - MSEEL Well Study Marcellus 5H_FC | ecosystem: Environmental > Terrestrial > Deep subsurface >...
CAATTCCCCAAGGGACACGGACCAGCCCGAACCAGCGCTGACTGGTCACGATCAGCCGAGACTGGCGACGATTAGCCCAGATCAGCAGGGATCGCATGTGTGGGGTGTGGTGGAGTGGGCTCGCAAGTTCATGTCTGTGGATCTCATGGAGTGGCAGATTGAAGCATTGCGCGATCAGCTGGCCTTCTCGGATGATGCCGGCGTTGAGCTTGTCACTCGTAGTTCTCTTGTGTCGTGTGCTCGCCAGCAGGGGAAGTCAGTTGCCCTTCGAGCATTGGCTGGCTGGTGGCTGACCGAGATGCCAAAGATCCGTGGTGAGAAGCAGACCGTGCTTCTGATGGCACATCGTCTTGACAGCGCTGCAGGAATCTACGAAGAGATCGCTGACATCCTTGAGCAGTACTTTGATGCGAAGCTCACGCGCTCCTACGGTCGTCTTGCTGCAAAGCTTCCGGATGGATCCAAGCTTCTTGTCCGATCAGCGAAGCCGAATGCAGCGCACGGTCTTTCGGTGGATCTTGCGCTGGTGGATGAGGTGTGGGGAATTGATGAAGAAGTGATCGATGGTGGCATTACACCGACTATGCGCGCACGACGCTTCCCTCTTCTCAGCATGTGGTCCACTGCCGGCACAGAAGAATCCAAGGTCATGATGCGCTACCGAGAGATGGGTCTTCGTCTGATTGACACACATCAGCCAACGAACTTCCATTTCCGTGAATGGTCTCCACCACCAGATCTTGATCCGATGGATCCGGTTGCGTGGGCTTATGCGAACCCTGCGCTCGGCAAGACGCTTGAGATGTCCACTATTGAATCTGAATCGCAGCTGCCAGATCGCGCCAGCTTCCTCAGAAGTAGCGTAAACCTCTGGATTGCAACCGACCGATCGTGGATCCCACAGGGTCTCTGGAGTCAGCTTGCCACTACCGAGCCTTTGCCTGCCGGCGGAGTGGTTGCGGTAGAAGTGGACTTCAACGACTCGCACTATTACGCAACCAGATCAGTGCTCATGCCGGACGGTCGCATCGGTGTGACAGTCGCGTTCACTTGCGACACACAGACACAGCTCTGGGAACATGTGCGCGAGATCGCCAAAGATCACTCAATCAAGTTTGCATTCACACCGACGGTGGATCTGCAATGTCCACCAGCGCTCGAATCGCGTCGCGTCATTGTTGGCTATGCAGAGATCTTGAAGTGGACTCCAGCAATCCAAGGATTGATCCGTGAACGGCAATTGGTCCACACAGGTGAGATGGCGTTGGCGGAGCATGTCGTGCGCGCAGTGAGCGTTCGCACACAAGGATCAATCGCAGTCAGTTCGCAGCGTTCACCAGGACCGATAGAGCTCTGTCGTTGCATGATCTTCTCATCAGCAATCGTTGCCGGCAACCGTCACTCGCGTGGGAAGCCACAGCTCGTCGTGGTGGCGAACTAAGATCGGCGCGGAGTCGTGCGTCGAGCCTTTCGTCGGAGAAGTCCCTGATGCGCGACTCCATCAAAAAACTGTGAAAGAGTAGAGACATGGGATTATTCAACCGAGTGAACAGACCAGCAATCGCGACTGAATATGGCGCGGTGGAAATCGCTGCAGCGGTCGGCGGATCTAACGCTGGCGCGTCTCAAGTTGATAACTACATCTCCTATCAAAACGGAACCGGGCGTGAGAGGATGATGAGCTTGGCTGTCATTGCCCGTGCGCGTGACTTGATCTGCACCACGATCTCAGGGCTCAAGCTGGAAATGTACCGCGAGATGTGGAACGGCGACGAGATGGAAGAAGTTCCACTTGCTCCGCGTGCATGGCTTGCGCGCATGGACCAAAGCATTCCGAACTCCACGCTCCTCAGCTGGTTAGCGGATGACCTCATCTTCTGGGGACGGGCATACCTCTATGTCACGGAGAGAACTAGCGATCAATATCCTTCGAGCTACACGCGACTTCCTGCAGCAATGGTCCAGACACTTGATCAAGGCGGACCGGTGTTCTTCGCGCCATCAAACAAAGTTCTATTCAACGGAATGGAAATTGACTCGCGCGATCTCATCCAGTTCATCAGCCCAATGCAAGGCATTCTCTTCACTGGTCGTCGTCCAGCTGAGACCGCGATCCGCATCGAAGAAGCACGCATGCGAAACGCATCATCAGCAATTCCTGCCGGCGTATTGAAGCAGACTGGTGGCGAACCGTTGAGCGGTCAAGAACTTGCTGACCTTGCAGCACAGTTCAATCTTGCGCGCTCAACTAATCAGACTGCAGCGCTGAATGAGTTCTTGAGCTACACAGAAACGAACGCGACACCGGACAAGATGCTTCTCATTGACTCTGCTGACTACAGTGCTCGCGACCTCGGCAGATTATTGGGAGTCCCTAGCTACTTACTCTCAGTCAGTATTGGCGCGTACTCTTACCAGTCAGCCCAGCAATCACGCATGGATCTCTGGCAATACGCATGCAAACCGATTGCAGATTGCATCACGCAAACACTCTCCAGCGACAACAATCTTCCGCGCGGAACGATGGTCAAGTTTGATGTGGACGACTTCCTATCGGAGACCTACATGGGCGAAGACATGGACGAATCCGAGATGCCGGATGAATCCACTATGGGCGCAAGCTGATCGGGTAAAGTCGCGACTATGTTGAAACTTCACGCAGGCCAGTTCACGATTGATGCAGCGCAAGGCGAACAGCCTCGACGCACCATCAGCGGAATCGCGGTCAGATACAACACAGAAGCAACGGTCAGCGATGGAACTCGCGTCATGTTTGCTCCCGGCTCTTTGCCATCAGATGGCCCAGCACCAAAGCTCTTCATGTATCACGATGCAACCAAAGTGATCGGAACAGTGACCGAGCGCGTAGAAACCGAAGAAGGGATGCTCTTCTCGGCAAAGGTCGCAGAGACCGTTCTCGGCTCGGAAGCATTAGTGCTCGCAGCTGCCGGCGCTCTCTCGGATGTGTCAGTCGGAGTGGAGCCAGTCAAGTTCAAGTACGACAAAAACGGTGTCATGGTAATCACAGCAAGCAAGTGGATGGAATTGTCGGTAGTGCCCCACGGCGCATTCGATGCACCCATCCTTGATGTCGCTGCGAGTATCCACCAAGAAGAAGAAGAAATAAGCAATACTGAAGAAGTAATCTCAGAACAGGAGCAAGAAATGTCAGAAGCAACACCAGCCCCAGCAGTAGTTGAGGCAGCACCTATTACACAAACTCTCTTCGCACAGCCTCGCAAAGAATTCGCTATGCCATCAGCTGGCGAATGGATTGCAGCACAGATGCAAGGCGGAGCAGTTGCAGCAGAAATGAATGCAAAGATCCGCGCAGCTGCGCCAGATGTGGTCACTTCTGATTTGGATGGCATCATGCCAATGCCAATTCTTGGACCTATCTATTCTGGGCTCCGAGGCTTGCGCCCTGTAGTTGATGCAATCGGCGTGCGCGCAATGCCACAGTCGGGCAAAGTGTTCATCCGTCCGGTCATCACCACGAACACAAGCATCGGTGGACCACAGACCGAGAACAACACGATCACCGCTGGCACTTTCGTGGTGAACGATGTGCAGATCACTAAGGGAATCTACGGTGGTTATGTAGAACTTTCAGAAGCTTCAGTGGATTGGTCATCGCCAGAAGTTCTTGGAGCATTGCTCGAAGACATGCAAAAGATGTACGCGATCGCGACTGACAATGTGGCAGCAGATCTTCTCCGTTCGGAGACCACACAGACCACAGGCAATGTGGCTGTAACCGATCCTGCTGACTGGGTTGCAAAAGTTTATGCAGCATCAGTGACGATCTTGGCTCAAGGCAACTACATGCCAGATCATCTCTTCGTATCACCAGATGTGTACGCACAACTCGGAACCTTGTCAGACACATCGGATCGTCCATTGTTCCCACAAGTGGGCCCGATGAACGCATTCGGTTCAATGACACCGGGAACACGCGACAGCGTTGTCTTCGGATTGCGTCTCGTAGTAGACACCAACTTTGCAGCGAAGACCTGCATCGTCGGTGCTGCAGCGACCGGTGCATTCGAGAACTGGGAACAGAACAAGGGAGCCGTGCAATTGCTACAGCCTGCAAGCCTCAGCACCCAGCTGGCCTACCGTGGTTACTTCGCATCAAAGATGCTGGACGCTACGAAGTTCTGCAAAATCGCACAGGCTTAGTCGAGAGCGGAGCATCCGCTCATGGCAACCTATCAAGTCAAGCAAAAATATCTAGTTGATAACTTCGCCGTCCTTGAGCTCCTCACCCCAGCGGAGCTTGAGGTCGGTTGGAGTATCACTGTCGCTGGCGTTGATGCAACATTCAACGGAACGAACATCACTGTCTATGCTTTGCCCCAATACTTGCTCACAGGTGTTGATGACCAAGGCGATCTGATTGTTGATCCGCTTTTTCCACTAGCGAACCAAGTCTGCTACCAGAAGACCGATGATGATGTACCGCGTCAGCTTGCATCCGGAAGCGTCACATGGACTCCAGCCACATGCACTTGGATCACTCAGCAGAATGTGCTTGACTGGCTCGGCATCTCTGTCGCGTCAGCTGGTGACCAGACTTTCGTGACGACTTGCGCTGCAGCGTCAAATGCGTTCTGCTATCGCCGACGATATGAGGCAGGCTATGTGGACTCGCTGACCACTGTGCCATCGCAGGATGTGTATCTCGGCACGGTTATGTATGCCGGCATGCTTTACAAATCGCGCGGAACAGTGGATGTCTTCTCAAGCTTCCAAGACATGGGCCAAACACCAGTCGTGGGAATGAACGGTCAGATCAAACAACTTCTCGGCATTGATCGTCCAGCTGTGGCATGACCGTCTCCAACTACACCGATCTCTTCAACAATGCGATGAGCGCGTTGGGGACGAAACTGGCGACCGCCACTGGTCTGCAAGTAGTGACTGATCCTCGCAATCTCAGGCCACCGTGTGTCTTCATTGATGCGCCATCGTTCACGATGTGGAACTACAACATCGCCAAAATGACCTTCCCTGTCCAGATCATCTCAATGGGTCCCGGCAACTCTGACGCGCTCGGCAACATTCTCAATATGGCTGCATCCGTTATGACCGCCAATGTCGGAGCAACATCCGGAAGCCCGACCAGCGTCGATGTCGGTGGAGTAGTCCTGCCGGCATACGAGATGATGATTGAAGTGCAGGCTCAAACATCATGAGCTATGTGATCGCATCCTCAAAGCTTGGCAAGATCGGTGAGCTGTACGAGCCACGCGCTGGCATCAATGTGGGTGCGCTTCTGGCTGGTGGCTTCATCGTTGAGGCTGAGGTATCAACCACCGAAGAAGAAAAACCTGCTAAAACTAAATCTAAGAAAGCATCCAAGGAGTAATCATGGCAACCAGCACCTATCTCTCATCGCCAGTCGTAACTGTGAATGCAGTGGACTTGTCGGACCAATGCACCGGCGCCACGGTCAATATCAATTACGACCAATTAGAGGCGACTTCCTTTGGAGATTCTTCAAGGAAGTATGTCTCGGGCCTCGGCAGTCACTCAGTCACGCTCGACTTCTACGCAAGCTTCGCAGCGACCGAAACTTGGGCAACACTCAAGAGCCTAGTCGGCACTAGCACCAATGTCATCGTGAAGCCAACGACTGGTGCTGACTCAGCAACCAATCCGGGTCTGACCTTCACTGGAACATTCTTGGCAGCTCTGCCAATCGTCACTTCTTTGGGTGCTCTCGGAACCATCTCCGTGACATTCAACGGTGGTGTCTATACATCTGACGAAAGCTAATAACTGACCGCGCACCGGTCCGACACGAAAGCGAGACAAGATGAAGCTGCACCTAAAGGTGACAGAAGAAGGCAAAGACCCATACGAGGTAACGACCAATCTGGTCACACTCGTCGCATGGGAACGACGCTTCAAGCGCAAAGCATCAGACATGGCGAACGGTATCGGCGTGGAAGATCTTGCGTTTTTAGCATGGGAAGCATGCAAGCAAGCCAAGATCACAGTGCCGGGAGAGTTTGACAAGTTCATTGCCAAGCTCGACTCGGTAGAAGTGAGCGCTGAGGAAATAGAAAACCCTACCCACGCGGAACTCACCGAAGGCTCCTAGCAGAATTGCTGGTCAGTCTTTCGTGGGCTCCGCGCTTCTACGAAGAAGAGTTTGACACTGCCGACCTTCTCACTGTCACTACTGTGTTAGAGGAAAGAAACAGGAAGTGAGAACATGGCACGATCGGGCATTCAGGTTTATGGGATCAAGGAAGATCTCAAGACGCTGAACAAACTCGCCCCAGATCTACGCCGGCAGATCACCAAGGACTATCGCGCACTCATGCAGCCGACAATCTCGGACGCGCGCAACAATCTCCCAGCTGGCATCGGTCAGACAGTGATGCGTGGCTTCGGTCGTAAATGGCGACACATCTTTCCCTGGGACAAAGCAATTGCGAACCGATCAATCACGGTCAAGATTGATACTCGACGCGCACGCAAAAAGAACTTAGAAAAAGGCGCACAATACGAGACTCTCAGCGCGTTCGTTATTCAACAGAAGAACCCTGCCGGCATCGTGTTTGACATCGCTGGTCGTGGTGGAAGATCATCATCCACGCAGAAACGCAAAGGCGTGAACTATGACTGGAACAACACGCTCATAGAAAACATGGACAAAACTTTCGGCAAAGCTTCGCGATCTATGTGGCCTGCAGTAGAAGCCAACACTGACAACATCGAAGCAGCGATCCGAAACATCACAGAAGAAGTCGAGCGTCAGCTCACCATCGCGCTGAGTAGGAGCAATCTCTAATGGCAATCCGCATTCCCATCATTACCGACTTCCAAGGTGACGGACTCAAAAAAACCTTCGAGCAATTCAAGGCACTAGAAACTAATTCCCAGAAGGCAGCGTTCGCAGTAAACAAAGCATTCTTGCCGGCAACCGCTGCGCTTGCAGCGTTCGGTGCAGGATTAGTTCTCACAGCAAAAGCGGCAGCCGCGGATCAGGCTGCACAGGCCCAGCTTGCGCGCCAATTACAAGCGACCACTGGAGCAACTGAGAAACAGATTCAAGCTAATGAAGACTTCATCAGCACGCTGTCTATGTCGGCAGCAGTGGCAGACGATGAGCTTCGTCCAGCACTTGCCAGCCTTGTCCGTGGTACTGGCGATCTGGCATCCGCACAGGACGCTCTAAAAACTGTTCTTGATGTATCCGCAGCGACCGGCAAAGGAGTCCAAGAAGTAGCGGACGCTGTCAGCAAGGCATATGCAGGAAATACCAAAGCGATCAAGCAACTATCCCCAGAGCTCTATTCACTTATCAAAGATGGCGCATCAGTTGATGAGGTTATGCAGTCACTTGCAAAGACTTTCGGCGGATCTGCAACCATTGCAGCGAACTCTGCGCAGGGACAATTCAAGAAACTTTCAATCGCAATGGATGAAGCCAAGGAAGCGATCGGTGCTGCAGTCTTGCCACTTGTCAATGCTCTACTTCCAGCGCTGATTTCATTCGGTAAATGGGCGCAAGATCATGTCGGCATCATTCTCGGAATTGGCACAGCGATCGCTGCAGCTGCCGCTGCGCTTGTCACATTCAAGGTCGCCATGCTTGCAGCGAACGCTGTCACAGTCGTGGCAACCGCGCTGAACTGGGGACTCGCTGCATCAGCAACGGCAGCGAACACAGCCTTGACGATCGGTGTCGGTGCAGCCGCAATCGCAGCTGGGCTAGTCGTCGCTGCCGGAGCGATGGCAGCGTTCAAGCGAAACACTGGCGCAGCAGTTGAAACGATTCGACCTATCGGGCCACAGCTCAGCGAGATCAACACTCAACTAGGCGGAACTGAAAAGGCTGCCGGCGGTGCTGGCAAAGCCATTGACGAGATGGCAGACAAGATCAAGAAAGCTCGACAGGAACTTGCGGATCAGTTCACTGCAGCACTTGATTCGGCGACCGCAAAACTTGACGACGCAAAGAAAGCTTATGACGACTTCAAGGAGACTGTCGCCGAGTCGGTCACGGGAGAGTTCTCCATCTCTGGTGCAGCGGACGCTGCAAAGGAAGCCGGCACGACGATCCTTGATCAACTGACACAGCAAGCTCAAGGCGCTAAACAGTTCGGCAAACAAGTGGAGCAACTGCTTCGCATGGGCATCTCCGAAGAGGCTCTCAGGAAGGTCCTAGAGGCTGGTCAGCAGGCTGGCACAGCAATTGCCACAGAACTCATCAACGGGGGTTCAGACGCGATCCTAGGGCCCAATGGGATCAACCAGCTAGTGAGCGACCTAGACCTTGTTGCTGAAGCTGTAGGCATTCTCGGTGCAGATCAGTTCTACAAGGCAGGCGTGACCCAAGGACAAGCGATGGTCAAGGGCATCACGGACACGATTGCCCAGCTGGAGAAGAAACTCAAGAACCCAAATCTCAAGCTTGCCGACATCAAAGGAATCGGCGCGTCGTTCTCTTCGAGCGTTGCCAGCATCAATGCACCGACGGTCAGCGCGCAGGCATTGTCAGTTGAAGAGCGCGCAGGTATCGCTGCCGGTCGCGGTGACAACATCTACAACATCAGCGTGAGTGGTGGTCTTGCGACTAGCGCGGAGATTGGTCGTCTGGTCATTGACAACATCAAAGCAGCGAATCGTGCCTACGGGCCTGCAGCAATTGAAGTGCTATGAGCACGCCAGTCATTGACTCAGGCAACTACAAGCTAGAGATAGATACTGGCTGGGACTCTTCGAGTTTTCGTCTTGACGACTCAGTGAAGGGAGTTCTAGATAACACGACCTATCTGCTTGGACCCGGATCAGACTTTGCAGATGTCACCACTGGTGTGCTTGACCTTCGGATCTTCCGCGGTCGTCGCGACATCGGAGACCAATTCACTGCCGGCACGATGAGCTTCACACTCAACGACCAGATCGCCTATGGGGCGTTCAATCCGTTCAACACGGATGCAAGCACCTATGATCCTGCAAACAATCAGCCAGGAATCGCACCGATGCGTCGAGTGCGCTTCTACCGATACGACTCAACAAACACAGCTGAATCACTCTTTCAGGGTTACATCGTTTCATACGACTACAACTTCAGTCTGGACGGCAACGACACAGTGAGCGTCGGCTGCATTGATCTTCAATACACACTCAGCCAAACAGTCCTAGACGAATGGAATGTGAGCGAACAATTGTCCTCGGCGCGTGTCGTTGAGATGCTTGCGCGTTCAGAAGTAAATGCTTTCCAAGGTGTAGGTGAGCAATCAATAGAGACTGGTGTTGCCACACTCGGCGGTGCTTCGGCGTACACAGTTTCACAGGGAACGAATGTGAACGGCTATCTGACCAACATCATGGACGCGGAGCAGGGCAGGGCGTTCGTGGATCGTTCGGGCGTGTTCACATTCCAGAAGCGAATATCTACAACGCTCGCTGGAGCGGTCGTGGACTTTGGCGACAACGATCCAGCGCACACACCATACGATCAAGTGACGATCAACTTCGGCGCGGACAAGGTAATCAACCGGGCAAGCGTGACCCATCTCGGATCCACATCAACTCAGACCGCTGAGGATCTTGCAAGCCAAGCCGAATATCTAATCCAAGCAACTTCCTACAATGACAGTCTCGTTCACAATGACGCTGCAGCTTTGACACTTGCCGAGTATCTCATCAAGCCTCAGCCATCGCCAGTCTTGACCAGCGTCTCCGCACCATTCCAGATGCTCTCAAATACTGAGCGCGACACGGTGGCAATTGTGGACATCGGTGAGACGATCAGCATTGAGAAAACAATTCAGACTGGCGTGTCATCCACCAGCGTAATCGCTCAAGAGTCATTTGTTGAAGGCGTAGAACATGTCATCACCTACGCTTCGCCACATCGCGTCACTTTCTACACGACCCCAACCACGGTCTATCAGCTCTTCATTCTTGACAGTTCCACACTTGACACGATCTACGCACTAAGTTAGGAGACACTATGGCAACACCATTCCCGTTCGTAGCTGGCGAAGTCCTTGAGGCATCCCAGTTGAACTCAATCACCGAGCTACCTATCAACGCTAAGACTGCAAGCCACACACTTGTCGCTGGCGATGCCGGTGCGCGAGTCCAGATGACTTCGGCAAGTAGCACAACCATCACAGTGAACGCTTCAGTGTTCTCTGCCGGTCAGTCAGTCTGGATCTACAACCTCGGAAGCGGAACGACCACAATCACAGCCGGAACGGCAACAGTCACTACATCAGGATCTTTAGCATTGGCACAATACGGGGGTGGACAGCTTCTCTTTACATCGTCCAGTGCTGCTACTTTTTTTAGCGGTGGCGGTGCCAACTATGGAGCATTTACAGGTGGCACAGCTTTAGCAACACCACCGTCAGGTTACACAGGTGCCGCGTTTACTTCCGATGGAACAATGACAGTCACTAAAGCAGGTTTGTTTGAAGTTCTTGCCATTGGTGGCGGTGGCGGTGGTGGGTCAAACAATGTGGGCTCATTGTCGTCTGGTGGTGGCGGCGGCGGTGGCGTAACAATTACAACCGTTTACCTTGCAGTTGGCGCACACGCAGTTGTCGTGGGTGCTGGCGGCGCACAAAACTTAAACGGACAATCAACATCTATTGATGCAAATGTTGTGAACGCTGTTGGCGGTGGTCGAGGCGGTGGCCGTACTTATGCCTTTAGCGGTGGCGCTGGTGGTTCGGGTGGTGGTCAGTTTTACAACAACGGAACTTTCATCGGTGGCTTTGCGTTTACAGGTCAAGGCAATAACGGTGGCACACCAGTAACTAACAATGCTGGTTCAGGCGGCGGCGGATATTCCGCGGTTGGCGGTGCAGGTTCAGGTACCACGGGTGGCGCTGGTGGCGCGGGTTATGACATTGCAACATTTACAGGCAACGCTTCAACATTTAAAGCGGCTGGCGGTGGCGGCGGTGGAGATTCAACCGGCGGTGCTGGCGGTTCATCTGTTGGCGGTGCTGGTGGGTCTAACACAAACGGTTCAGCAGCTGCAGCAAACACAGGTTCAGGCGGTGGCGGTCAAGGCGGCGCAGGCGCAAACGGTGGCGCTGGTGGCAGCGGATACATAGCGATAAGGGTTAAACCATGACCGAAGTTCCACAGTATTTTGCACAAATTGATGACAACAACATTGTGATAGCAGTCCATGTAGTTGATCGACTATTTCTTGAAGAAAACCCAGACCGTTACCCTGGCACATGGGTAGAAACTTTTATCAATTTGCCAAACAAAACTTATGCAGGCATTGGTTACACATATAACGCAAAAACAAAAGACTTCATAGCTCCACCAGAGCCTGAACCTATTACATGAGATGGCGTTACCTAATTGGGTACGGCTTGCTCATCGCAGTCGTCATGTGGGGATGCTCCGGATGCTCTGACCGTGAGCGCGTGAACTGCCAGCGCGCAGGATCTAAAGCAGTAACAATGACAAGTGACATACAAATTGGAACGGGACGCTGTGGCTAAATACACCAACGAAGAAATCAAAGCTCGACTAATCCTCATCGTCGGCATTGGACTGACACTGGCTTTCGTCGGCTCAATCTTTACCCTGCTCTACGGTCTGCTATTTGTGACACAGCCACTTGAGCAAGCACCCAATGACGCAGAAGCATTCTCAGTCCTGAACCCAATGCTCATGACACTCTCTGGCGGTCTAATAGGATTACTTGCATCCAACGGACTCAAAAACAAACCAAAGGACAAAGACGATGAAAGCTAAAGACAAAGCATTATTCGCCTCATACGGTCGCTCAGTTATCGCAGCGGTCATCGCTGTGTACTCAACCGGAAGTGCTGATCCAGCCGACTTTGTAAAAGCAGCCTTTGCTGCACTTGTTCCTGTGCTGATCCGATATGTGAACCCTAAAGATCTGGCATTCGGTCGTGGCAGTAGCCAAAGCTAAACCCGGCGTGCCGAACGCACGCGACTACATCGGCAACGCTGACGGGCCATCACCAAAGCCACGCGCCGGCATGGATGAATGGATTAGGCAAGCAATCGCTGCATCGAATGGCGCACTGTGGAACAACGGATCATGGGGTCAGCGTGACATGCGCGGAAAGCCCGGATCATTGTCGGTGCATGCGACTGGCAGAGCTGTAGATCTTTCGTATCGCAAGAGCGAAAAGAACCCAAAAGCAGGACGCAAAGAAGCGCTCGTCTTCATTGACAAGCTTGTCGCCAACGCGAACGACCTTGGCTTGCAGTGCATCCTTGACTACTTCCCAAAAGAACACGGGCGCGCTTGGCGCTGTGATCGTTATGCGTGGCAGAAGTACGACAAGCCAACGATCCACGGAGCTCCCGGCGGAGACTGGTTCCACATTGAGATCACACCACAAGCAGCGGACTCGGTCATCTGGGTCAAAGCCGCGTTCCTAAAGGTTTTCGGGGAAATCCCACCCAAAGCTTGACCCATGCCCTAAGGTCGAATTACCGACGGAAGGCAAGTGACTATGAGTGAACCACAGTTCTTTGATTACAGCGTCTATGTAGGCGTGATGGATAACGGACAAGAGATCCTCGTACAGATCTTCACAGAGCCCGAAACGGGAAAATATCTACTAGGACAAATTGCATTCAGATCGCATGCTTCATCATGGGGCGTGCCTATACCACTGGAGAAGAAATGAACTACTTTGCAGAAAAACTGATCGGGCTAGTGCTTTGCACAGTCTTCGGGATTACGGCGCTCACAGAGGCTCCTAGCGCGTCTAACGAGCCTTCTAGGACCATTGATGTGCATGCCTATTTGCTGGAGCCAACCACGACCACCAGCTCCACGATCTACATCGATCCATACACCAGCGCATGCGAACAGTTCAGCGCACTGGCAATCAATCTCGGCTGGCCTGCAGATCAGCGAATCGTGCTTGAGTCCATCATGGATCGAGAGTCGCGCTGCACACCGAACGCATTCAACCGCAAAGATCCCAATGGCGGATCGCGCGGACTATTGCAGATCAATGGCTCATGGCACAAATGGCTTGCCGGCTTAGGCATTATTAGCAAGCCGAAAAATCTGCTAGACCCCGTTACTAATCTGCGCGCTGGATTAGCTATTTACAATTACGGCGTGGAGCGTTACGGCTTCGGCTGGGGACCATGGAGCGTAAAGTGAGCGAAGGCGTGTCATTCAATCAAGGTGAACTCACCGAAGAAACTCGAAAAATGGTGCTCGAATCAAGCGCGTCAGCATCACACACTATGGCGATCTTCAATCTGATGGATGACATCATGGCGATCAGCAAGAACCCTCACGCATCAATTATTCGTCGCTTGCGCGCAATGAAGAACCAGCTCTCGCTGAATGAACCGATGCCACTCCACGATGTGACTACACTCGACCTAGCAATCAAAGCGCTAGAGGCGCATTCATAGAAAAGGCATCCGACATGTCCGACCATCAGCCAGAATTATTCCAAATCACGACCGGTCTCGGTGGCACAAAATATGTGCCTACAGTCAATCGCAATGTGATTATCACAGCAAAGAAAGCGCATCCAACATCACAGCGCGCAGCTATCAAGGCTTACCCAAAGTCAGGATCAAAGCGTCAAAAGATCTATAACGCGATCAAGCTCTTCGGTGGGCTCACTGACGAAGAAATTGAACGCACACTTGACATGTCCGGCAACACTGTCCGACCTTCGCGTGTGTCACTTGTGCGCGACGCTTTGGTCATGGACTCGGGACGCACACGCAAGACCGTCTCAGGCAATGATGCGATCGTCTGGGTGGCCTGCTGATGGGCTTTGATCTAAGCAACTATGAGACCGTTGAGCAGCGTCTTGTGCGCTTTTGGACCGCATACCCAGATGCACGCATTGAGACTTGCATGATGAACTATGACGGAGATTCTTGCATCTTCCGTGCAGAGCTGTACCGACATGCCGATGACGCGAAGCCGATGTCAGTCGGATACGCGCATGAGATCCACACAGATCGTGGAGTGAACTCAACATCGTTCGTCGAGAATTGTGAGACCAGCGCGATCGGGCGCGCCATTAGCAACTGCCCGATCCAAGGACAAGGAAACGGTCCACGACCTTCTCGTCAAGAGATGGAAAAGGTCGCTCGGCTGGGGGGCAACCTAGCGCCCACCACTGATCGCCCAGCCGGGCAACCATCCACGCAACTGCACACGCCCTCTGGTGCATTCGCGACACCAAAGCAACTCGGCTACATCAAGAAACTCGCCAAGGATGCCGGCATGGATGATCTTCGACTATTGGAATTGATACAGCGCGAACTAAATAGCGATGAAGCTGTGCTGGAACTATTGAAGTCACATGAAGCGAGCAGAATCATTGAGGTATTGAAGTGACATTAGAAGAATTAGTGAATGCGATTGAACGCTTGCAAGCGGTCTATGTAGAGCTGCGCGACGAGCAAGACAAAGCAAAGCAAAAGATCCGATGGGCTATCAATCATCTAGCAGACAAAATCTGGTCGGAATCGCTGTGAAGTTCGATAAAGCAATGAGCGAAGCCGAACTCAAAGAAGTGGTGATCTCGGTCGCGCGCAGATACGGCTGGCTAATCCATCATGATCTGCCGGCACAGAACTCTCGCGGTCGCTGGCTGACTAATGTCCAAGGCGATGCAGGCTTCCCCGATCTGCTCATGGTGCATCCGGTATCAGGAAAACTGCTCGCGGTAGAGCTCAAAGCGGAGCGCGGCAAACTCTCACCATTACAGAAGCGCTGGCTCATGGCATTCGATACAGGGTCGCACTTCAATAGCGTCTGGAAGCCCAGCGACATGGAGTACATTCTCTACACTCTGAGCAACTTCCAGCTCTAAACAATCGGCTAGTAGCAAGCACCTATCGGAGTCGCATCCGGTCGGGTAGAGGTCGCGGTAACGCGGGTAGATCGGCGCGTCCTCAATCATGCAAGACGAAGTGAGCGAGGCAAAGCGTCGAGGCGAGCTGTAAACATAATCAGCTGATGAGTGCAAAGGGAACCGGGTAGGGCAATCCGTGTGGGTGGAGCATTCATCCCTGTATGTCTTCGCGGTTCGCATAACATACATACAAACAAACACAGCAGACATGGACACACACACATGAGACCGACATCATCAACAAGGGCAAGCCACGCAGTGGCGCGCCAGCACAAGCGAAGCGCGTGAGCCATGCCACGAACACGAACGACAAACGACAAAGAGTACGCAACCAACCGTGCAGCATTACTCAAAGGGCAACCGATGTGTCACTGGTGTCAGCGCAAAGTTGCTGATACTGCAGATCATCTAGTCGAGGTTGATCGCGGAGGCGACCATAGCCTGAGCAATCTTGTGCCGGCATGTCGTGAGTGCAATAGCCGGAGAGGGACCCAGTACAAAGCGGCGCGCGACCGACAACGAATCCACGACCGAGCCGAAGCGACAAGAACAC
>Ga0247723_1001227_pt1 | contig 15425 bp, 19 predicted proteins | sample MSEWelMarce5H_FC_FD_189079 | JGI IMG/M metagenome (GOLD analysis project Ga0247723, IMG submission 189079) | Subsurface sediment microbial communities from gas well in West Virginia, United States - MSEEL Well Study Marcellus 5H_FC | ecosystem: Environmental > Terrestrial > Deep subsurface >...
TCTTTGGACTCAATCAGCACCAAATGCAAAAGGTCATTCGCGACTACATGGATAAAATGCTCGAACGACTCAGCGACAAGAAATCAGAATTATGGTGACACTCACGGAAAAGATTGACCAAGGGCTAGACGCATTTCGCGAAGCGTGCCGACCACCCCAGCGATTACTTCCCAGCGACTACGCTCACGATCGGGTGGCAATCTACGAGGGCAAATCACCGCTCTACGATAAAACGGCAACGCCATGGATGAACGAGCCGCTTGATCGCTTGGCAGATCCAGAATGCACCGAGATGATTTTGCTTGCTCCCACTGGATCAGGAAAAACAACGATGATGGAAGCAGCATTGGCTTACATTGTGGCAGAAGATCCTGGACCTACTCTGGTCATCGGGCAAACAAACGAAACGATTTCCGAATGGTTTGAAACGCGATTGATGCACACGTTCCGAGAAACGGCGGAAACAAAATACCTAATTCCAAGCGGAAAGCATCGGCACAAAGCGCGGAAGGATGCGGTGATTTTTTCCCACATGACGCTATTTAGCACGGGCGCTAACATGTCAGGCACCCAAGCTAGATCCATGCGCAGGGTGATTGGCGATGAGATCCACGAATGGAAAGCTGGCATTGTCAGGCAAGCGGAGGCTCGATTGCACGACCGATGGAATCGTCAATTCATCTTGGTTTCACAAGGCGGCGTGATTGGTGACGACTGGCACGGCAAGTGGACACAGACCAATCAACGGGAACGCTTTTTCAAATGCCCGAATTGCGAGCATGAGCAAACTTTTTCATGGTCAAACGTTCGTTTTGATGAGTTCGATGACGCAATCGCGGCGAGCAAAACGGCGCATATGGTTTGCGAGAATGAAGAATGCGATTTCATCATAACCGAAGATCCAGTTTTGCGGCGGTCACTCTCAACTGGAGCATATTACAAGCAAACGACGAGCGGCATGGACGGCTCACACGGCTATCGTTTCTGCATGTTGGAAAACTGGACGATTCCGCTTTCTCGCTTGGTTTATGAGCGAATCATTGCCATGCGAGAAGTCAAACGAGGCAATCTGGAGTTGCTGAAATCATTCATCCAGAAACGATTGGCGGATTTCTGGAACGATCAAAAAGAGGATGAGCGACCAGAGCTGACTGGCGGCGGCTATTCTGTGAATGATTTTGCAGATGGCGAGCCATGGGAGGATGAGCATGTCAGATTTATGACAATCGACCGACAGCAAGACCACTTCTGGGCATGTGTCAGATCATGGACTAGCAACGGAGATTCTCGGATGCTGTGGTATGGCAAAATCGACACATGGGATCGGGTGAAGCAGATACAAGAGCAATACAAAGTTGAGAGCCGAAAAACCGTTATCGACTGCGGTTACCAAAAGGATGAAGTTTACAAACGGTGCGCACAATATGGGTGGCTAGCATTGCGCGGCGACCAGCGAGACAACTACCCGCACCGAACGCAATCGGGAAAGATGATTCAAAAATCATACAGTCGTTTTCAAACTGTCCAAGGGTCGAACGGCGCAAAGACCATGGTTTGCTTTTTTTCCAACTTGGCAATCAAAGATACTTTGCATCAGCTCAGAACTGGGCAAGGTGTGAAATGGGAGATCCCTGATGATGCTGGAAGCGAATACTTGCGGCAGATCGACGCGGAGGTTAGGCGCGGAGAAGGTAAAACGGCATTATGGAAAAAGAGGCACAATGACAACCACGCGGTGGACTGCGAAGCGATGCAGGTAGTTTTAGCATCAATTCTAGGATTGATTGGCAGCCCAGAAGCAGAGATCGAGGTGTGAATTTTGACACACGGCAAGAAGCATGGACACTTCCGCCGCTAGTCTTATAAAAGCGTATTTTGACGCAGCACAAGACGACCCAAGCATTTTGCAATCACTTATCGCGGCGCGAACCGCTGCACTCACTGGCATGTTGTCAAAAGGCGGCGGAAACACCCTGACAAACAGTCAGAAAAACGGCATCTCTTATTCTGTGCTGGTTTCTTTACCAGAGACAACAAGGATCACGGTTATAAATACCGCAATTGCTTTTATTAAGCGCGGCATTCGCCCATCACCTAAAGCCATCGGAGGATTTCAACTATGATCGTCAATCAATTCGGAGAGCCATACAAATTTGCAAAAGGAGCGCAACGCAACACGACAGCGCGACCATGGGAACCAGTGCAAATGCGCGACATCGGCACGCTGATTCCTTCGTGGGATCGTAAAACACTTGTTTCGGCATCGCGCAGACTTTACACCAACGAAGGCGTTTTGATTGGAGCAATCCAGCAAAAGGCGATGTATTCAGTCGGTAGATCATGGCAAGCGCAATCGCAAGCCAAGGACACCGAATGGCAAAAGCTCGCAGAAGAAAAGATCAATGATGAATGGTATGGCGTCTGCGATGTGAAAGGCGGGATGCACGATTTCAAAACGAGCTTGTATCAAATTTCATGCGCGATTGATCGAGATGGCGAAGCATTTATACTACTGACAAAAACCGATGATGACTATCCGAGGATTCAACACATTCCGAGTCACAGAATCTCAACACCGCAAGACTTCCGCGATGGCAAGCTAACAACGGGAGCTTACCGAGGATTGACGCTAACGGACGGCGTTATTTACAGCAAAGGATCACCCGTTGCCTTCTGCTATGTCGATGAAGATCAGAAGCTGATTCAATACCTATCAGCTCGCGATTGCATCCATCTTTACGATCCGAGTTTCCAAGAGCAAGGGCGCGGATTACCAGCAGCAACGCACGCACTCAACGACCTCCGCGATGCTTTGCAATCTCACGATTGGGAACGTCACGCGCAGCTAATGCTTTCCAGCATTGGACTCATCGAATACAACGACACAGGATTACCAGATCCAGATGACCCGATGAACGTGCTAAATGGCTCGCCATCATCTTGCGGCGAAAAGGGAATCATTCAGGAGTCATACCAAGGAGGACAGGTCAGATACTTTGCTGCCAAGTCAGGAGGCAAGCTGGAAACGATCAAGAACGATCGCCCTGGCGACATGTGGGAGTCATTCCAAAATCGAATCTATCGCAAAACACTTGCTGGCATGAACTGGCCGTATTCGATGATTTGGCACGCGACTGGACAAGGCACGGCAGAACGGGCTGACCTCGGACGCGCACAACGTGCAGTTGAAGATCGACAGGACTTGCTGGAATACGCAGCTAAACGCATGGTCGGCTATGCAGTTGCGAAGTTCATGAAGCGCGGTGATTTGCCAGCAAATGATCAGTGGTATCGCTGGAAATTCAGCTACCCGAAAAAAATCACCATTGATGACGGGCGGGTCAGCAAGGAATTGATCGAGATGTGGAAAGCTGGATTTTTGAATCCTAATGACGTTCTCGGTTACCTTGGCAAAACTCCAGAGGATCACATCGACGAACGGATCAACTACCTTGTCATGCAAAAGGTCAAAGTCGCAAACGCAAACAGCGCGTTGCCAGACGGCATTCAAATTGAAGATCGCGAAATGGCGATGCTAACCCCTAACGAAACAGCACAACCAGATGGCAATCAACCTGCAACCAACTGAGGAGATGGCAGTCGAAGCCAAGCGCGGTCTTGAATGGCGCCGTGAATACGGGCGCGGCGGCACCGAGATCGGAGTTGCACGCGCTCGCGACATCAGCAACCGAGCAACGCTATCTGCCGACACGATCGGGCGCATAGTTTCCTATTTCGCTCGGCATGAAGTTGATAAAAAAGCTGAAGGATTCAGTCAAGGCGAGCAAGGATACCCATCGGCAGGACGAATCGCATGGGCATTATGGGGCGGCGATGCTGGTCAATCGTGGGCAAACTCAAAACAAAAACAACTAGAAACAAACAATATGATCGAGATTGAAAACAAAGCAGCAAAGGTCAAACTAAACGATAGCGTCCACAAATTAAGCGTGGACGAAGTTATCGAGCAGATCGACAAGGTTTATGGTATGGCGGCAGTTTATGCGTGCTATTCCTTCGGAGAAGTCACAGCATCAGCAGATGGCGCGGTCGATACTCTCGAAATCGAGATCCACAGCGCAGGCGGAAGCGTATTTGACGGATATCGCATTTACAATTCCATGCGCGAACTATCGGCGCGGGGCGTGAAGGTCACGGCAAAGATCAACACAATGGCAGCATCTATGGCCTCTGTAATTGCCATGGCGGCAGACCGCATTCAGATCGCAAGCAATGGTAGAATCATGATTCATGACGCTAGCGCGGGGCAGCATGGAAACGCTGAGCAACTCCGCAAAACTGCCGACATGCTGGATGAAATCAGCGATGACATTGCGGCAATTTACGCACAGCGCACGGGCAAAGATAAAGACGACATCAGAAAAATGATGCTCGCTGAAACTTGGATCAAGGCAAGTGACGCAATTGAAATGGGATTTGCAGATGAAATTTTTGACACGAAAACAAAAACGATGAGCATTCTCGATAAATTCAAACCAGACGCCGCCCTTGTGGAAAAAGTGAGCGGATTAGAAACATCGCTTGCTGATGCTGAAAATCAGATCACCGAAATGTCGGCGCAACTGGTAGAGGCTCAAAACGACCTTGCAAACGCAATCAGCGAATTGACCGAAGCCAAAAACAGCTATTCAACATTGACCGCTGAGCATGACGCAGCAAGTGAAGCTTTGATTAAAGCACAAAACGAGCGTGACGCTCTCGCTTCTGAGATCGAAGTAGTTAAAGCATCGGCAGCATCTAAAGCCGCTGAAATCCTCGCATCTGCTGGCGTTCCCGCACTAGAGAACGTGGACAATGCAGGCTCTGAACTTTCTATTCGCGAGCAATACAACGCTCTTAAAACTCCCGCAGAACGTCAATCCTTCCGCGAGAAAAACTGGAATCAACTAATCACCCAATAATCAACAACCATGGCTAACACATTCGACTCCGCACTTGTTACCGATGTCCTCCGCGACACCGCAATCACCGTTCTGCAATCCCGTTTGGCTCCGCTAAACGCTTTCTCGCAGGATTTCTCTGCTGACTCCATCGCTCCTCGCCGCACTGTTCAGGTGCCAATCGCGACCGCTGGCGGCACAACTCAAACCAACGCATCCAACTTTGAAAGCGGCGACAGCACGCTTGATAATGTGGCAGTGACGGTCAACCAATATACCAATAGCTTTGCGCTGACCAATACCGAAATCAACCAAGGTTTCCGCATTGAAAACATCGCCAAAATCAACCTGCATCAGTTGGCAAACAAGATCATCGACATTGCCTTTGCTCCAATCACAACCACCAACTACGGTGCTGCTGTTGTTGATGTAAATACCGCAGCTGATTTCGGCGTGGCACAACTCAGATCTCTTTGGGGCGCACTGAAAGACGGTGACGTTCGCAACGTCATTTTGGATGGCGACATCTACGCTCAATTCTTGCCATCTAACCTTGAAGCATTCCAAGTTGCTTCTGGCGGTAAGAATGTCGGCATGTATGGCTTCGATTTGTTCACCTTCAACAACCGCTGGAGCGGCGCGGGTGCAACGATCAAAGGCTTTGCTTGCTCGCCTCAAGCCATTGCAGTTGCATCTGGCTTGCCAGTTAGCAGCCCAGTTGACAGCTCCATGATTTCTCAAGAAAACATCGTGATTCCTGACCTTGGTTTGACAGTCCAGATGAACATGTGGACAAGCCCATCGACCCGCGCACTCTGGGCATCTTACGATGTTATGTTTGGCGCAGCCAAAGGCGATGGTTCCGCTCTTAAGCTTGCAATTCTCACGCCGTAATGAACTTCATCGTTTGCAATAAAAATTCTGCAATCATCGCTTCCCTTTATCGGGAGGCGGTGAACGCTGCCCAGACTATCGCAAACGAAACGGGAGAACCATGTCGCATTTATCGTTTGCCTCCGTTGCTAGTTGAAAATGTAATAAGACCGTTAAAGGTCGAAGAAACAGAAGCACCAAAGCCAACGAAAAAAGCGAAGCGCAAATAAATTTCTGGTAGTATTCATAGTATCCATCCCGTCAGAAATGGCGGGGTGGTTTTTCTTGATTATAAAATAACAAACCGCAACTTACAAAAGAACACTTTATGGCTATCACATCCGCTCAGACATATTACGGCACGAGCTTTACAGCAATTCCAGTTTCAACGCTGACTAGAGGAAGCCTAACGGTGGGAGTATCACCAACGCAAGAATTGTTCACAACTGCCGATATTGGCTATGCAATCAGCGCGAGACTCACCACATCAAGCACCACGGCTACGCTAGATGTCCAAACAGGTGTTTGCACTGGAAGCGCAGCATTTGTTGCAGGAGCTGCACAAGTCGAAACTGCCACGGTCGTTGCTGCGGCTGGGGCAACATCAAACGGCAATTGCATTGTTACCGTAACAGGATCCACTTTAACGGGATCGCCGCTTGCTGTAACAATCCCGCTGACAACATCGGCCAACACAGCTGCACTAGTTGCAACCGCACTTGCATCGGGGCTAAATGCAAATGCTGCAATCGCCGCTAAATACTCGGTGGCAAGCTCAGGTGCCGATATTGTGCTGACAGTAAAAGCAGATGCAAACGGCAATTACCTAGCCAATGATGGAACGCTGAATATAGCAATCCCAAGCGGCTTAGGCATCACAGCTGCATCGACAAGCACAGACACAACTGCTGGAGTTGCCAGCTCTGGAGTGCAAGTTTTAGACGGTGACGGCAAAGACTTTGAAGGCGTGACACTGCCATCTATGGCGCGGATTTACGCGCTAGAAATTAACGTCACAAGCGGCAGTGCATCGGCAACGAACGGCACTCAGGTTTTGACGCTACCTTGCAAGATTTGGAATACAAGCGGCATCACTGGCAGCATGTTGACCGCTGATTTAGTTATCACAGCAACATCAGCGGGAACAAACATCACGATCACCGCTTTGGGTAAATCATCGTAAAAACTAAAAACTTCAATGCTTGGTCATTTTTTTTGATCATGATTCACATTACAACGCATTCACTGGAAACGGTGGATGCGTTTTCTTTTGACTTGATGCGCTAGTATATGAGCGAATTAGACGACTTCATGCTTTCTCACAATGACGAAAGCGATACAACAATGGGGACGGAAAACATGACATGCAACAGTCAAACCTTTCCAGTTGTCGTAAACATATTGGCAAAAACCGTTGATGGCGAGTATGGCGGATTAGAGCCACAGATTCGAGGAACGGTCGTTGCACAACCTGCCGATATTACAAACCCGATTGCATTGCTCAACAAACGGGCTTCGATCAACAGCGTAGTTTACCGTATCACGGGCGTGGACGTTGGCACGATTGGAATTACCTTTACACTTGGCGACCCGAACGAAACTCGATGATCAAGATCACCATCAGCCCCGCGCAGCGTAGAAAGCTCGATGCGGAAATGAAAGAGTTTGCCAAGCGTGCTGGAGTTGCAGTTGGCGATACCGTTGTAATTCTCGCTCAATCATGCGCAAAGGAGCTTGCAAGAAAGGTTCAACCATGGGGTTTGAACCAAGGAACGGGCGATAGGTTTATGCAATCCATTGCAAAGCAAGTTCACAAAGCTGCAAAATATGCAGTCGGCAACGGAATAGACGGCGAGATCCAAGATGTCCACGCCAAGCTGAGAAATAAAGACGGGCAAGTTGGCGTTACCCCGCCAAAAGAAATCACCCCAAAACGAGAATGGTTTATTTCTGGCAAGGTCAAGTATTACATCAAGCAACAACAAGCAAAAGCAGGAAAAGCAAAAGCTGGATGGATTGCGGCGGGTGAAAATATCAGCTCGCCATTGTTGCTGACTTCAAAAAACAAGAAGCGTAAAATCAAAGGAATTAGTAAGTGGATTCGTCGGCACGTTAAAGAGCCAAACGGCACAGCAAAATTCAATCGCCAACAAGGATTATCATCGAGCGTTGCGCTGACAAATAAGGTCGATTACGCATACAGCGTAAACAATACAAACAAGGGTTATGTCGCATCGTCTCTTGCCGATGGCTACAAAAGAAGCGTAACGGTTTTACGCAAAAGGATTAAAGAACTATCATGAAAACACAATTACTTAAGGAACGAATCGTTGACATTCTCAATGCTGAAATTACAGAGATTGAAAGCTACGATGCAGAGCAATTTGGATTTGTCGAATTGCCTAACATTAGCGTCAAAATGCAATCATGCGAGCGTATCACAAAGGCGATGACGAAGGCATTTACGTCTCAAGTGGAAATCACTTTGCGAGCGCACAGCGGCGATTCTTTATCGGTCGATCAGATCAACGAGGTAACAAATGACATCGAGGCATTGCTGAGCGATAATTTCAAAGATCAGATCAATGCTGGCATCAACAATCTTTGCGTTGACTACTTCGCGCATAACGGCGGAATCCCAGAGTGGGAGGATAACACCTTGCAATGCCGATTTGATTGCGAGGTTATTTTTCAGATAATTTGACACAATCCAAAAAGTATCATGGCAACTTTACTTGGCGCAACGAACGGCGTATTTGGAATCGCAAATGCGCAAACTGGATTTCTTCTTGATTCAACATCATGGGCTTATTCCGACGACGTGAAAATGGTCAAGAACATCAGCGGTGACGACACAGGGGAAGCGCATTACAATGAGCGCGTAGAGATCCAGCTCAGCGGATTCTTGCCAGCAACGAGCGCATTTGCAGGAACGCTCGCTAGCTCCATCGCTCTTGCAACAGTGCCGACCGATCACCTTATCGGTAGCATCAGCGCGGGGATGACGATCATCCAAACGATCACTCGCAACAACAGCTCCGAGGATTATCAGCGCATCGAGCTGACCGCCAAGTATAGCCCAACAATCGTTTCGGCCTAATAAATTTCAAAACTAGAAAATGAATAACTTCCTTGGAAAAAAAGGAGAGTCGTTGTCTCACTTAACAATGCAGACAACAAACCCGCAGATCGCCGCGACGATTATTGCAATTGACGTTCCGCTTCTCAAATCCGCACCGATGAAAAACTTTGTCGGTGACGGGTTGAAAGCTCCGCGCATTACTTGGCACTTCGCAGGTGCATCGCCAACAGGCAACACGGCGAGCATGGTCATTGATGCGTGGTATAACGATGCTTGGTTACAAGCTAACCCAACGCACACAGTCGCAAAAATCAAACGAGCATTCGAGGCGATGAAGGCACTTGCTCAGCAAGCTAAAGGCATGGATGTTTATGTCGATCGCTGCATGTTTTCCGATACCATTTGCACCGCATCCACGCCACAAGCGGCAACCATGATTGCGCTTGGTCATCCATGCTACGGCTACACGTTGCACGCTGGATCTTACTTCTGGCACTTCAACCGCACGGCAGATGCTGACATGGCACTCTGGGAGGATAAGTTGATCCACGAGAAGTTGCCCAGCGAGGATTTAAGCTACATCAAGACGGCGTTGCTCAACTGGCGGCAGCTACTGGCTGACATTAAGACACCAACGCACACAGCGGTGCAGCACGGGCGAAGAACGGCTTATGTAGGGCGCGACGATGACGCTAAAGCACAATCACAAATCGAAAAACTACTTTACAGAAAATGAACAATACACCAATCGTAAAAGACCAGCAGTTGCGACCGCTCACAAAGTTCGCATGGAATCGCATTCGCGAATTTTTTCCATCAGAAAAATCGAGAGGAAAGGAAATTTCATTCTTGGCAATCTTTGGTTACGCTGCGCTTGCATCACTCGATGAAAAAGAAACGCTTAGAGCATACAACGACGATGACGCTTTTTTCGACGCAATGGCAAAGGTCGGCATGAGTTACACCGAAGATGATGAAACGATCGTTGGTCAATATGTGCAAGGAGTCATCAACCGATGGGAGGCGGCACAGGTCGAAGTTGAGCAAACGGGAAAGCGGGAATTGTAAGAGCTGATCCTCCCGATGATGATGACTATGTGGTCGATTTGATTGCGAGCGAATATGGGTGGACGAGGAATGAAATCAGGCAACTACCAATGGACGAAGAAGCGCGGATCATTCATGCAATCCTTTTCCGAAAAGGCGCACGGGTTTTCCGCAAGAATATCACAACTGAAAAGATCACAAAGTCACTTGCTGACAGGCTCGCAGAAATCAATGAGCAAGCGCAAATTGACATAGATTCAGAAATGGAGGGAATAACATGGCATTTACAGTAGATATCAAAGGCAACGCATCGCACTTGGACAAAACGCTCAAAGGCGTTAAAACATCGCTTGGAAGCATCGGGAGCGTTGCTGGTAGTGTTACCACAGCACTAGCTGGAATGGGCGCGGCTGGAGCGGCAGCACTTGGCGCATTTGCTATTTCATCGAGCCAAAAAGCAAGCGCGATTGAGTCTTTGACGATGCAGTTTGAAACGCTACTTGGCAGCGCGGAAAATGCAGGAAATCGAATTGCAGAAATCACAAAGTTTGCGGCATCTACTCCATTCGAGATTTCAGAGCTGGCAGCCACCAGCAAGCTATTACAAACGCTTGGCGGCACAATGCTAGCAACGGGCGATGGATTGCGCATGGTGGGCGATGCTGCCGCTATTGCAGGGCAACCTATCCAAGAGGTGGGATTGCACATTGGGCGCGTATTTAACGCCATTACAAGCGGCACAAGCGCAGGGGAAAGCATAGCGCGATTGCAAGAGCTGGGATTGATGACGGGCAAGGTGAAGCTAGAATTTGAAGCATTGGCAGCGGCTCAGAAAAAAGGCAAAGCACCAATTTTAAGCCAAGGCGAAGCGATGGCAAAACTGCAAGACGTTTTCAAAGCAACAAGCGGAGCCATGGAGAGATTAGCTAGCACGACCGAGGGCAAGCTTTCCAACATGAAAGATAATTTTGACCAGTTGCAAGTTGCATTCGGGACTGGATTCAACAACGGATTGCGTGACGCTCTCGATGCAACAAACAATTTTCTTCCCCAGCTACAAGCGAAATTCACCGAAGCTGGCGAGATCGTCGGCAGTGCAATTTCAGACGCGGTGGCAGGAGACTATGAACGCTTTGCTTTGATTGGCGGCGTGATTGGCGAGGCCGTTGTCGCTGGATTCAAAGCAGTTACCATTAGCTCGCTAGAAGGCATTGGCAATACAATGTTGGAGCATATTGCGCAAGCAGTTGAAAACGATCCGTTGCTAGGTGGCGCCCCTAACATTAACGGCAAGGGCGGAGTAAAGAATGCGCTTGGCGACATGATCCGAGAAAACTTAACTACAGAATCTAATTCGCTTCCATATCATATCCAACAAGGACTCAAAGATTCTGAAGCACCAAAAATGCTGGAGCAACTCAGAGAGCTTAACCGCACTGGAAAATCACAGCTTGAAAAATTAGAAAAACTGAAACAATTTCAAAACGCTAAATACACCAATTAATTATGGCTATTACGATTATAGGGCTAAATTCAAGCAGTATTAGACCTCAACCAGGTTTCTCTGTTCAGCAGAGTGAAACTGGAGGATGGATCGGAACGCATACCGTCATCGTAACACGTGATGGATTTGACAATGAAGCAATTAGATCTAAATTTGCTAATGGACAACTGCTGACTGGAATCGATCCAGATATTCCTGCTTTATTTAACTTTTTAAGAGTTACCGAAGTAACTGTTGCAGCTAACGAAGGCGATTTAATTACACTTCAAGTCACCGCATCAGGAAGCAGCAGCGCACAATATGGATTCGATGAGGATGAAGAGCTTGGAACAAATGCTTTGCCTAAATACTTTCTCGCTGGAGAATTGCGGGACAGACCATTTTCAGAGCATAGAAAATGGAAAGCTTTATCGCCACAATCCAAAACATTGCTTGGATTGCTTCTTAACGGAAGTCTTGAATATGTTCCAGAATACAAAGAAATTGGCGGGGCATTAGGAAATAAAAACATTAACGGATTATTTTGGACTCCATCGTCTTTGCAATTTTCTGAAGAAGACGTGAATGCCTTAAAATTTGCAGCTCTAATCGCAGAAGGACAAACTACTTATGAGTCAGCGGCATACACTTGGACAGAATCAACAGAGGGAACTTCATCGCTGACAAGTGGGCAATTAAACAATTTATCCAAAATATCAAATCCAAGAGGCGAGCCGCCAACTGCATCAGGTGAACGAGACTGGAGATTGACAAGTGTTAGCCAAGATCAGCAAGGATTGCTTTATAGAACAACTTTAACTTGGACACTTTCTGATGAAGGTGGACATAATTCTTTTTTGTATGATTAGAAACGGAGATTTACCAATACAGTTGCCATCATTTGTTAGATCTGGCGACAACATATCAGCTAGAACAATAAATCAACTTATTACCGCCATCCGTAGATTAAGTAATAGAACGCCAGTTGATTCTAGTTCTGGCAAAGGATCTAAATCATCAAAATCGCCATTTATGCCTATACTTAAGGCAGTTAAAGGCGAGAATGATGAATCTGGAGTTCCACAATTTACGTATAAAATTGCACTCTCGAAAGGCTATGTAATCGAACGCAGAATCCCTGATGATCAGGCTTTGATCTATCATTTCCCGACTGAGCTTGTGGATGAGGATGACAATCCGATCTATCACGACATTACAGACGGGCAAGCGATTTACGTTAAAGTTCTAGTCAAAAAAGACGGCACCATCGAAGAAGAACCGACCGTTTTAGTTGGTGAGGACGAGCTAGCTGGTGCGCATTACAAGCCGAAAGTTTTCGACTTTGACGGCGCGGACGGTGAACATAATTACAAGATCGCCGTGTTTGAAATTGTGGACAGCAAGCCAAGGCTTAAACTCTACGGCGCAGGTGACAACATCGACCACTACGACGAGCGGGTCACGATGGAGAACCTAGAAGCTGAAGGCGATTGCTATGAAGTTGGTAAGACCTACAATGAAGCATCGGACAAGGTAGAATTTCGCAAGCTGAAACAGCTATCAGGCGAAGGATCACCAGTCATCAAGGATCAAACTGATGAGACTATAAATTTCAAGCGTATTAAGGCGCGAACATCCCCGTCACAAATAAATGTAAGTGATGAAGGAGACGCTATCAAAATTGAAGGCAATGGTAACATGGGGACTTTGACGCATATACCATGCACGGGCGGTGCTGGAACTGTAATTTTAGAGTGGGATGACGGATTGATTATATCTCCCTCTGCGTCATTTACCGCTGGATGTTCATCAACTGGAAGCGGCGGCGGGGGAGGTATGCCATGATTAAAAAAGCAATAGTTTGCTGTCATGAAGCAGATCAAAACATGCTAACAATCTTTGTTGATCGGTGGCGTGAACTATACCCCGATGTTGAGCTATGGCTAGGCAATGACAGCGTGAAGCCAGTTACGATTGACCATGACTTGCCAAGCGTAAAAATCACATGGGGCGCAGGAGTGTCGAAAAGCATAATTGCCGCAATGCTTGCAACGGGCGGCGATATTGTGGCAAAGCTGGACGTTGATGCCTGGCACTTGAAAAACAATCTTTTTGATCCCTTTACTGACAGTTCGGTGATGGCGGTCGGTCATCAATGGCCGAACGAACCAAGTCGATTTTTGGGAATTGCCTACGCAGTCAGACGCGAGGCATTGCTCAAGATTGAAGTATCGCAATCTTGTGGATCCATGCGAGGCACTCAAGAGGATATTGCAATGAATCACGCATTGCGCAGGAGCTATCCGAACGGCGTGCATTTGATACCGATAGGGCAAGCGCGGCGTGCCGACACATGGAACGGCGAGGATGCTTCCTTGATCCATTGCGGCATTTATGGGAATGACAACAAGCAACGAGAATACGCACTTGCCGAATTGCAACGCTTAGCTTGTGGTGGGCATGTAGAGGCAACAGAAAGCGCATGGGTGGGAATGTCAGTAATGCCTTCGCGCTTGCATGGCGTGGGAGCCATTGTTGACCACATGACCAGCGGCAACACAAAGCCGAAAGGAGTAATTCTCTCGATCCCTAACCACGCATTCAGAACTGATGAGGATTATGACGAATTAGAGGTCAAAAGACTAAGCGAAAAACACATTGTCAGACGGACAAAAGATTACGGCGCGATTACAAAATACATCGGCATCTGCGAGCAGGTGCAGGATGATGATTTATGTATCATCCTCGATGACGATTGCCAATACTCGCCACAGCTTGTAGCACGCATGGCAAGTGAATACAAGGAAGGTCACGCCATGGCAAACAGCGTATTTAGGATTTACAACACCGACTTGCCAGAAGGTTACGGCGCGGTGATTTTCCGACGATCACTGATTGACTTGGAAAAACTCAAACGATTGATTTACTTTTTGAATGAGAGTTTCACCGAGGCATTGCTTGCCGATGACGCAATCATGGGTTGGTATTTCCGCAATAACGGCGTGCCAGTCACGAAGCTGGAGAAGCCAGTCCATACCAATCCAGCGGAGTCGAATTATGACGATTGTGCATTGCACAAGATCGCGGGTGGGCATTTTGACCGCTATCAACGCACGCTGAAGTTCCTATACGAAAATGCCGATGCGATAAATAAATTGACATGACAAAAATTGTGTTGACACAAGGCGTATCAACTACACAAAAGCGCAAAGAACATGGCTACCACCGCAATCTACAATTTGCCTGACATCATGCAGGGTGACACGCTCAGGGCGCAGTCATTTCGAGTCACGATCAACGATGCCGCACCTAGCAGCACGCTTGCTAGTGTCGAAATCGACTTCCGCGCCAATCAGCCAGCGAACTGCCAAACGGCGTTGCAGCTGACGAATGGCAACGGGATTACGATCACCAGCGCGGCATTGTGGGAGTTCAGAATCGACCGCATTGCGGAGCTAACACTAGAGCCAGCATACTACGTTTTCTCGATCCGAACCATCGCCACAGATGGCACTCGCCGCAATTACATCAAAGGCGGAATGAACGTGACACTACCAACAACCAGAGATTGATCTATGCCCGACGAAGTAATTTTAGACGTAACAACGATCGAGGAAAATGTCACAGTCGAAACCACGGCGGGTGACGTTGTGGGAATTAAAGTCGTTGCACCAACTGGCCCTGCTGGAGCGACTGGCCCTGCTGGCCCGAACTCCGTAACAAGCGCAACGACAAGCGATGGCACGGCTATTCTAGACGTTGAGTCAATTACTGGAATATACATTGACGGCGATGTGTTTACTGCCACATCAGGCACAGGGACGGCAGTTGTTGGCACAAGCAATAGCGGAATTGGCGCATCATTTTATTCGCAAGATAACTACGGCGCAGTAATTGGCTCAGCAGGAGGAAATTCGTTGAAACTCACATCAGTCAGCGGTGACTACTACATCGAGTGCGAGAACAATTTCACAACGATAGAATCTGCCATTGAACGAGTTCGTGGGTGGTTCGTCTGGTTCTATAACACATTTACTGG